>Ga0126331_1000586_pt1 | contig 10812 bp, 8 predicted proteins | sample InaspJWI98metaG_FD_96379 | JGI IMG/M metagenome (GOLD analysis project Ga0126331, IMG submission 96379) | Marine gutless worms symbiont microbial communities from Oahu, Hawaii - Inanidrilus sp. 2 OAHU.JWI-98 metaG | ecosystem: Host-associated > Annelida > Digestive system > Unclassified | place... | reverse complement strand
TGTGGCCCCACTTTTATTGGCGCACCCTGTATATACAGATGGGCTGCGTGACGATTGATGGCGTCATGTATTCACTGCGACCGTACGCGCGCGGAGCTCTCAGTCGTCGGCCGGTTCCTCGAGCAGTCGAGACTGTCAACTTCGGCGACGACATCTACCGACTCATTCCGGTCGAGCTGCGACTCAACTTCGACGACGAACCAGCACACAGGCCGACCCGCACCAGTCAGTCTTAACGCCAGTTCACACCGCCCGCCCGGCCCGACGCGACGCGTCGCTGGCAGTTTCGTCACGTCACGTCGGGACGTGTGAATTGGGCATTTTGGTCCATACACTGGGAATGCAAGCACTTAAACAAAAAAACGTCGTTTAAGAGGTTCATAACGTTTGTAACGATTTTTTGTTCAAGGGAATAGTAAATTAAACGAAATAATAAAAAAGATGGTGTCTGGTGTATTTCTTGAAATTTTGATGTAGTTGATACAGTGATATGAGTATGACAAGAACATTACTGATATTTGCTGCTCCAAAAATTCATTTTTGTGTTTGACTTTCTACTAGTGAATTTTGCTAAAGTGTTATTAGATAATTAACGTATATTACGAGCTGAGTGACTATAACAGCACAATAATATCTACAGCTTGTTTTAGTTCTTTTTTTCCTGTCATTTTTACCGAGCGACGCATGTGTAACGCTATGCCGGGTATCCATTTGTCTAGCACATGAGGGTATACTATATATCGAAACGGCTGAATAAATCTAGCTGCAGTTAGTAGTTTGCGGACCAGAGCCTACTTTTCGGCTTATTCGACACTGTCTTGTAAGGGAATTCGGGTATTATCAATAATAAGGGCACGTCCATCGGGATTTTTGTCAACATTTTTGCTTTTTTGTCATGACACGTCGACTCGCGCAAAATAATTATGTCAGTTGTCAACTTCTTTCCACTGATGCAAGTTTTACACAGCGAGCGTCCACCTTTGTTTACAACACTTGAGCCGCGAGGCATTTTTTTACTGACAAACGAACATCTTCACAATCGTGATGGCTTTTATTAGTTTAATGTATCTAATGCTCTATTTTGTATCTTTTTCCTCACATTTACTGTCTTTGTGAATATTCGACAGTAGTGTCCGGTTTCTTACAGGTGTACATGGCGTTTAAATGACTATAAGCTGAAGGTGAATTTTTCAATATTTTTCGGTACAATGTCAGCTCTGGATGGATGTTGTAGGGCCGTCCAATAATAATGAACCGCCGTCTTCAACAGTCAGACCACCAAGAGGTTAGAACGTAGACATTATGTTACAAGATTAAACTGAATAGATAGTAATCGTATTACAAATATTTTACAATGTATTATTATTATTATTATTATTATTATTATTATTATTATGCAGCGTTTAACGCTCCATGTATCGGTCAAAAAGATGACGAATCGCAGGCGTAGGCCTATATGGTTGTATAGTTTCGACAGTTATAACTGCAAAATCGGAGGGCCTGTCCGATTTTGTGTACTATAGGCCTGCATGCACTTGATAGCGTGCACAAGTGGTTGAAACGCTCACGCTGCAGTTATTGCATCGTTAGGATTAGCGTTGGCAATATGCATGCAACAATAAAAAATTAATAGCAATAATAATAATAGTCATAATAATAATAATAATCATCATCATCATCATTATCATCGTTACATGCAATGGAAAGCGAAAATTGTGAATTGTTTGTTGGCCACTTGGCTGTAGGTAACGGCAAACGGAAAGGAAGATGGAGTCGACAGAAACGTGAGACCGTGAGTCGGCAGGAGAACAGCGTTCAAATGCTCGTCGTGCTAGATTACTCCATTTACTACAGGTAACTCACACACCTGTAGTTCTTTTTCTTTGATCACTCATCCTCCAGTGGAAACGGAGTTACTGTGATGAGCATGTCTGCATGGCTCTTCGTGTGTGTGTATCTCTGTGTGCATGTGTGTACGTCTGTCCGCGAGCATATCTCCGGAACTACACGTTCAATCTTCACCAAATGTTTATGCTTGTTACTCGTGTCCCACGGCCGAGGCCGGTGCAGCTATCGGCCGCTATCAGATTTCGAGACGTAGGAAATTACTTACATACTTAAAATTTGACGTCATTTATAGCATGCATGTTTTCAGTTGTGAATAGCATATTGCTTGTGTCAAAGTAGCAAAAATAGCGTTTATCGTTGGGGCCAGTTGCCGCAACAGCGTATCAGTTACAATAGGCCGATAGGTCGATAATGGCCGATAGGCCGATGCATTTATTAGCTACATCCGCCGTGGCTCGGTCTCCCCCGACGGCGTTGCGGTGTTATGTACTTCCGGTTCTGTGGATGACGTCATGTTTGCACATAATGCCGAGGAATGTGCGACGCGAAACGGCGCGTATACTGAAAGTAACTCAACACGGGGCAGCACGGATTTAACACCGGGGCGAATACTCAAACTGACCCACCAGGGGCAGCACGGGACCGGGGGCGAAGTCTGATATCTACGATTGCGTTGTTTTTGTTCTGTTGCGTGCGGTAGATTAGGCTGGCTAAGCCCACCCCAGCTGCCAGTTGACGTAGATAAGGTTGAAATCGTGCTGCTGCTGCTGTTGTGTGCACAGCTGGTACGTGTCGAGTCTGGCGAGCACGCCGTCGGAAAAGAGACAGGATGCGATACGCAACATCATCTACTACTACACCAACGTTATTAACGGGGTAAGAACCACTGGACTGCACTGAGAGTTTGTCGTCAACGTGTCCTGCAGGTCTACAGTATACCAGTGGCTGCCACGCTGCAACAGTTTGCCTTCGCGCGACTGGAATTCATAATTGACTGATAGATGGTGCGAAAGTGACCTAGAATAACCTACGTAGGCCTAGCATGCGGAGCAGTGTCTATAAAACGTCGAGCGTCTGTCCGCCTGTCTCTCTGTCTGTCTGTCCCATCGATCGACTGCAGCAGCAGCGTGCGGCGGGTTTGCTGCTGAGCTTCCGGCGCATGCAGCAGGCGCGCCGTGCAGCAGGCGCCGGCGCTCGGCAGCAGCGGCGCCGCAGCACGGGCTAGGAAATGCGGGCAGTGTCATGTTGACAGCTGACGTAGGAAGCTGAACATAGACTTATTCTAATTAATTATGCGCGTTTGTTATATTTTCAAATAAATACAATACAATATAGACAAACTCTCTGAAGTCTGTGATAATTATGGTGACGATGACAAATAAATGGAGCGCGATTAACTGTGTTGCAGGTGAACTTGCGATATTCATCTGTCAATGAAAGCGATTTTGCAATTTCCATCAATGTGGCTCAGTTTTATATCGCTATGGTCAGTTGTTTTCTCTTCGGTTATCTAATCGTTTCAGTCATTTCGTACAATGTTCATGGTTTCTTTTGCCAATCTTTAATTGCTAACTTTGTTCTAATAACTTTTTTTGAATATATTGATATTGCAGATGTATACAGTAACGCAGTGCGAATTATTAACCAGTGAACAACGTAATATAACTAAGTTTTTGTACGATTTACAGGGTGGGTAAAAAAGTAAGCTGTTGTACTGTTATAGATATTTCAAAGGCTAGACAATAGTACTAACGTAAAATATTCTATAATTTTTGAACGATCGAGGACGTGAAATTTGGCAACACTAATTCTATTCGTCTGGTGTTAAATATTCTATGCTACACACTTTTATGACGTCATGTTTACATAAGCTAGTTCGTGTTTCACGGTGTTTGCCTAGCAGTAATTTCATTGACAGCTTTCAGTCATAGAATATTTAAACATAGAACAATTGTAACGTAAAATATTTCACGTTAAAATATCAGGCAATGCTCCATTTTTTTCTGTAGATGTTCGTATTTGTTCACATTCCTCCTATCTTCTCAGTTTTATTGACATGTTCGTTTAAAATCAACAGCTTACTTTTTACCCACCCTGTATAGTTTACACACTCCCCAAACTTCACAAAACTCCGTCTGTAACTTTTTTAGGCATTTTGTTCACAACCAGACAAACGACAGCGAAAACAGTGCCAACCAATGGCGTAAATTGTATGTTACAGCGATATTACTTGTCAGCAGATTGACCATATGGCGATTACCTGCTAAGTAATATTGCCGTATTCGACATGTGCTGTTAGGTGCTGGACAGTAGACAGTAGAACGTTTTGAACTGTTAAGTTTTGCAATAATTATATCTGATCGGCGTAACGTACACTTGACGCATGACGGGACATTTGCCTCGTCTGGACATCTGCCGGCGAACCTGCTGGACCAGGCTGGCATTTACACACTGGCGTCTGTCTGATGTGCAGACTCCAAGCGACTCTCCGTGGACGGAGTCGGCGGACATCAAGGTGGACGAGTCGAGTGTTCTCGGCTACGACGCACTGACACGCCTCGAGGACTGGGCCGCCAACGACGCACCGCTCATGTTCGACTTCGACTTCGACCAGGCGTCTCTCTTCTCCGGGTCTCTACCAATTGCTTACAACTATATCAGCTGTCGCTAATTGACCCGCGCGAGACGATCACTGCGATAAACTACAGTGGCCGAGCGTCGGAGCTCGAAGATATTGTCAACTTAGTTGACCGACGACGGTCCAATTTGTCACGCTCTGAGCGTCCATCTTTGTCGAGCTAAGTTGATAACACATTTCGACGATCGATAGGCCGCGGCGAAATTTTCCAACTTCAGAGTTTAGGACAAAACTCCAGAGGAAAGTACCGTTATTTTGTAGATACCTGAATTTCCTTCTAACACAGTGTAGGATAGGTCGAAAGAAGCATCCATGCCAAAACCGGCTCAATTCGTCCCCCGTTTCCATAGAACACCAACTTGTGACAGGTAGAACAGACGGACGGACGAACAGAGAGTCACGGGGCCACAGCTAGTACCCGCGCTAGCATAGCGTCGCGCGGGTAAAAACCGTACACATACTTCACGCGGCGGTTTCAACAGCCTACAGTTTGGTGTAGTGGGCACGATTTTCCGTTTATTTGTAGGTTTGCACGTGCCCATTAGCTGCTCGGATATAAACGTAAATGAAACTCATTTAGTAGTAATTGAGTCAAAATGGTAAGACAAAATCTTTTTACTGTTTCTTTTGTGTAGATCTACGACGGCGTTTGATTTTATGCAGTTTTATAGCTACTGTAATTACTAGAAGAAACAGACGTTTATAAAATGTCGTTATTCTGTAATCTTTAGAATAATCACTTTACAGTTACTACCCTTCAGGGCAGGTCTCTATGCTCATTCCATCATTCTCTAGCGCTCTATTTACTCGTATACTGCTGCATTACAGTTCGTAACTGTCCGCCGTAAAATCAATCAGACGTGAGACATTTGTGTAATATATTCGCTGTGTGTGTATTATAGATACTCGTTCTTTCGCTATGCTTCTGAAACGGACCCAACAAGGTTTTATTTCTCAGGTGGGGAATTCATCTTCAGCTGTACACATTATGTTAATATTGCCATCACAGTTATCAGCTGTCGCGACGGCATCCTGCTGAGGACAGAGGTGGACGATGAGTGTGATAACCTAGCCGGCGACCGTTGCATGTATTGTCAACTTAGTTGCCAGACGACGGTCGGTGGTTTATTAACACTTGTCGAGATAAGTTGACAACACGTTGCGACGATTGACGTGCCGTACGCTGCATGGCGAAATTTTCTAAGTCGGAGTTTACGACCAAGTTCTGAGGGTGATGGAAGTGCTGTTATTTTTGTAGATACTTATTTCCATGTAACACAGGGATAGGCGGAAGGAAAGCTCTTTGCCAAAAACCAGCTGGATCCTTCCAGCCGTTTCGATAGCACACCGACTTGAGACAGACAGACACAGGCACAGACAGGCAGACGCACGGCTATCACTTGTGCCGCACTGGCATAGCGTCGCGCAGGGATAGATGCTGTTTCGCAAGTTTTTTTCAGCGCAGAATTGCAGTGTTTCCTTTCTTGTCTTAAGTCATACTAATCACTGCGCTCCGGTAAAAGGACGGGGATATTATGATGAACGTGTCTGTGTGTCTGTCTGTGTGTTTGTCTAACCATATCCTTGGAATCACACATCTTATATTTGCCAAATTTTCTCTGCTTGATACCTTTGGCCGTGGCTCGATCTTGTTTTGGCGGCGTTACTACACGTTATATACTTCCGGTTTTGTGGATGACGTCATGTTCGCATGTAACGGCCAGGAATGGGCGACGCGACAAAGGCGTATACTCAAAGTGAATCGCCAGATGGCAGCACAGATTGACATCGCACCGTATACTTGAACTGACCGACCGTGCGGCAGCACCAACCTGCAGGGACGAAGTCTGATGTCTATACGATTGCTTTGTTTTAATGGGAGTTCTTCGATTCGTTTGTAAAACTAGTCTAGTTATTGTTGTGTAGGCCTGGCGAACATAGCAAGCGTGTGTGACGCGCGGCGTAGTACAGCCATCAACCAGGAGGACGGTGAATACGCCGACATACAGACTGCAGCGCACGAGCTGGGACACAAGTCAGTATCACACACACACACACACACACACACACACACACAGATGGACCTGTCCTACACCACACACACTCGCGGCGTAGTACAGCCATCAACGGGGAGGATGGTGAACTCGCCAACATACAGACTGCAGCGCACAAGTCTGTCAAAGCAATCTGACGTAAGGCTGAATCGCCTTATTGTATTCACCAGGTGGCGCCAATTTTCACCCTATCTAATGTATGATTCTTTGGGTCAACGAGTCTGTCATCTGACGGCTTCTCGATCAGTTCAGGTGATTTTGCAGGGCTCATCGTTATACTTAGGCCTATTGCAAGGTTAACGGTCGTGACCAACAGACATAGCCTACACACACACAGTGACCACGCTACTTTAGGACATGTGTAGCAATAGGCCGCATTTAGCTAGTGCTGCGTTGCGGCCATAGACATAGGTTGTGGCTAACAGTTAGTTTTTGAGCGGCGTCGTAGTCGATGCTCATTTTCGTTATCTCCACCGCAGCTTGGTTAGGTTATGTTTTCGTCCGTGCTTGTGTGTTTTTTTGTTGCCGGGGTAACTCAGTACGTTTTGAGTGGATATTTCTAAAATTTCGGTCATTGGTAGATTATGGACTAGAGAGGATTCGATTAAATTTCACATCTTGTCTGCATTCCGCGGGAATGTCTCACTGAGTTCGTGAATGAGATACTGGTAGAAAATCACAACTTTTTCCTACACCATGGGAATTTTGCGCTTCTGTTGGGTGACCCACAGATATTTTATCAAGATCTTTGGTGGGAGAAAACTAGAAACCCGAGGAGGTTACCAACAGTGTTTATTGCATAGGCTAATGGTACAACCGTTTTGATACAATACCAGCAAGGTAGTGTAGCAAATCTTCACCAAAATATCGTCAAGAGTTCATGAGAATAATGATCAGGTTGCAGTTTTATGCATTTGTCATCTTTTTGCAAATTATCTCCATCTTGCTATTCGCAAAATCATATCAGTTTCAATGATTTTAGTTGAGATTATTTTTCGCTAAGCTGACGCCGACGCTGTATACCATATTGAAAGTACGCTATGCGCATGCGTCGAGCAGTAGTAGGCCTATACGTTGCGCGTTGTTTGTGCGTGTGCAGTTTTGGCGCGCAGCATGACGGCTACGGCAACGACTGCGACAGCATGAACCAACACGTCATGTCGACGGCACCACAACGTCTCACCAACGCCACATTCACCAACCCGTTCAGCTTCTCCGCCTGCTCCGTGCACTACTTCCGCGAATACCTCGCCTCGCTCACCGAGTACGTCGCATATACAGGGTGGGCCAAAAAAGCGGAGTCACAGACACATGACCATAATTCTGCCAGATCTTAACTGACTTACAAAATTTTTTCACTGGAAGATTCCTTAGTAAATTTGCAGTTAAATGGATATCAAAATCCTACCGCACCTTGCATGTGTTGCTACACTACTTTGTAAAACATTATTGTCAGCGAAACAAGCCACAACAAGTCCAGACCGATGCTTTACCAACTTGCCACTTCGAGATTACGACCAAGAGGCGACGTCTCAGGAAGCCAAGAAGCCATGTTACATTACGACAGATTTCAAACAGTCGTTAACGATTATGTTCTAAAATCACAAAGCACTTCAAGCATGCAGCACATCTGTCTATAGTTTGCTGTCGCAACGCAAACAAGGCAGTGATAAACCACAGACTCCGCCCCCGGTGTTGCCACCTGTGGGTTAATTTGAGCACACGTCGTCTTCTTGTCGCTATATACGCAAGGACATTATGTGCAAACATGATGTCAAATATGCAACACGCCCACTGCGGCCTAGTAGGCTCTGACTGCAAGAAGTAGTCCCGAGCGTCCGCTGCCTGCAATGGGTATTCCTACGCGCCAAGCCCAAGGCTGCGTGTGAGCCTCACTGTCTCAGCCTGGCGGTGACGCGTCGAGCAGCCAATTAGCTTATGTGCAAATATGACGTCATCCACAAAGCCGGAAATACGTATCACTACGCGGCCAGAGGCTCGAGCCAAGGCCATGTGTCACATGCACAAACATTTGGTGAAGATCGGACGTGCAGTTCCGGAGATATGATCGCGGACAGACAAACACACACACAGACGAGCAGACAGACAGACAGACACGCTCGTCACAATACTTCGCTGCCCTATCGGGGACAGAGTAATAAACTGAGACCCATTCTGACCCATTCGTCATCCATTCTGCCAAGAGTTTTTGCGTTCGAGATACTTTGAGCTCATGCCTCAGTATGTGGTTGATACAGGAGCAACAGAAACTGTCTGTTGAACACGCCATCTGGCGGTGGAGTAGAAATCACTGAACACATGGGACAACGCTACAGCGTCGACAAACAGTGCCAGATCATTTACGGCCCACAGTCTTTCTACTGCGCCGTGAGTTACTTGGATTTAAAACTTTTATACACCGAATTGTAGCTTAGCCAAGTCACACTACTGTTTTAGACTTATAGGCCTAAGTTAATTGCAGTCTGCAAGCGCATTGTAATTGTCGGCTATAATCACCTATAATTAACTATTAATTGTACTGATTAACTGATTAATATAGAACCAGTTATGTAATAATCAGATATATAGATAGATTGTAATCAACTGCTGTACGAGCGTTCGTTTGCCTGTCTAGTGTCTTTTCCAAGTGGTTTCCATGAAGTCCAGTGATTATGAAGTGTCTAGTTGGCGTTAGTATGTAACGGTGGATACATGACCGTGACGGCGCAGTAGTCGCTCACTGCAACGTTGCTGCAGCCGATCAACGATCGACGACCTTCACTATGACCGATAACATTGATCTCGATGAACCACTGTGCCACAAAGGTCATTTCGTTCAGAAATTATTGTTCGGACAAAAGCACACACACCGGATCGCTTGCTCTGTCAGGACCACAAATGATCAGTAGTAATATTTACAATTTAAATTGTAGCAACACAACCGGAGTTAGCGTTATTTTCTACGTCCGATTACTGTTAGCTGGAATCCGGCGGTGGAATCATATTTGACTAAGTTCGGAAGGTACAAGAAATGACAGAAAACATTTCCAAAAATCAGGGAAATTTGCAGCGTTTCTTCTGAGAAAACTTAGCGTGTTCGGAGTCGGCACGCCATAGGGGTTTTTCGGGGACGGGGCGTAATATGGGCGTCATACTTGCGACGATGGTTCGCAGCAGCACTGAACACAGGCGTATCCGCCGATCGTTCTATATTTACATGCATCTCACGCTATCTCACACGTTGTTAGGGTGGCTCGAGAGACCGGAGCATATGTCGAGAGATGCAGTGTTGGACTCCGGAGCTCGGTCGGTGCCACGCTGGAGTCGAACAACGGGCATTCGAGGGTACAACGTGTGCCAATCAGTCCTGGTGCATCCGTGGACAATGTATCTCCAACCACAAAGCACCCAATGCTCCAGGTTAATCGACGAATTAAATACATGAAGTGTAAAATTAGATAACGACTATGCCAGAATGGTGCGAAATTATTAGTAACGTAAAGTATTATGTGAAATAATCTTTACTCCAAGTAATAAGCCTGTAATCTGCAATTTTGATTACAAAAGTGCATAGTGTTAACCCTAATAATAAACTTTCCCCTAAACCTATTGTGTATTGTCAGTAACGTGATATCAATGGCTTGTTTTTTTCAATATCCTTCGACGGTGTGGTATCATTTACTTTATTTGTTAAAATAAGGCGTGTATCTGGTGTGATGACAGAGAGCTGTATATACGGCGACTACCGCGGTCGGTTTAACATGGATGCATCGACGTCACTCAACTGCAGCGAAATCGGTGTTGAGCAGCCGTGGCGTTGCTATGACCACAGCTACGTCACCGACTGCTGTGAGACATGCGCCCGAGTACGCAACACGTCACTTCCTGTCGGTGAGTTTTACATTTGATTATGGTGCAGGCAGCGCGTGGCCATCGTGACCTAGTTGCAAAGTGACAACAGCGAGCATTCATTTTGCAATCAGCTTTCTGATTTTGCGTCACTATCTGTCGGAGTCGTTAGCTGCTCCTCAGTCGTTTACATAAGTACATTCTAGCAAACATTTACAGAACTAGACGACTCTAAAGTTTCTCGATGTACATAATGCATTACATCAGCAGTCGTTGTATACAGTGTTACATGACGTTATTCGTGATTGACAGGTTGTGAGTTCGGTGATCATCACGTGACGTACTGCTCGGAGAGATTACGTAGAGACTGCTACGACGTCAACGTCCAGCAGACTTGCTGTGCGACGTGCGCCGCACAGCGTA
>Ga0126331_1000585_pt1 | contig 10814 bp, 6 predicted proteins | sample InaspJWI98metaG_FD_96379 | JGI IMG/M metagenome (GOLD analysis project Ga0126331, IMG submission 96379) | Marine gutless worms symbiont microbial communities from Oahu, Hawaii - Inanidrilus sp. 2 OAHU.JWI-98 metaG | ecosystem: Host-associated > Annelida > Digestive system > Unclassified | place... | reverse complement strand
TTATGCACATAAATATTTACAACAGCACGCACAACAGATACATACAGCGCCTTTGCACTCTTTTCATTTTATGTCTAGTAAGAAATCGTTATATGCAGTAGGTCTATAGGCTACATTACTGTACACGTATTTATAGTGCCTGCATTGTAGTGGTATCCCAGGATTACAATATCCCCAGTTGCAAATTCATCGGTTGGGAAAACTTGTCCGTGATTGCAATTCCTAGTTGTGGTGAGTGCTGGCTAACCTGCAGTGATGCAGTCGCTGTTTAACAACAGAGATTTTCGTTGATGTGGAAATATTCTCACTTCAGTTAGATTGTTTAATTTTTTTGAGTAACATTCTGGTTTTTCCGTCCTTTTTTTACCTGTCCTCTGGTAACCAGAATCCAGTCTGTGTGAGTTTGTTTGTGTGTGCTCTGTAGTCATTGTGGTAAGTGAATTTGATGTTGTGGAGATTTTCTTTCCTTACATGCATGCCCAGGGGGAGGCATTTTTGACTAGTTTACGGTTGACTTCCAGTTATATTTTTCTCTTCTCTTTGGTGCTTTGATGCTGTTAGCTGGGCAGCAGAAAACGTAGTAATCATCTAACTTACAACCCACACTATGTGGAGGAATATCTCGAATTGGCAGCATACATCTTGAGTTGTTGATGTGGATGAACATTATTAGATGCCTCTGTAGAGTATCACTGGCACATAGATTGAAAAATTTTATATGCTTTTTATACTTTTGCATGAGTGTGTAGTATAAGAAACCATATGACGTGATGGTTTTACTTACTGACAAGTGTGTATTTTAAAACAACTGTGATTGCAAACATAGTTGTCTTGAAATATGCACTTTCCCTTTTTGAGTTAGAGTGCATGTATCGCATATCCATGCTGTCTTACTGTTAAGAAATGTACCGTTGTTGTCCTCCCTATGTAATAATCTTGCAGTACATTCGATGCCACCTTCAGAGCTTTGACACTGTTGGTTGGCCATCAGGAAGAGCATCCAGCCTGTAAAAATTGAGCGATGAGTTGTTGATGTGGTTATCTGTCTGGAGTGAGGTGCAGATTGTTTGCATATGGTCCAGCAGATGCCACTGCCATCCCAAAACGCCATCATCTGTTGCCTCATTTAAATCCAGACTGGTTTAACCTTTCTGGTACTGGCTTACCCAGGTTGTCCTGGAAAAGAGGCCATTAAATATGTGTAGGAGTACTAGTAGTACATTGGATGATCCCATATATATGTACAGTGTGTCACACCTGTAATGTGAAAAATTGCTACAGACAGTTTTCTTGGAAATTTTGTTAAATCTGTAAATTTTGGGGCAATATCTGCAACAGTGACAATTTAGGCAAAAGTTAGATAATAAGCTACACAAATGAGTATATTTATTATAATGAGCCATATGGAGGCATGTTTTAGATCACTGGTATTTGATATTTTGTGATGAAGTGCTGTTGTTTTCTTAGAGTTAATGATTTTTGTTTATTGGTTGGCATACATGGCGTTAAACAAAAAGATCCATACAGTTTTAAGTGTGCATCGCATCTAGCGTGGTCGGTCTGTTTTTATGTCTGTTGAACATGTTGGTGAGCCCTGCAGAAACGGCTGAATAGGTGCCAGTTGGAATTTAGACTGCGGTGGGCCCAAGGAACCATGTATTGGATGGGGTACACATTGACGCCACCTGGCAAAAAGATGGTTCGATATTTAGCTGTTAAGCTTTAGTATACAGGTACCAGGCAGACAGAAAAATGCAAGTATTTTTATGTGACAAGCAGCCAACATGACATTAAATAGCTGATTTTTGTAAATTGTTTCCACCTTCACCTGCACTCAGGCTTGCAAAGTTTTGTATATCTTTGTGCTGGAACACCCTCTTCACTGAGTGTACTACACTAGTTAGCATGCTGCTGCAAATGTCTTTCATTGTCTTGTTTGAGCTAATAGTTTTCACTTTGTCTTACTTGTGGTTTGCATTATGACTGTGTAGTCTAGAATTATTGGCCTTTCTGGTGATTTTACATTTCCACAGAATGTGGAGAGAATGTAACAAGAAGCTCTGCTACCGCAGATGGATTGCGTGACGCCCTATATCAGTTGAAATATTGTCAACTGCTGCACAGTTGTAAGAACAAGTCGTACAAGAACAACAACAACAACAACCATTTAACGGCCGTTTGTCTGGGACAACTCGGGTAGGCCGGTACCAGAAGAAACAGTCACCCGCTCACACCCATCCTGGTCAACGTACTTCCTTTATCACCTTTCTCCATTTGCAACGGTCCACGACATCCAAGTCGTACAAGAAATCTGCAACAAATCAAAGTAACGGAATTAGAACATTACAGTCAATGGATGTGTAGTAAACTATGTGCATCCGGCCATGACACATCTCCGTCACAAGTGTGGTCAACAGGCTTCACCATTTTTACCGCGCGATGCTATGCATCCGCGGTACTAGCCATGTGTCTGTGTCTGTCAGTCTGTGTCTGTCTGTCACAAGTCGGAGTTCTACTAAAACGGCTAAACAGAGGATCACACAAACAGCACCACACGATAGCCCAGGGACTCTAGATTTCTGATGCCAAAGATCTCCGCGAAATTCGACCAGAGTCACCGCCCATGAGGGCGCCGAATGCAGGTGGGGTGGGTCAAAATCGGCGACTTTTGACAAATAACCGGCTATATCTCGAAAACGGTAAAACACATAGTTTCTATTAAAGTCAAATAGGAAGTTGTATGCGCTCTATCGAAGGTGACATTGCCGTTGACCTTGAGTGCCCCCTAACCACCCCAAACCACCCCATTTTCTTCATTTCGCACTGCCATTCACAGCTTCATAACGGGTGAACCTAGAGACTTCATATTTGGTACATTGACTTACCATAGCACGTCCCACCCTGCCGAAGAAAAATCTTCCCGAAAGGGGCGTGGTCAGGGTCAAATAACCCGTTTTAGAATTTTACACCCCATGTAATATCTCCGCAATGTAATAATATCTCTGTGCCTTCAGTGCTTTGACGCTGTTGGTTGGGCGGCAGGAAGGGCATCCGGCCTGTAAAAAACTGAGTGTTCAGTTGCTGGCGTGGTTATCTGTCTGGAGTGAGGTGCAGACTTGTATATGGCCCAGCTGATGCCACTGCTACTCACTGTCTCTTGCTTCAGTAGAATCCAGATTGGTTTACCTTTCTGGTACCGGCTTACCCAGGGGCCTTTAAACAGGTGTGTGTGTATCCTGGATATCTCCTGAAAATTTCCTGGAAATTGGTTGGGCTGGATTTGTAGACACCCTGTATTGACGCTGGCCGCTTCCGAGCCGTGAGCGTCTATGTAACGGTACGGTGTCCGTCCGTCTGTCTGTCCTTTCGATCGACAGCAAGGAAGCGGCAGCGTTTTGCAGCTGGTTTGTCGCACGCGGCTCAGGCGCGGGCGGCACATATCGATCATAGCTGCCGACGCCAGAGCATGGCAGCGACCAGCGTCACGCTGCGACCCGAGGTACGAGGATCGTCATGGACTTGTTCTCTGGGTTGTAAATATGGATAGTGTTTGGGGCACAGGAGTAAGTGTGGCAGACGGCGAGTGGCGCCTGTGAAGTCACGGCTAGGCGGAACAGAGAACTGAAAATGGTTTATTTTAATCATGTTATTATTAAATTATTCAAGTGAACGGTATCTTGGGACTTTGAAAGTGTGATCGTTTTGTCGATATCATATAATGTATATTCTTGCAAACGCTGTGTGCCACCTTTTCGCCCCCCTGTCCTCCCCCTTCGATTCAATATATTGTCACACTCCAGACTGAATAGAGGTCAATATGACGTCGCATTGTCATATACTGCAGAGTGCAGGTCATCATCATTCGTTCGTTAGTAACATAAGGCATGCACTGGTGGCACTTCACTGTGCATACATGCCGAACATTATGGCTATACAGATAGCAATAAAACATTTTATGTAGTTAGAATACACAGCTAGAATTACTGGGAATAGTACATAGTACAGTACAGTACACGTGTGCAGATGGACAACGTAAGCATCCTGTTCGCGGACATCGTGGGCTTCACCAAGATGAGTTCCAACAAGTCGGCCAAGCACCTGGTGATGCTGCTGAACGACCTGTTTGGTCGGTTCGACGACCTGTGTCAGCGTCATGGCTGTGAGAAGATCAGCACGCTCGGCGACTGCTACTACTGCGTCAGCGGGTGTCCGGAGCCACGCGACGACCACGCGCGCTGCTGTGTCGAGATGGGTCTCGCCATGTGCGTCGCCATACAGGAGTTCGACCGCGTCCACAGCGAGGAGGTCAGTCAGCATCACATTTCGTTACATTATCATCATCATCATCTTGTTGACACTGGCCGCATAGTGCACGGAGCAGGGTCTATGAAACGGTCGAGTGTCCGTCCGTCCATCTGTCCGACTGATCTACCGCAGCAGCTGCGGATTTGCTGATGATTGCCCGACCGGCAGTAGATAGCGATCGATTGCTGTAAAGCAGGCAACGCGGCACGGCGCTCAGCAGCAAATGCGGGCAGTGTCATATTGACAGCTGACAAGCCTAGGTCTATATGACTGAAGCCCCGTGTCGCTAGCCAACCATGTTTTCGCCAGTTGTCGCCGACTACCTGTCTTACGCTGTTTGTGCCATAGCCGCTTGTGTCTAGCCAATTGGCGCTATAAGTTAGTCGCCAGACCACCTGGCGGACCACCAGTTGAAACGTGGGAGCTGTGCAGGTGAACATGCGTGTGGGCGTGCACACGGGCACCGTGCTGTGCGGCATCGTCGGCACGCGGCGCTTCAAGTTCGATGTCTGGTCGCACGACGTGACGCTCGCCAACATGATGGAGTCCGAGGGCAAGCCGGGACGTGTACACGTCTCCGACGACACGTACCGATTCATCAAGGACCTCTACGAGGTCGAGCCGGGCGACGAGGTCGAAGGTGAGACCTGCCTCTTGCGTGCACGCTTCTTCACTGATTGACACTGTTGCGTGTTTGATTGTGTGGCAGGAGCATGCGGCCGTGGACCCCGGCATTCTAGCATGCCGGGGGCCACGGTGCGGGAGACGGCGAGCGGTACCTGTGGAATCACGGGCGGAACAGCGAACTTATAAATATTTCATTGACGTCTATGTAACGGTACGGTGTCCGTCCGTCTGTCTGTCCCGTCGATCGACAGCAGCAGCGACGTACAGCTAGTTTGCTGGTGGACTCAGCGTGAGCGGCAGATATCAGTTGATATCTGCCGACCGGCCAGCGTCATGCTGTGATCGGAGGGACGATGGTCAGCACAGACTTGTTCTTTTGTTCTCTCAGTTGTGACTGTTGTGACGTTTTATGGGCCAGTGTGTGGGGCATATAGCTTGGATGGAATTGAATCTGTATGGTGTGGGGTGCAGAAGGTGGGGCAGACGGCGCCTGTGGAGTCACATCCGGCCCATGAAAACAGCTGGTGCCACTTGCCCAAAAGTACGGTTCTCTTGTGGAGCGAAACTCAGGGGGAACCACGTGACTAAGCTTTACCTGGAAAATAGGATAGATACGATGCGAGATACTATTTTAACGTGCGCTCAAAAGCTGACGTACGTCAGCTTAATCGGCCGGAAAATGGCTGTTAACGCTAAGTATTCAATACTCGTTGTACAGAGTATTAAATGCAATGTTTAGAACAGATCGGAATCTTTGGAAAAATGTTCTTGTTCCAGTAATTTCATTTGTAGACTGTTTGCTGATAACCATAATATTCATTCAAGATAGTTAAGCTTTTCCTTTGCTGTTTGTTTTTTTTATTATGCTGCCAGACGGAGTGGTGATTGGTAGTACATGGAGATAATGAACCTCATATTTTGCCACCAAAAGTATCCATCATTTTGCTGCTGAGTGTGAGCTAATGGTGTTTGATATTTAATTTTAGGTAACGGTCGTGTACTTGGCATCTGAACTAACGTCGTAATGTCCGTTATAACAGCTGTTTACCACCTGAATTTAGACTAGACTGTTTCTTTTTTCTTTGCTCACTTATTCTGGAAGAGGCCTTTGGGCATCAGTGGCTCAGCATGTCTACAGGATGAATGCCCTTCTTGTAATCCAGCCACTAGTGTCGTGAGGGAAGGGGTGTTCCACCTTTGTGCAGGCTCTCTGATGCCAGTGCCCTTTATTGAACTGCTGAATGTACCGTAAAATGAGCGTATCCTGGTTTTCTAATTTGAAGATATTGCATAAAGTTTGTGTTTGTCTACAATGTGTTTTTGATGTTGTAATTGCATAATTGCATAAGACCAAAGAGTCAGAATCCTGCAACAGCGTGATTGTGGCAGTACTGAACTGAACGTGCAGTGAAATAAACGTAAATGATAGAGTTACTAAGAGCGTCAGTTTTTTTCCTGTGCAGCTGGCATGCAAACTGGATGTATGACCTAGTTAGTCGAAAGTGCATAGGATGCTAGGCAGTTAGCTGTGTCTGTTGTAATCGCTTGCTTACACTGTAGGCTACTGTCTGTTTGGCAAATCCGGATGTATGGCGTGGATCACAGACCGATTGGCTTGATCGTTTTACTGGCGAGGTTTTGCTTGACAGTCGCTGACGACTGTAGTCCTGTGATATGTCGACGTTCGCTGAGTGCCGTGCCAGATTGCGTTACGTTTACAGTCCCTGTTGCAGTTGTGTGGTAATTGTAGACCTAGCTCTAAAAGGTTTCCTTGTTGGGCGCCGAGAATGCAAATTGTGTGCTGCTGTCATTGCCGTGGTTGATCTGTGCATTGCCGCGAACCAATTCGTGGCCCTGTTGCGACAGCCTGTGCTACAAACTGACAGGGAAAGCGCGCTGCAATACTACACGGGATGGGAGTATTTAGCGTACACTACATTGGCCCTGGATCATTTTCCTGTGGTTGAAGTCACCATTCAGAGTCGCTCAAGCTAGCCAGTTTGCTCACCACTGTGGAATGTAAGTGAAGATTAGCGAAGAACAGAAACAGAAGACGGTCGCTGGGAATCGCCAGGGACTGAACACACATTTTAGTGGTTTCTGAAACCCAGTCGATCGACTTCTTGTTGCTTGCACGTTGAACTGGAATCGTTTTCCGCGAGTTGCACGCTGTGTTTGCTGTCCATGTGGGATAATAATAATAATAATAAACAGATTTGTACAGCACCATAAGGTCGTAATTTCAGAGGCGGCCGCCGATGGATATAACGTGTGGCACAGCTGCTACCTGGCAGTGCGGTTGCGGCGCGAAACTGACATGCCGGGAAGAATGCGTACCCGTGCACGAGGCAGCCGGGTCAGCCAACCGCCGCTGACTGACGTAGCGTACAGTGTCTGTTGCTTGTTCACGTGATCAGCCGGGCGAGCCAGGAGCGAAATGTCAAGGCTGCATCGTGTGTGTCGGTCGATAGCTGGGACCTGTGGGTCGCCGAGGTTCTGAGGCTGGCGGGCGGGGCAGGCCGGAGTCCGGTGACTGAACGACTGCAGACTGCTTCCGTGCCGTCGCTGGAAATGTTACAATAGACACGAGATGAGTGCAGGGGAGGGGAGGGACGGCGCTGGCTGAGTTATTGAACAGTTGTTGCGGGCAAACGTGCATGCTCAAGAAGATGCTATACTGGCTCTTCGTGATAGAACACATCCGACCGTCGTTGTCCGACCGTTGATATTAATTGCTCGCTTCAGTGGTCCGTCTATATATAGTGCAGCCGTCTGTAACAGCGGCTGAGTCTTTTTGTGTGTCCACGATAATGACCGGATGTTTTTTTTGCATTTGATGTGTGCGGTTCGTTTTCGTTTTTTGGTGGTCGTTCATAACGGCGGTGCATGCCCTGCATGGACGGCAGGGCTGAGCTTCTAGCGAGTTTCTCAGATTGTTGGGCTGAACAGGAATCCCACAGATTTAGGGACCGATATTCTGAAAGGCATCTTCTGGTTATTCTGGACATTTTCTCTGCATCACTGCTACACCCGTGCATGGGAAACATCACTGACCAGTGGAGACTGGAGGAAAAGGAAGTAAGGGCCAGCGTATTGGCCTCACATTTGTAAATCTGGTCTATGTGATAAGAAACTGTCTTATGTTCAGTTTAAGTCTCTGCGACACTTGTTAACGGATTTCTTACTTAACTGCAGTGCTCGTGAAACTTTTTGTATTAGCACATGTACATTATGTTATGCAAAAAACGGGCCATTGGCCACTGATCAAAACAGGTGCCAGGTATTTCACAAGGTAATGTAGCGACATCTGTAAGCAGAATCTTTAATGTTAACTTAATTAACAATTAACTGCTGATTCTCGTTGATGAAAAGAGTTTTGAAAACCAGTGACCAATAGGCGACGTTACGGATATGAGTACAGTGGTACGTTTTGATGCACGGCTGACCGTTAGCCCCTTCTTGCGGTACTGCTCGGCGAAGATCTCAAGATGGACTTCTAGCAACTTGGCTGCACCGTCTAGCTGACGACACCCAGCTTTCACGGAGTTGTCCCATGCAAGACCGCCGATGATGCTGGTGGTGGTGTTGGTGGTGGTCGCTTGGAGAGCGCTGAGGTGCATGGTGACCGGTGGAGGTCGGTAATTGAGATAATTGTGGTGGTACATGAAAGCAAAGCTTTCAAGCAATTATGCGAGGCCGCCGAGACGGAAACTGCCGCTCGATTAGCGTGTTGGACGAACATTTCACGGCGCAATCGATTAACTTTATGCCATGCACAGCTGCCAGTGAACGTCGGGCAGTCGGCGTTTAGTGTTTGTTTTCTGTCTCTTCGCATGCACTCACTACACTACGTTATACTCTAATGGCGTATTTTATTGTGTCGACGTACCGCAGGTGCTATACTAAGCCATAGTTAACAACAAGTGGCTGCAGTACTGGCAGTGACAGGCCGCATCGCTGCTGCCACGGCAGTGTCGAATAAGGTTGGGATATTGACCGTACGCCTGATATTTCCTATACTTACAATGGACCCGGAGATGCCTGCCAGTTGCCCCTTCCCTTTGGAAGGATCTTCACCCCCACCTGGTACGTGGTTCCTTGTTCACACTCGAGAGTAGTCCACTCCAAACGGCATCTGGATCGGTTCAGTCGTCTTAGCACAGCTCGTGATTGTGGCCAACAGACACACACACACAGAGCACGCTTTGCATGGTGATGCGGCCTAACAACAACAGCCGTTTAACGGCCTCCTGGCCGACATCTTCATTGCCGTCGTAGTTCCTGCTACTACGACTGCCCATGCGCTGCTATAGAGGCGCTGCTTGTTAACGGAGCTGGGCCAATGTTTGCTGTATGCTGGCTTAACTGGATTTTTTTTCTCGGTGACTCAGATTGCTGTAAAGTCGATGAAAGCGAACGCAGTCAGTCTGGTCCGACTGGTGGTCGTCTCTAGTAAATCTTCTAGCCTTCTTCATAGAACTGTCACGCATCACATCGTTGTGGAGCCGCGCCGGCAGTAGTTACCACTCTGAAGCGTGCCCGTTCTCCAGTGGCGTTGTGACCCCAACGTCATTGCAATGCAGAAATGCTGCGTTGCCTTCATAGTTAGACATGAATCTATAGCACGCTTCCTTGCATTCTTGTCACTATAGCCGTTATAGATGGTGTAAATTGTTGGGACGCGACTTGACTTGATGGTCGCCTGGGGATTTTGGAGAGGGCTTTCCCAAACTAAGACCTGCTTTGTTCATACAGTACATCGTGCTGTGGCATAGTGGTTAGCGAAGTTAACGCACGTCGGGCCCCGTTAGTACTTGGATGGGTGATCGTCTTCGGGCGGGTATACCATAGCATAGTGCATAGCGGGTATACCACCTCGGTATGTAACAAGCCATCTAGGTCAACTCAGCCCGACCTGGCCCAACGGACGCGACGCCACTGCCTGCTGGGATTTTTACGGAGTTGCCTGCATCCTCTTTTCTTGTTTTCGCTGTCGTTTTTTTCGTAATTGTGAATTTTTCTGTCACTCAGTGCAGATGATTCCATTGCATCGGGAAAAGACTCGACCTGTTGAGGCTGTTACTAGTGTATAGGACGTTAACCCGCGCTCGCTGGCTGTTGAGTGCATGTACAGAATTAGCAGTCGCTGGTGGAAATAGTAGGTAATTTCCTGGCGGGCGTCGGAGAAGACGCACTTGTCTGCGCCGCCTAGATTGACACACGTGGTCGGCAATTCTAATCAGCGCCGGTCGGTCCGGTCGACTCACTCGTGTTGGTCGCCACATTTCATTTCGCTAATGAGTTGAGCCAAGCCCGAGTACCGAGTACTGCATACACACTCCAGCCGTCGTCTGTCGGTCGGTCTGTCCACAGAGCCCTGCATACTGTTAGCATAACAAGAAGCTTGTGTTCAGCTTCCTACGTCGCTGTAAGCATGGATACTACTCGCATTTGCTGCTGACCGCCGTGCTGCAGTGGATATGGACCGAAAGGCGGCCGTGTCTGCTGCAGACGCGCCATGCAGCATCGATCGATATCGCCTACCCGCGGGGCCCACAGCAGCAAACCCGCCACACGCCGCGGCTGTGGCGCAAGATGGCACAGAAAGACAGGCGGACACTGCATCGTTACATATACCCTGCCGCATACTCTGCCACTTAGATGCAAAAAAGTTATTACGTTTTTTATTCTTGTCACATTTTCAATGTTTTTTAACGTTTAAAAAATTTTGAACGTTTTATATTATGAAAAAAGCATTTGTACATAAAACTGCAAATGTAACTCAAAATAGTATTTTAGTGATATTTTGCTATTTGCGTCGTTGCTACATTATTTATACTATATATAGATCGGCAGTGCTAAAATTATAACACATAAAGCAC
>Ga0126331_1000583_pt1 | contig 10857 bp, 7 predicted proteins | sample InaspJWI98metaG_FD_96379 | JGI IMG/M metagenome (GOLD analysis project Ga0126331, IMG submission 96379) | Marine gutless worms symbiont microbial communities from Oahu, Hawaii - Inanidrilus sp. 2 OAHU.JWI-98 metaG | ecosystem: Host-associated > Annelida > Digestive system > Unclassified | place... | reverse complement strand
TTTTGCTACATTATCGAAAAAGAATTGCAGCAGAGCATGTTGCTCTAAATGTGGAGGTATTCCACTTGCATTCTACTTATGGCTCACATAATCTTCCACATTGAGTATTTACATGCTTATGAAAAATTAATTTAGATAAATAAGTTTTAGGTGTATCTACTACTGGTGCTGTTTTCAGGTTTTGTTTTAACTTTTGGTTTTTTCGTTTTGGTTTTAACTGGTCTTTTTTCAGCAGGTGCACCAGCTTGGGTTAGGCCCACAAGAGAGAACCTTTGAGAATAATCGAAGTGGGTTTTTTTTACAAACTTTGGTTTGTTTATAAACTCACTAGCCTTCTTTTCACGTTGCCAGCAGTGTCACAAAACTGATGCCAACTAAGGAAATTCTCCAGTCATTTGTTTATATACTAGCTGATTTGTACAAATGATGTACCATCCTAACCCAAATTTTAAAATGTCAAAATGTATTAAATTTCTGATGCCATTGCCAAACTAACAGATGATGCCATAGGCATTATGTTTTCGACTTTTCTTACTGTCTGTGCATTCACGCATGCTTGCCCAGGTAGCGACATTCATGACTGGCTTGCCTTTGACTTCTTTTGATATGATGTACTTGTCATGCACTGTGTGACAACAGCTAAGGCTTTAAGAATTACTTGGTATGTCTTTGTAAATAGGGTACTAGCATTGGAGAGAGAACCAGCCTAAAGGAAGCAATACCCTTTCTCTCACGAGTTTGACAGTTGATATAAAGGAAAGATATGACCAGTGGATGATTTTCACTGTCTGAGGTCAATGCTTTGAGTTTTCTTTGGTGCTATTACACTGTTGGTTGGATAATGGCAAGCATGTCTGAAAACCTGTGCCACTTGTACCCAGAGGTTTCATCTGAAGCAAACTGAGGGGGAAGTGGCTAATTTAAGTTTGTATAAAATGACTATTTAAACTGTGAAAAGTATTATACTTGAAGAATTTTTGCACATGTTAACTGAAGTGTGGCATGTTTTTGGAATGCTATTTTGTGTAATATTTTTCAGCCTAGTGTAAGTGATAGTACAGACCTTGAGCAGGAGAAGGTTCGTAAACCATCTGGCAAACAGCAGTATAAACCTGTAGTCTTGTCTGGAATACCAGTCACGAAGATCCATATATTCTTTGCTTCACAGACTGGCACATCAAAGGTTTGTTGCATATGCAGCTGTACTACACATCTTCATTTCATTCTTCTGAATTTCTACCACATTTCATTCACAGTTTGCTAACGTGATCACCATTACCATTAAATACTTTATGCGTTTTTCGTTCTTTTTAAGAATTGTAGAATTTTGCTTTACCTTGTACGGTTAATAAAACTGTCCAGTGGAAGTTATGTTTGTCTGTCATTCTTTCTCTTTGAAGGATTTCTTAAATTACACATAAACTTTCGCAAATTTTTGCTGAATGTTTGTTTTCAGACATGGAGTTGTTATTTAGATTTTGGGAATGGTGCTGGTTTTTGCAGTAAATATTTGGAATGTGTTATCATTTTGAAATGGAGAACATGTCCATTGTCCAATGTAATGCTATTGGAATTTTTAACGAATGAAGTCCTTGGCAAAGATTTGAATTTTCTGTTTTGTAGCATTTGTAATGTTTTTAATGATTTCAGCATTTTTATGGAACTGTTTATTTTCTGCTAGATGTTGACATTTATTGTAATTTTAGTATGGATGCTATTATTGAAATTTTGTCTTACGTGACAGCATTTTGCTGACATTCTTGCGGCTGAAGCTGGTGATAATGGCATTGAAGCTGAGCTGGTTGATCTTAGTCACTGTGAACCAGAAGATGATTTAATTGATATTTCGGTATTTTGCATTTTAAAATTTTGATTTAAACTTGTCTATGGACCTCTTCAATAAAATAAATCACGTTTCTTTGCAAAATATACAGATATTTTGCAAAGAAAAGTGATTTATTTTATTTCATTTTATTTATAATTATTAAAGGTATGGAGACAGTGTAGATAATACTGTTGAGGAAAACTGCAGCATCTTCTCCCTAATTTGAATGCACTGATTGCCATCAGCAAGGGCATGCAGGCTATAAAATGCAACAAAATCCTCCAGTTCTTAACGGAGGTGCCTGCTAATTCAGTTGACTTGAATAATGAATGGCATTAAAATGGTTGTTGTTGTTGTTGTTGTTGTTGTTGTTATTATTTGTAATTATGTTAAATTTAAATTGATGTAACACAGTTATGACTCTATTTTGTTACTGCTGCTGCTACCACTACTTTTAGTTTTTGTTTAGTCCACTTATTTTCTGGAGTTTGGTTGAGACAATCGCAAAAAGCAAATGCTTCTTTTCTTACTGTCTGGATGCTCTTCCTGAAGCCGGTCAACATCATCAAACATGGAATGTGTAACTAACTTAACAAGTGTTACAGATTTTCTGTCAGCTATGCAGTTGATTAAGTAAGTAATTTATACAGCTTGTAATGTTAATGGTATATCAGAGAGAGGGACAGTACAGTGTCTGCATGCTGCCCTGAGTAGTCATGATAGATAACACTGACAACTGCAGAGAGGTAATGTTAGTTAGAGAGTTAATAAACATGTGTAGAATATTTGAACCAAACAGCAGACTGATATTACACACTACATTTTTTGCATTTGCACAGGTGATGTTAATTAATGTTAGAATGGGATACCTTACTGGGCTTTACTTTTCTGGCATCACACAATTTACAGGAGTTGGATTCTGAAATCCAGAAGGCCATCATAAAAGTAGTGATGTCTTTTCCCTTAGATGTCAGTTGATGAAGAAAGACTAAGATCTAGTGTGTAATCATCTGGCTCGCATCTGGCAGGGCAGTCGGGCATTCATACATTTTGAATGAAATCATCCCTCGGAATTTTGCTTCAATTGGTTGAGCCAGGTTTACTTGGAAATAGTGAATAAATAAGAGTTTGTATTCATTAATGTGATGAGTTATTGTGCCAGGCTGGTGTTGTGACTGTCTTCCTGCTGTCAACATACATTGGTGGTGAACTACCAGAGTCCTCTGCATGGTTCTGTGATTGGTTGCATTCAGTTGCCACTGATTTCCGTGTATCAAGGCTTCATCTCAACTCTATGCTGTATGCGGTCGTTACTGTTGGCAACTCTTCATATAAAGACACTTTCTGTCTGGTAAGACAACAGCAGCAGATGAATGTTAATTTAAAATTTAAAACCTTTTTTATTGTGACGTAAATTTATTGTGATATATTGACTGACTGATAAAGATTGTGCAGTTGTGTTACGTTGGTTGGTACTAGTGCCAGAGATCTGGCATAAAGGAATCCAGGTGTTGATGAAAAAAGGATGAGGCCAGGCCACTTTATGTTTCCTTTAGTATTTTGTCACTGGTGGTTGGGTGGCACAAGAGAGGTTGCAAAAAAGGACTGTCAAGCACAAGAATTGAACAAGGAGGATTCTGTGGATCGTAGTAGATGGAGGAAGTTGATAAAGGATGTCTGATGATCAGGATGGGTGTATATGAGTGAATGTTTCTTCTCGTATTGACCCACCCAGGTAGTCTCAGACAAAGGGCTATTAAATGGTTGTGTGTATGTGTGGTTGGGTGGCACAAAAGACATCTGGGCTGCAAGAAACTTCAATCCACTAATTCCCCGAGGTTCTCTTGGAATAAGTGAAGGAGGATGATTCAAGTTAAAACCGGCTCACTTAGATTGCCCCTGGAAAAATGGTCATTAAACTGAATTAGTGGTTGAAGTAGTAATTGTTTATATTTTAATGTTTGAAGCAACAGCTATGACTTGGTGGTGAAGGTATTGGACTGTTGCCAAGGTGACATGGTATGTGCTCTTTAAGCACCTTCAGATTTTTGTATTATATTTGTGTTTGTACGTATGAATGACACAGCACCTCTGATGCATGTAGGCGGGAATTAATGTCGACAACTGGCTGAAGGAGCTTGGTGCTTGGCGAATTCTGCCGTTGACGACTGTTGATGAAAATGTTGCAAACAGCCAACATGGTGGTATGGAAGAATTGCTGATAATCGTGACATTGAATAACTCTTGTTACACCAATGACACTGTTTCTTGAGTGACAAGAATCTTATAGCAAGTTGTGCCAGCCAGCCATATCTTTACCAACCACTTAGTGGTCCAGGTACAGCAGTTGTGCCGATGTGTGTGTGTGTGTCTGTGAATATTAACTTTTGAACCAAGTGACCTCATAGTGATAAATCTCGTGAAATCAGTAACAACAGGTTGTGTAACATCATTAAACTTCTATGCTGCTGAAATGTTTCGAAGGATTTGACTTCTGGTACAGTTTTTTTAGTTTTTCACATTATTTGAAAGTGTTTAGTTCCTCATGGTGTGACTGGGTGAAGATTTCTTTTGGTACCGGCTCACCTGGGTAATCCCGGACAACAGGCTGTTAAACAGTTGTGTATGTGTGTGTGTGTTTAGTTAATAAAAGTCACTAGTTAATCTTTTGAAGTTTTTAAATCCTTAACAGTGCCTTCAGTGCTTTGACGTTGTTGGTTGGGCAGCAGGAAGGGGCCTGTAAAAAACTGAGTGGTGGGTGCTGGCATTGTTATCTCTCTGGAGCGAGGTGCAGACTTGAATATGGCCCAGCTGATGCCACTGCCACTCACTGTTTCTTGCTTCAGTAAAATCCAGATTGGTTTTACCTTTCTGGTACGGCCCACCGGTAGTCCCGGACAAAGGGCCGTTAAACAGGTGTGTGTGTGTGTGTGTGTGTGTGTGTAACAGTCCTTAATACTTTGGTTTCTGGTGACAGGTTCTGAAAAGGATTATGCTGCATGGTGTCGGGCTTTCTGGAAAGTAGTGAAGAATGGACTGAAACGTGATAAAACATCTACAGTGAAACGCAACACATGCAAACATTCAGAGAATGACAAATGCCGTTGTAAAACAGATAAGGACCAACATATCTCTTCACAGGTACTTTTAACTGACTCTCAGTTTTATACCTGCACTGTCTCAGGATAAACTTCATGAGGATGAGCTGTAAGCTTGATTATGGTATTATGAATTGCTCATTTAGTTCAGTGATGCCAGAGCAGAGTTGACTTATAGTGGATCAGAGTAAGACTTGCCACTGCCATATTTCACTGCCATGTAGTCCTTTTTTTAGAACTTTGCACTACGTATATACGTATTTTACTGACGTATTTGTCTGCAGCAGGATTTTTGTAAGAAGGCATTTGAGAAAGCCGAAGTAGAGCAAGCTTTATGATTGTTTAACAGTGGATAACCAGTAAAGTGATGTACCCATTAGAACATGGCATTATTGGCATAATATTCATGAGAGAGTTTCAGAAAAACTTTTTCTGTATACTGTATACTGTACCTTCAGTGCTTTGACACTGTTGGTTGGGCGTCAGGAAGATAAGGTGTTGGTGTGGTTATCTGTCTGGAGCGAGGTGCAGATTGTTTGCATATGATCCGGCTGATGCTACTGCATCCCAAAACTCCATCATCTGTTGCCGCATTTAAATCCAGAAACCTGCGTTTACCTTTCTGGCACTGGCTTGGTAGTAGTTGTAGTCCTGTATACTGTAGAAACATAATGATGCATGTACAACCAGTTGTTTAGCCATTTTTGGTGGTCAGTGCTTTACGTTTCCTGCAATGCTTTTACAATGTTGGCAGGATGACAGAAATAGCATCCAGTCCATAGAATTCCTGTGCCACTTATTACCAAAGATTCTCCTTCAGAACATGTGGTATCATCTAAGTAAGGTTCCTTAGAAAACAGCTGTTAAAACACTGTTGGTGGTGTACTGGTGGTGTTTAGTTACTCTTTATGACCACTTCAAACATACTGCATGGTTAGTGGAGTTGTCATTATACTCGACAGGCATCAGATCATTCGTGTTGTGAATCTGACGATGACGTAATGGCTGAGAGTGCAGCACGCGACAGTGAGGAACTATTGGACGTCGAAGATCTTGGCAGCATGCTGGCTGCTGCCAAGAAAGCTAAGGTGTGGTGTCGGTTTTGTTTATCTATTTAGGGTAGTAACAAAGTTTGCATACACATTGTCAAATGTGATTTTGTGGAAAAGTCCTTGTTCTACAAGAAATTGCGTATTTGTAAAGCAAATGTTACAGTTTGTTAACATGGTCACCATTACCATTAAATACCTTATGTCCATTTTCAACTTCAAACACAGTAAGGAGCAAGTCATTTACATTGATGACGCAGCTTGTTCTTTTTACCGGCAAATGCAGACAGCATAATTATTCCATTTTCAGTTCCAAATGTTTAATATGCATAACCAAACTTGTGATTACTTCCAGTTTTTGAACATGTGCCTGCACATTTGAATGGATCAGGAAGTTGAAATTTGTTATTTACAAATGTGAACTTCGACCATTTCGTCCCTGGTCCCATGAGGTCATGAAAGTATAGTATAAAATTATATGGGCGAATCAGATTCTCTTTAAAGCTGTATTGAATTTTATTACTATAGTTTAAAGCTGGTCTGCTGCTTTGCATTAGGAATCGGCAGACTTAGAATCTGCTGGCAGCAAAGCAAGAGATATGATAACTCCACTGCTACGACAGTCATTGGAGAAACAAGGCTATCAACTGATTGGAACACATTCCGGTGTGAAATTATGTCGCTGGACGAAGGTTATACAAGTGTTTTTGTACTACTGTGTAACGTTTATTTGTAACATCTGTTGTTATAGATATTCTGTTGTATTGTTATTGTTATATGTCATACATTGAAGACATGGTGGAATACTGTTAAATGGGATACCAGTATACAAAAACATTAACCTGTTGTGAGAAGATATGCAGTTGTGGAACAGAGGGAGAAAGTCACAACAGCAACTGGCTAATCCAGGCTCACCTTGATAATAGTATGCATTTTACTGTGATGGATTTTTGTGACAGACATTGTTTTGTAACATTTCTGTAAAATATGTTAATTTCTCCATCCATACAAATACCTACTTTAAATCTCACATTAACATTAAATGACAGGAGTGATTTCTATAGTTATACCATCCAGAATATTGTGATTTTTCAGGCTTTTAAGATCATTTGCTGGACTTTATACATTGGTTTTCTCAAAAAATATTGTTGTTTTTGTTGATCACTGCTGTCCTTTGGACTCTAAACTGTTTGCAAAAGAACACATTTGGTTTGTCTAACTAAATTGATAGTAGATAGCTAATGTGAAGTGGCACGAAATAAGCCACAAACAACAAATGCTTACATACTTACTGCACTGCAGTTCGGGTTTAAATTCCTCTTTGTTTGCATAATAGCAGTCAGTAATGAAAACTCATCTGCTGCAGTTTTATTGCTTTGAGTGTCATCGTTTCTGTGATTTTTTTGCTGCTATATTGTTAGTGTAATATTGTGGAACATATAGTCATATATTGAATGTGTGGAATATCTACAGTCAATGCTGCGAGGACGTGGTGGCTGTTATAAGCACACATTCTATGGCATTGAAAGCCATCGTTGTATGGAAATGACACCAAGCCTTGCCTGTGCCAACAAATGTGTTTTTTGTTGGAGGTAGGTTGGACACATTGCTTTTTTAGCTTTTCCATAATTAATGAACCAGTGCAAAATCTTGAGTGAATATTGTATTTTTTATTAACATTGGCTGTTTGCATTAGTGTCATCAAACAGCATATCTGAAGTATGGTATTTTGTCGACGATTCCATTGTGCATAGTTTTTCTCTTACTTTTATTTTTTAGCATGCAGATGCGGTATTTTTAGTGTTTTATATGTATATGTATGACATATGTGCTGCTTTGGCATATAATAATTAATATATACATGTAGACATGTATGAATGGTTCATGTTCAAATCAGTAATCAGCAAAAGTTAGTTAATTATTTGAATTTGAAAGTTTCAAGTTGCTGATACTACTCCTTTAAGTTCCTGTTAAACTTACTACCTGCAAAATAACCTGGTCCTATTATCCCTAGAGGTTCTTTATGGGTGACCTAGCTTGATCTAGAGAAGTTGATGGATTAACAAAAAATTGAGCATACTTGTGTGATTTTGTTTTAATTGTGGAAAAGGCATCACACCAATCCAGTTGGCACAGAATGGAAGTGGAAAATGGACAGTCCACAGACAATTCTGGATGGTGCACTAGCAAATCATGTGAACCTTATCCGACAGTTTAGAGGTAAGAGTGCTTTCCAGAAATTTACTTGTATAATCCAGAATTGTTGTGGAATTTGTTAATGAATGTGAGCTATTTCTGGCTTTGCATCGATATGTCTTCACCTTTTGTCGTTTACTGACATTTAGGTAATCTAAGGTTTGCCAGTAAAAATGGCTATTAAACCATTTAAACTTGATGCCATTGCTAGCAGTAGCAATACTGGTGAATAATAAAGTGGTTATTGCAGTAGTTATTGCACTTTGGATCTCCTAGAAGGAAGATTGTTGGCTTCATAAGAATAATTGCATATAACATGCATATTTCTGTTTTAATAACGCACTAATATTTCCACTTTTGGAGATGCTAGCAGTAGATTTTTAGGCGTTCTTGGGCTTTCTCTCTGTTTAGCATACTTGAGAGCAGTTTTTATGTAATTAATTCTGTGAAGTTAGCGAATGCTTGTGGTAAATGTGGCAGGCGTTCCCGGCGTGAAAACTGAACGTTTTGAAGAAGGCTTACGTCCACGGCACTGTGCTCTGTCGCTGGTCGGCGAGCCAATCATGTACCCACAGATCAACGAATTTGTCGAGCTACTGCACAGCCAACACATCTCGTCGTTTCTTGTCACTAACGCTCAGTTTCCAGATGCCATACGGTATGATGCTGCACACACTCTGGTCTAACGTTCTCTATTTTCCAGTTGCTGCCTGGATCCTGAGGGGTGATTGGCACTAATTTGTTTGTATGTTAAGATGTTTTTCATGATGCCATATTCAGAAATCACTTATGAATAAAGACGACGTGTTGGAAGACAGTTAATGAGCACTGGTAGCCAAAGTAATAACAGTATAGTGAATGATTGTTTTCTTCAGAGCACCTGTTGCCATGTTATGTATTGCACTTTTGTGTAACTTTTTCTTTGTCTGTCGTTGTTATTTATATAACTGAGCTGTTGTTGCCCATCGATATATGTTGAGTATTGCCGTAACATACTCATTCTTGATGTTAGGGCTTATCTCATGGGTTTGCTTCTTAACAGAGAGCATGGTCCTCGTTTGGCCCACTGTGTACACTGTTGCATGGTGTTGTATTATGTAATTGCCGATGTTTATTTCTCTAACAGTAAACTAACACTTAACCTTTGTCGTTATTGTTTGGACAGTGCAAAGGGTGCTGGCCTGTAGTAGAAACCGTGCTTTGCTAATGCCAAACTCCAGAAAACTTGTCCAACTAAACGGAAACCGAAAACTGCATTAGCTAACAGAGATTGGCGTGACTGTGTGATTTTCTTAAACGCATGTTTGTACAGGGACTTAGTGCCTGTGACACAGTTATATGTCAGTGTTGATGCAAGTACAAGGGAAGGCTTGAAGAAGATCGACCGACCACTCTTCCGCGACTTCTGGGAACGTTTTGTTGCCAGTCTCCAAGCATTATCTGACAAGGTAGATAATTTAGTGGAATTTGCATGAGTTAGTTCATACCTCAGGTTGCAATGTATAATAAAAATGTATTGTAATTTTTCTTTTTTATTATTAACATATTTTATCATTACCATTTTATCATTGTCATTTTGTCATTAACATTTTTATCATTAACGTCTTTCTTTATTATCTATCTGGAAGATTGATCTATATTTTAGGTTTAGCAAATACATGTTATGTAGCAGAGTGATATGCTAAATTTTTCTTTTTTTTCATTTATGTTGTGCTACCACATATGTTGGTGAAATAAAGTTGTATATATGGTATGAAATGTATTCAGGGAGTGACATACTGCAGCGATTAACAGTAAGCCAAGAGTTCCTTCTGTTTGTAATTTGATATTAGTATGACTGGCAGCCTGAACCATGCTGGTAGGGGCCATCCATTAAAGACTTCCACAAAATTCTGGCATTTTTAACCCAACTTGCCACCTCTCCACTTATGTCCACTTTTGTCAGACCCCTCCCCCTCCCGTTTGTGGACGTCCATTTCATATGGTCACACTTCAACAGTGTCCCTGTCATCATATACCAGTAGCTGTAGTCAGTACAGCCAGTACAGGTTAAAAATTGTTACAACCGTGTGTTTGGAGAAAATCAGGATGGCTCACTCAAGAAATTTAAGCTAGGCATTTTGCATTTTACAACTCGATCATACATCCGGCATTTCATGGAATGACAGTGTGACAGTGTCAAGCAACTGTAAACTGTCACAAACGTTAGTATAATGGTACAGTTTGTGGACATCCACTTTAGCTTAAATACCCCCTCCCCATGTCCGAATTTGTCCATTTTTGACATAACCCTCCTCCCCCCCCTCTGTGGACGCCTTTTGTGAGTGACCTGTTAGACATGAGATGTGTGTCACTGTTGGCTGCAGGGTCAGAGAACTGTCTACCGGCTCACTCTTGTCAAAGGCTACAACACTTCCGACGTGCAGAACTACGCCGACCTTGTTGCTCTTGGCAGACCAGACTTCATCGAAGTCAAGGTGAGAACATTTCCTGGCTGTAAAAGGTCATCTTTTATCAACAGAAGTTGAAAATAAAAAAAGCAAAAACAGTCTCATAACAAAGCAGTCACACACACACACACCCGTTTAACGGCCCTCTTTCCGGGACTACCCGGGTGAGCCGGTACCAGAAAGGCAAAACCAATCTGGATTTTACTGAAGCAAGAGACAGTGAGTGGCAGTGGCATCAG
>Ga0126331_1000581_pt1 | contig 10932 bp, 7 predicted proteins | sample InaspJWI98metaG_FD_96379 | JGI IMG/M metagenome (GOLD analysis project Ga0126331, IMG submission 96379) | Marine gutless worms symbiont microbial communities from Oahu, Hawaii - Inanidrilus sp. 2 OAHU.JWI-98 metaG | ecosystem: Host-associated > Annelida > Digestive system > Unclassified | place... | reverse complement strand
TTCATGGTACGGCCGACCGCTATGATATCGCAGCTGCCGACAGCATCGCAGCCCTCTATCTAGATGCTGAAAACGCAATTGCAAGCCCTGCTGTTACTTTGCGTGAGGTCGGGACAAACGGGGGCAAAGCCGCTGCATTCACCTATGATCTTGCCCGGTCGATTGTGTTTACGCGGCAGGGCAACCCTGAATGGGCCGGCCAGGATCGCGATGGCGATCCACCGCTTCGATCCAACGATCTTTTCTTCGGCGACGCTGTCGGCGATCCCCAGCCCGACTGGATTAATCTTGACAAAGTGGCTATTCCGCAAGCCGACGAGCAGCAGCGGCTTTTGGCCAATCTCGTCATTCACATGAACTTTGCCAAAAAACCGTTGCCGCGGTTCTGGTATTTTCCGCATGAATATGAGGCCGTGGTCATTATGACCGGCGACAACCACGGTTTTCCGGGGATTGCCGACCGTCTTGATTCTTTTGCCGCATTCAGTCCGGCGGGTTGTTCAGTTGAAGACTGGGAATGTATTCGCGGCACCTCCTACAGCTATTCTGTTAACAGTCCTTTGACCGAACTTGAGGCATACAGCTATAATGATTCCGGCTTTGAGATAGCTGTACACCTCACCACCAATTGTAATACGTACAGCTCAGCTGAATTGGATTTGTTTTTCATCAACCAACTCGAGCAGTGGCGCAATCTTTATCCCGATCTGCCGCCTGTTTCGACCAATCGTAACCACTGCATCGCCTGGAGCGGTTATACTACATTGCCGGAGGTTGGACTCGACTATGGTATTCGCTTTGAGACCAGCTACTACTACTACCCGGGCAGTTGGATTGCAGACAGACCCGGGTTCTTCACCGGATCCGGCATGCCCATGCGTTTTACAAAAGCGGATGGTTCTCTCATTGATGTTTATCAGGCAGTCACCCAGATGACCGATGAATCCGAACAGAGCTATCCGTTTACCATCAATTCGCTGCTTGACAAGGCGATTGGTCCGGAAAAATACTACGGGGCTTTTACGACCAATATTCACACCGACGGCGGCAGCATTCTGGAATCTGATGCAATCATTCAATCAGCCTTGACGCGAGGTGTTCCGGTGGTTTCCGCCCGTCAGATGCTGGATTGGCTCGATGGCCGCAATGGCTCCTCTATCGGCGCGCTGGCATGGAACGACAACACCTTGCAGTTTACTATTTCGGTAGCCCCGGGGGCCGGTGGGCTGCAGGTGATGGTGCCGAAACCGGATGGCCTTCAGCTATCCAGCATTTCACATAACGGAAATGCCGTCGGGGGCTACTACATGCAGGTGATCAAGGGCATTGAATATGCTATTTTTCCCGCCGTGGCAGGGGATTATGTGGTGTCCTTTGGTGTCGACACGGCACCTCCAACGGTCTTGGCAACCTTACCTCTCGACGGTTCCGTTAATATAAGCACCGGGACCGACGTCGAGGCGACCTTCAGCAAAGCGATGGACCCGGCCACAATTGACGAGACCACCTTCGAGCTGCGTGACGATACCAATGCGCTAGTGCCGGCGGCGGTCACCTATAACAGTTTGACCAATACGGCCACACTGGATCCGGTAAGTTCGTTAGAAACGGAGACAACCTATACGGCCAAGGTTTTAGGAGGTGCGCTGGGTGTCACCGATGCGAGCGGTAATCCGCTTGCAGCAAACTACAGTTGGTCGTTTACCACCACGGCCGGAGGACCATCTATCTCCTACAGCTTGTGGGATGAGACATTCGTCCCGGCGATTCTGTCGGATTCGGATACGAATTCGGTGGAGCTGGGGGTAAAATTCCAAAGCAATGTTGACGGGTTTATTACGGCCCTGCGTTTCTACAAGAGCCTATCGAACACCGGCACCCACGTGGGCAACCTGTGGACGGCCGGCGGCACATTGTTGGCAAGCGTGATCTTCACCAATGAGACGGCCTCCGGCTGGCAGGAGATGGCCCTGCCCACTCCGGTGGCGATCACGGCCAACACCACTTATGTGGCTTCGTATCACACCAACGTGGGGCGCTATTCCGCCGATCCGGCCTATTTTGCCGGATCCGGTTTCGACAACCCACCTCTGAGGGCCCTGGCCGATGGTGAGAACGGTGGCAATGGTGTTTACCTGTATGGAGCCGGAGGGTTCCCGAATCAGACCTGGAATGCCAACAACTACTGGGTGGACGTCGTGTTTCAGCAGTAAAGATGATTGGAGATAGCTTTTGCGGCTATCGATCACAAACCTACCCTCTGATCAACTATCGTTATCCCGGCTGCGGCATTTTCGCCGCACTGCAACAGGCAGCTTGAGCCTTGTGCTTTTTATGCTATCAGCTATGAGCCATCGGCTGGCACGCCAGTGCCCACCATTAGCCTTTTAACCTTTGATCTCTAACCTTTCCGGAGGAGATACATGAATATGCCAGTTTCCAGCAAAACCATCCCCGTCGCTCTTCCCCTGCTGGACGAGCGTGAAGCCGCAGCGGCCAAACGTGCCATCATGAGCGGTTGGGTAACACAGGGTCCTGAAGTCGCTGCTTTCGAGCAGGAATTCGCTGACTACGTCGGATCAAAACATGCGTGCGCGGTCTCGAGTTGTACGACTGCCCTTCACCTGGCGCTGCTTGCGGTGGGCGTTGAACCGGGAGACGAGGTGATAACCGTCAGCCACTCGTTTGTAGCAACGGTAAACAGCGTCAGGTATTGTGGAGCAAAACCGATATTTGTGGATATTGATCCGGATACTTTTAATATTAATCCGAAATTGATCGAGAATGTGATCACACCGAAAACCAGGGCAATCCTCTGTGCGCATCAAATGGGAATGCCTTGCGATATGGCTGCGATTACGGACATCGCCAAAAAGAAGGGTGTGACGGTCGTTGAAGATGCTGCATGTGCCATCGGCAGTGAAGTCTTGTGGAATGATTCCTGGGAGAAAATCGGCAAGCCGCAAGGTGATGTCGCCTGCTTCTCATTTCACCCTCGCAAAGTTATCACCACAGGCGACGGTGGCATGATCACAACCAATAATGAGGAGTGGGATAATTTTTTCCGTCTTATGCGAGTCCATGGCATGAGCATAGATAGCTCCGCAAGACATCAAGCCGGGAGCGTCGCGTTCGAATCTTATTTGGATCTCGGATTTAATTATCGCATGACCGATATCCAGGCCGCCATTGGTCGTGAACAGTTGAAACGCCTGCCAGAAATTGTCACTCGTCGACGGGAATTGGCGGATCGATATTGTAAACTCATTGACGTCATTCCAGGAATTATTCCCCCATCAGAGCCCTCGAGGGCGCAAAGCAACTGGCAGAGCTACTGTGTGCGTCTTGCGGAAGGATACGACCAAATCAGGGTCATGCAAGATATGCTCGACGCCGGGGTTTCGACAAGACGCGGTATCATGTGCTCTCACCGAGAGCCTGTGTACATCCATAAACAGCCGTGGTCGTGCGGCAGCGGACCCGGCGATTGTGACTGCCAGCCCGGCAGCTGCAAAAACCTGCATGAAAGCGAGAATGCCCAGAATCACAGTATCTTATTGCCCTTATATAATCAAATGACCGAGGAAGAACAAGATCATGTTTTGCAAGCTCTCCAATTCGCCTGCAGAGCTTAAAGATGAGTTCTTCGCTTTAAATTCCGGTCTTTACTTTTTTAGCTCTTTGCTCAGTGTCAGGTCCTTTCTTTTTGAAGTGACTCGGAGCTTATCATATTGCCCAACTTTTTGGGACCACCGCCGATTCAAACTACCATAGCGTAACCAATCTAAACAAATGTAACGAAGAAAAGCTGGATGCGTATATCCCTATATTCAATGCCCTATGTTTACGATTAATGTTAGTCGTTAAGGAAACATAAATGAGTTCTATACCATATCGACCAGAAATAGATGGATTACGAGCAATTGCAATAATACCCGTTATTTTGTTTCATTTAAACAAAGAGTTACTGCCAGGTGGGTATATTGGGGTTGACGTGTTTTTTGTGATTTCTGGTTTCCTCATCACCTCCCTAATACTCAATGAGTGCAAACAAGGTGTTTTTCGCTTTTCCAACTTTTGGTTGCGAAGAATCAGGCGTATTTTGCCTGCTTTAATCACAATGGTGTTGACGACCTTGATCGTTGGAAAGATTATTCTATACGCTCCAGATATAAATAATCTTGGCAGGCAAGGGATAGCATCACTACTGTCATTTGCAAATATTAGTCATTGGCTAATGGCAGGTAATTATTGGGGCCATACTGCAGAAAGTTCGCCCCTCCTCCATACATGGTCGTTATCTGTAGAAGAGCAGTTTTATCTTTGCTTTCCTTTGTTGCTTGTGATAATTTTTAATCATTATTATAAGTGGATAACCTTGATATTTTTAGTCCTTAGCTTGTTCAGCTTGATACTGTTTTTCTATGGCTCACAAACTCACCCAACCGCTACATTCTATCTCCTTCCAACAAGAGCTTGGGAATTGGGAACTGGGGCATTTTTGGCAATATTGTCTTCAAAGAAAATTTTACAATTCCATAAGATACCCGTCCTTGCTGCTGTAGGACTCATTACAGTATTAATATCATATTTTTTCATTGGTGGTGAAGAGGGAATATCACCTCTTCTTATCATCCCGGTATTTGGCACTGCACTTATAATTACTTTTGCCAGAGGTGCCGATAATATCATAAACTGGATTTTGTCTGCTTCGCCTGTCGTTTATGTCGGAAAAATATCATACTCGCTCTACCTATGGCATTGGCCTACTTTGGTTTTATCGAAACAGTTATTTTTGAAAAACAATACAGCAACTAATAACCTATCCATACTTGCGGTTATATTTATACTTGCGGTTATATTTATTATAGCGGTATTGTCGTACAATTTCATTGAAGTTCCTACTCGCCGAAATACAAAAGTGGCTCCGTACATTTTATCAATCCTACTAGTAGCAGTTGCAATTTCTGGTATGATGAAATTCTGGGACTTCTCAGAGGATACTTCCTTTTACAATATAACAGAATGGGACGGCAACCTATATAATGTAAATCCGATTAAAGAATGGCCTGAGTCAATCAAAAAAAGGATGAAGGGGATAAAAGTCAATAATAGCGACGATATAGATATCAATGTCTTTTCTACTGGGGGAATCAAGAAATTATATGGAGCAAAAACTCCCGAGGTTATGGTTTTGGGAGATTCCCATGCGTTGATGTGGGGAAGGATTTTAGATGAAATTGTTAAAGAGTTTGAAATATCCATTTCATTCTATGCGGCTGACGGGACTTCAACATTTTTTAATATTCCTCCAACAAGAAAGGCAAAAGGGACCCTTTTCTTTAACGCAGATGAAAAATACGTTTTTGATAGCGCGAGATTGCATTTCCTCGAAGAATGGAAGCCTAAAGTAGTTGTAATTTCTAGTATGTGGAGTGAGTTAAGAGATATGTCCATAACGACAGATTTAATTGAGTATATTGGTAGCATTGGTTCAAGAGTTCTACTCATTGAACAACCGCCCAAGTTATTTTTTGGTGACAAAAACGCACCACAATATTTTTCTTACCTTGGTTTAACGCCCAAAAAAAATTCAAAACAATATTCTCGCCACATTGATAGTCCAGAATATCAAAATGGTATAAATTTAGTGAAGCAAATAACTGATAAGTACGAGTATTGCCAGCGTGTACCTATTGCAGATCTGTTTTTAATTAATGACAAAGTATGGGTTATTGATTCTCATGATGTTCTATATATAGATGACGATCATCTGAGCTACTCTGGGGCATCAAAGGCAAAAGGACGAATTGCTGCCGCTTTACGGGATCAACTTTAATCAAAAGAATTCCTCACAGCTCTACTACGGATTGAAGAACGAGGAAGGGGTTAGTTAGGAAGGGAAACGACGTGGCCCTTTCCAGGAAATATTTGAGCCGGATTTTAGCAATTCCAACTATGGGTTTCGCCGAGGTCACAGCCTGCACCAGGCTATCTATCACGTGCAAGCGATTGTGAAAGAGGGTTACGAATGGTGTGTGTCAAATGATCTGGCAAGGTTCTTCGATGAGATTCCCCACGACCTTATTTTAAATCTCAATCGCAGGAAGATAGCCGATGAGCGGCTTGTAACGCTGATTGCAAGAGCGTTAAAAGCCGGAATAATGGTTGACGGGAGGTTGGAAAAGGCCACCCAGGGCTGCCCACAGGGCTCACCACTTTCGCCGAGGTTGTCCAACATAGGCCGCGAGCAGCTAAAATGACTTCCGAAACTCGTCACCGGGAATTGGCCGATGGATATCGCAAACCCCTTGCCGACGTTCGAAGGGCAGTCCCTCCCTCAGAGCCCTCGTGGGCGCGAAGCAACTGGCAGAGCTTCTGTGTGAGTCTTCCGGAAGGGTGCGACCCAATCAGGGTCATGCAAAATATGCTCGATGCCGGCGTTTCGACTAGGGGTGGCATCATCATTCTACTATCAACCAACCATTGACAACAAATAGCTATCCCTTACTATATGTCCTCATTTACCTGTAGTAGCAAAGTTTCGGCTCCTTCGATAGAAGACCTACCTCAAACGAAGAAGGAAGCAACTGCTGAGAAGAATACCTACGACCAGATTCTGAAATCCTCGGCACTGATCGGCGGCTCTTCGGTATTGACCATTGCAATCGGGATTGTTCGTACCAAGGTCATGGCGCTTTTGCTGGGTCCAGCCGGGATTGGATTGCTGGGGATTTATGGGTCGATTATTGACGTTGCACATAGTATTTCCGGTATGGGCATCAACAGCAGCGGTGTACGCCAAATTGCCGCGGCGGTGGGTACGGGCGAGACAAAACCTATCGCACGAACCGTCGTTTTGCTGCGACGAACAGCAGTTATTCTCGGAATATTGGGCGCAGCTCTGCTGGTCGCTTTCTCCGGGCAGGTGTCGACCTTGACATTTGGCAGTGATAATCACGCTACTGCCGTCGCGCTTCTGTCTATCGCTGTATTTTTCCGTCTGGTATCCGGCGCTCAGGGGGCATTAATCCAGGGAATGCGACGCATATCGGATTTAGCCCGGATGGGTGTGCTGGGTACTCTCTTTGGTGCGGTTATCAGCATCCCGGTGGTTTATTTTCTGCGCGAAAAGGGCATTGTGCTTGCCCATGTAGGGATAGCTGCGATGACGCTCGTCGCATCATGGTGGTACAGCCGGAAGGTGCAGATTCAGCCTACTTCGATGACAATGTCCCAGGCCTGGCAGGAAACCGCTTCACTACTGAAACTAGGCTTTGCCTTCATGGCCAGCGGTTTTCTGATGATGGGCGCTGCCTACGCGGTCCGCGCAATGATAGTCCAGATGGTTGGTTTCGAATCCGCCGGATTCTATCAAGCGGCCTGGGCTATGGGTGGTCTTTATGTGGGATTTATCCTTCAGGCAATGGGAGCGGACTTCTATCCCCGGTTAACCGGAGTGGCCGAAGACAACACCCAGTGCAATCGGTTAGTTAACGAGCAGACCCAGGTCAGCCTTTTGTTAGCCGGACCGGGTGTGCTGGTAACTCTGACTTTCGCCTCCTTTGTGATCGCTTTGTTTTATAGCACTGAGTTCAGTTCGGCGGTGGGAATACTGCGTTGGATTTGTCTTGGAATGACACTCCGCGTTGTTACATGGCCGATTGGATTCATTATCTTGGCTAAAGGCGAAAGGAGCCTCTTTTTCTGGACCGAAATGGCCTGGACTGTCGTTAATGTCGGTCTCTCATGGCTGTGTTTAAAGTATTTCGACTTGAACGGAGTCGGTATTGCATTTTTTGGGTCATATCTCTTTCATGGACTTATGATTTATCCGATTGTTCGGCGGCTCAGCGGTTTCCGGTGGTCGGCAGCGAACAGAAAAACCGGTCTGATTTTCCTTTCTTTAATTGCAGTGATATTCAGTGGATTTTTTTTGCTACCGTCCCCATGGGCTATCGGCGCCGGAGTGTTAGCAGTTATTTTTAGCGGCATTTACTCGATTCGTGTAATTCTTAATCTCATTTATTTTGATCGGCTCCCTCGCCCTATACAACGTCTGCTATTGTATTTCGGCTCCGCACGAGTCTATAAGGAAAGACAGTCAAGTAAGGGTAATAGTGCTGATAATTAATGGTAAGATAAAATCGGATTCGCCGAATTGCATATAAAGAAAAAACTCGAAGCCCACAGTCCTGCGAACAGATTTATATATGCTAATTCAATATCAGATTAATTTTCATACATGGTTCTGTTTGAGGTGATAATTTGAAGGTTTTCGTTTACGCTCATCAACTTGAGGTAGTCGGAACCCAGGTAAATGCTATCGAGCTTGCAGCGGCACTTCGTGACCTCTACGGTTATGAAGTACTGATCTTCGCGACACCCGGACTGATGGTTGCTACGTCTCAGAATAATTGGCATTGAATTCTCACATTATGACCTAACATAAATTTTTCCTGTGAAATCTTTCTTCATCCCGCACAGAGAGGGTTTTCACAGGAATAATTTATTCCTGTTTTAGGACTCTACGTAATGTGAGATTTTAGGTTCAAATAAATTGGGAGTTAGCAGATGGTCAAGCTGGTTGAGGAGAAGGGCCTGCGTTTCCTACCGGCACCTGAGGCGCATGTTCATCCGTCACCCGCTCGGATGCGAGCTTCACGCGATGCGGTACGGCGCGAACGTCCCGATCTTCTTCACGTCTGGGACTGATATCAGTGCCTCGACGCTTATTACGCATTGCACCTGCCGATGAGGATTCCGATGGTTGTGACGGAGATGATGATGAACATAACGCGTCTGTTACCCAAGGCGCTGCCAACGACGTTCGGAACCCCTCAACTAGTAGACCTGGCTAAAGCGGCGGGCCGCAGGAAAGTGGAACTTCTCCTGCCTCCGGTAGACGTCCATCTGAATGCACCAGGTGCTGTGGATCCGCAGCCGTTTCGCAAGCGGTACGGTATCGAGTATGGCGCAATGACGCTTGTGACTGTCTCTCGGCTTTCTGACTGGGTAAAATCGGAGAGCTTGATTCGGACTTTAGGTGTCGTCCGCACCTTGGGTCGCGACTTGCCGCTGCGGTTCGTGATCGTGGGGATGGAACGTTACGGGCCAAACTCGAACGGCTGGCGGATGAGATCAACGTCGAGCTGGGACGGTCTGCCGTGGTGTGGACTGGGGCGCTCCTCGACCCACGGCTGGCTTATGCCGCGGCCGACATTGTCGTCGGCATGGGTGGTTCGGCCCTGCGTGGCATGGCATTTGGCAAGCCAGTTGTCATCGTGGGAGAGAAGGGTTTCTCCGCACCGCTCACTCCGGAGACAGCAGAATCTTTCTACTTCAAGGGAATCTGCGGCTTAGGCGACGATAGTCCGGGGACCACGCGCCTCGCTACAGACATCCGTGGGCTCGCCGAACATCCCGACCAGCTCCCGGCACTTGAGGAGTTTTCGCGCCAATTCGTTGTACGTCACTTTTCTTTAGAGGCGGTTTGCGCAAGACTTGTGAAGATTTGCCAAATTGCCGTTTCGGAGTTACCGCAGCTTCATGTCGCTGTTGTCGACGCACTCAGAACTGCAGCAGTGTGCTTGAGAGAAAGAAATTTCCTTCTTGACGGCCATTTTCTCAGGCGTCGATTCAGAATCTGGAGTGGTAGGACATAATGACAACGGTCTATAATATCGCACTCGGCCGATCGTCGGGCACAGCAAGGGATATTCATGTATGACGGCAATGTCGACATACCTTTGGTCTTCGGTTCAGTACATCAATATTACGAATGTGTTAATTCATATTTGAAATGGTGTTTAAAATGATAGGTGTTGCGTTAAAGTACAGTAATCAATCTGTAGCTGAAGAATTTTTTCAATTATTTAAAACACCTTGGGAATATTATAGAAAGGAAAGACCATACTGTGTTGTCATTAGCGAGGACTCTGATTCTGTATCGATCAATTCCAGACTTAATATCGTCATTGACTCAAATTTCACGGAAAATTTGGGAGACAGCCAGAATAGGAATAAATCCTCAATACTTGTCAAAGCTGGAGAGACGGTTTTTCCTGTATATTTGGGAGTGAAAAAGATTCATGGCGATACTCCCTTTTTAGTTGCAGAGGAAACTGGAGAAAGCGTCGGAAGCCGAGCCTGCGATTCCGGGAAAACTGTCTTAAGAATAGGTTTAAACTTATTCCAGGAAGTCGAGTATTTGTTGGTACATGGTCAGCCTGCGAAGTTTGCCGAATATCCGACACTCGACATCCATATTGCAAATCTGCGTAGTTGGATAATCGAGTACGGTTCTCCAGTGGTGGAGATTCCGCCCGTGCCTAATGGACATAAATTTTTTGTTTTCCTGACTCATGACGTCGATTTTGCCGGTATTAGAAATCACAAGCTTGATCGCACTCTTCTCGGTTTTATTTATAGAGCAAGTATTGGTTCAATCATTCGATTTTTTAAAAGGCGTCTTTCGTTTCGTAAGATGATTCAAAATTGGGCTGCTGTGCTTTCATTACCTCTCGTATTTTGGGGAATGACAAAAGACTTCTGGATTCAATTTCGTCGATACGCTTTAATCGAAAAAGGCCTTGGCTCTACCTTTTTCGTGGTTCCATTTAAAGAAACATCGGGTGCAAAGTTCAGCGGTTCCGCACCGGCGATCAGAAAGGTGCGATATGATTTAGAAGATATAAAAGATGAAATCAACAAATTACTTGAAATGGGATTTGAAATTGGCGTTCATGGTCTTGATGCTTGGATGGATTCAAACAAAGGGAAAGCTGAATACGCTAAGATCAAGAAATTAATCGGAGATATAGTCAATAGTTGTGTATGAAGAAATTAGGCGGCAATCCGTTTTTCTTCGACACCATTGACAAATTTAACTCCTCTAATTACTTCTGCCAGGCGTTGCGGATGGTGAAGTCG
>Ga0126331_1000578_pt1 | contig 10956 bp, 11 predicted proteins | sample InaspJWI98metaG_FD_96379 | JGI IMG/M metagenome (GOLD analysis project Ga0126331, IMG submission 96379) | Marine gutless worms symbiont microbial communities from Oahu, Hawaii - Inanidrilus sp. 2 OAHU.JWI-98 metaG | ecosystem: Host-associated > Annelida > Digestive system > Unclassified | place... | reverse complement strand
AGACGGACAGACGGACGGACACAGAGCCATGGCTAGTACCGCGGATGCATAGCATCGCGCGGTAAAAATGGAAAGATTTGTGAAAGAGGAACGTTCTGAGACGAGAGTAGAAGAGGTTATCGAAGAGAAGCAGATCGAAGATGGCTAAAGACAAGACAAGACAAGACCTGGGCGTTGCGTAGCTCGGCGCTAAGCTTGGACTTGGCCTGTGCCTCGTTGTCGGCCGTCGACTTGGCCTCGTCAAACTTCTTGGTCAATGCTTGCTTGGCCCGCGACAGCTGCGACACCTCGTTCTCGGCCTCCTCCAGCTGGCGGGACAGGTCCGTCACGTCGGACTGGGCGTGGTTCTTGGCCGCCGTCACGTCGTTGAGCTCGCGTTGAGTGACGTCGAGCTTGTTGTTGAGTTCAGACAGCTGCGACTCCAACTGCTTGTTCAGCTTGTCCGCCGACGACTGCAACCACACAGGTGGATGATCAGTGCGATAAACTAGGCGGGGAGAGGACGGAAAAGTGGAAAGGGAAGGAAAAAAGCTGAGTGGCGTCGAGCTTGTTGTTGAGTTCAGACAGCTGGGACTCCAACTGCTTGTTCAGCTTGTCCGCCGACGACTGCAACCATGTCATACAGACCACTCACTGCCCGACTTGAAGCTGCAATTGTAGTGCTGCCTGGATTGCATTCGTCGGACAACGAATGCAAAACAAAAAAGAAGTTCACGACAACAAAACAATTACTGGTAGCCATAGGCCGCATAGTAGTGCCGTTGCGAATAAGATTGAAAATATCTACCGCGGCAAGTCTGGGCAAAAGTGACCCTTTTCCCGGGGATCTGAGCCCCCACGCAATACATGTTTCCTTCGACCCAGTGGATGGATTCTCATGAATTTTGTGGAATACGTAGCTAAGTGATTAAGTGAGTGAGTAAGTACATATAATTTTAAAAGGGCAAAATAATCAACAAAAGCCGAATCTGAAGCGCAAAACGGAAGGTGCTAAGGGGATTGGGAGGCCTGCCGGGAATTGTTTAAGTCTCGTTAACGGTTAACCATCGATAGTTGTAGACTGTACGTATTTAGGACAACAAAAATCACATTTAACTTAAAAGGAATTTGACAATTTGATTCAACTTAAAAATGTTTATGCAGTATGCAGCCTATCACGTTGCTTATTTGTACTCAGTGGACTAAAAATGAATACACGACAGGACTTGAGAAACTTATTTATATGAAATAATCCTACCAGATGGCCGAATGAGCAGACCTTACCTTCAGTTTGGTAATACGTTCTAGGTTCCCGCGAAATTCTTCCGCTTCGTCTCGGTGCTGGTTTCTTTCTTTCTCCGTTCTATCACAGTCAAACATAAACCAGTAATAAACGTTTTTTTCGACTGACACTCTAAACCAATTATCAACGCAACCTAAACGTTTAAGGTAAACGTTTACTAAACGTTTGGAATGAACGTTTAACGTAAACCACTGATCAACGTTTTTTCACTGACACTCTAAACCAAATATCAACGCAACCTAAACGTTTAAGGTAAACGTTTACTGAACGTTTAGTAAACGTTCATGTGCCCGCTGGGTAACGACCAGGTATAGGCTACTTTGCCCAGTTACAAAGTCAGTACAATCACTTTGCGCTAGCTTTCTGTAAGAAAAGCTAATTTACGATAAAAGCAGGGCAGGGGGCGAAAAGACATTGACCGCAGCTTTAATGCCGGGTGATCAAGGCCCAGTTCCCTCTTCCCTGTTCCATCGCTACTGGAAACATGCGATATGAATGACTATAACAGGCTGCGTGATTGGCATATGTACGTACACCACTGTTGTCGTCGTCGAAAATAAACATGCGAATAAAGGCTTGTTAACAACATATTAACTTAACTAAACTTCAGTTCGCGAACGCCAGTGTGAACGGCCACAGTGGAATAGGCCTACATGTGTTGAGAACGAACCGAACACTAACCGACCTAGTCTCGCTGCAGCCAATCAATACGAAGTGTAGCCGTGACGCCGAAGTGCGCGGCCAATGAACGCGTGGTGTGAATGGATCGACTATTAAGTTCAGTTCAGTTCACGTGCTGTGAACAAGCCTTCAATTTACGTCAAGCACACTGCACAGGTGATCTTTGACACATTCTGTATACCTGACTCCTTCGTGCACTGTCAAGTTAATCCGTCGTACACGTCAAGTTAGAGTCGTGTTCATGACAGTGAAATGAAGAGAGCATCAAATCAGACAACGACACGAAGCGTCTCGTGCTAGGTGAATGACGCTTGCCTACTTGACTGTCTTAGAACCTGTCATTTCTCTGTTACTAAACGCGGCACCAACGCCACTCGCTTGTCATCATCAGCCAGTTTGAACTCTATCGAACCGATGATGACTAGAAAATATAAGCTTATAATAGCGAGGACAACGACAAAACGGACATTGATTCTGCACAGAAATGACACACTGGCAGCAGACGAATGTCGCTTAACGAGCACGGTAAATTCCGTGACGCCGCAGTCGCGGGTAAACGTTCTGCCGTGTAGAGATGTGCATCAATGAATTCTGTGACGATGAACTTTGTACTGTACCCTGTTTGCACTGAAGGTATCTGTCAGCGCATTGCCTTAATACCTTACGGTTGTGATTATTGTCATTTCAGTTCTGCTTTTGACTGTAGTCTGTACTGTATAGTGCGCTCAACTGTGAATTTCTAAATAAATAAACTTGTTCAAAATTACACACGCACGCACGCACGCACGCACGCACGCACGCACACACACACACACAGCGTGCTTGCCAGTGTGTGGCACACACTGTCCTGTCGTGACGCAATTCATCACACTTTGCACAGACAAAAGAGATCGTGTACAATTTTTCGTAAAGTTCAGCAAATATCAGTTAACAGTGTCTACCTTTCTAAGTTCTGCAAACTAAACCTTACGCAAACATATAACGATGGTTTGAGCATCTTTACAGTGCTCGTTCTTACTGCTGTTTTATTGTGTACTTCACAAATCGCCGTGTGCATACCGTTATACCGCCTGGATACTGATGCAACGTGTAATAGGCCTAATGGCCGTTCGTCGTTTGATAAAATGAAATCAAAGGCAGTGTCCATTATGGGGTTACTTTGCAGCGTCTGCGGTGACCGATCAGTAGCTGAGTAATGAGTACGGCAATTTGAGCGAAGGTAGCGTCAGCAGGTCGCGCTCCAGCAACATGACATAGCAGACAAACAACTTGTGCTGTTACACTTTGTGTCACACACAGAGAGAGCCATAGGACACAGGCCTAGTGGTTACGTATGACGGCGTTGCGATCTAAACCGATTTATTGACGCCGGCAGTCGTAGTGTGCGATTGGCGTTTGTGTAACGGTCGGGTGTCCGTTCCGTCCGTCTGTCCCTTCGATCGACAGCGGCAGCGACGTGCAGCTGGTTCGCTGTATACCGGCTGTCGACCGATATATGCCACTTGCCGCAGTCCGGGCGCGGGCGGCAGATATCGATCGATAGATGTCGGCGCCAGAGCCAGGGCTGCGGCCGGCGTCAATGATGTGATCCGAGGAGGGAGGATAGACACAGACTTGTTAATATTACGTTGAACATCACGGTGCACCTTGTCTATCGAAAGCTGCAGGCCATCTGGTCATCCGAGAAGTAGTCCGAAATCGGTGTAGTTAATTAATGCATCGACGTATCGGCCTATCGGCCGCTATCGGCATCTAGAACATAACAAATCAACGACATCTTTGAAGTGACATCATTTGCGATATGTTTATTTCCAGTTGCGAACGGCGCATTGTTTGTGCAAAAGAAATTTAACGTTTAGGGTTTGCGTTAGTTGTCGCAGCGCCGTATCGGCTACTAGTTTTAGTTATGTCATTAATTGCCATGTTTTGAACGCCGATAGCGGCAGATAGGCCGATACGCCGATGCATTAATTGGCCACATCCGTCTGAAATTACTTTTCTGAGAATATCAAATCCAAATTTTTACCGAAGTGCTCCTGCAAACAAAAAGTTCTGAAATATTCCATCACTGGTGGCGTGAGACAAAGGTGCAGCGGCAGTGGCAGGCTGTACCTAGTCGTGCAGTTAATTAGTCTGATTACTGCTGAGATGACAGGACTGCCTGCGGTTATAAATAACGACAGTCATGAGCAATGCAACTACAGTAGTACTCTCGCGCTCTCGACCGAATCGTAGACAGCTCTGCAAAAGTCGGCATTGTAAGTACGATGCAGCTTGCTACTATGTGACAATATAATTATGTCTATTTGTTAATATCAGGTCGCATCGCATGCATAGCGTATGCGTGCGGCTAGTAGCTACAAACGTCTCACGTTCATTGGTTCGTGTGCAAAAATGGACAAACCGATCGAGAGGTCGCTTGACGGGCAGACAATGAATACGACTTAACGATCCGTGAGCGACGACGATGCGGCCTTATGTCAAACTACTTTAATCATTTGTTACTTTGCTAACTCTATTTGCATTTTCGGCAATTAATGTAGGGCATCTGGGCGTGAGGTCATTCGAAAACAGTTTACGTTCTTATGGACACAATTTTGGCTCCGTTTGTTTATCTGTTTTTGAACACGATAGCTCAAAAAGCGTAAACTCATCTAAATATTTTCCTAGAATGCGCATCAGAAATCGCCAAAAATAAAGTCAAAAAGTGTCCGAAGCGCATGCCTGTAATTCAACATATAACTTGAAGTCTCGTAAGCCGGTCGCTAATTTAAACAAGTTGCTACAGAATTGGTAGCGACGGCCCACATCGCTGCGGCGTTACATCCCTGCTGCGCGCTGTTGGTTACGCCCGACGCGCGCGAAGATTGATGCATTCATTACCCAGGGGATGTCATCTCTAAAAAGTCCACTTCCGTTGAGGACCCTGGCCCCATCTAATACGCGGATCCTTAGGCCCAAGGGAGTTTTTCTTCCAAACGACATATCGATCGTCTGAGTCGTTTTTGCAGGGCTCACGGCTGTAACTAACACAAACACGCAGACAGACCACCCCACACCATCTGTCGCAATAGCCCGCATCTATCACGTGCATAACATACGGGCTAAACGAATTAGATTACAAAATTGCGTATCGCCCGTCCCTAGATGATTGGCAGTCATGTCTGTAGGATTGTTCGCACTGAAACATCTTCGTGTAGTCTCGTCGTCATGGCAACAACGGCTACTTCAGATGACGTCACACACTACAGTACAACCGGAAGTGCTGTGCTGTCATCGACGTCACGTGGCGTCGCCTACTATTTCGAAGCGACCGGAATTCACACGAAGCCCTGCTGTTCACTTATAAACGCTGCCGTCACACGTTGCCGTTCCATAACTCCTATTAACCAACCTACACGAACTGTATCCCAACAACATCCGTGCGAGGGATCGACCGACAGAGTGTTGTCGCGCGCTACTATTTCGAGGCGACGATCGTGTTCATCGGGATCGTGGGAACGGCGGCGAACGCGCTGATCCTGTACGCGATGGTCGCGTCGAAGCAGCACCGCAAACAGCTGATGATGCTCACGTGCTACAGCGATGTAAACAAGACCATTCTGGACAGAACAAGACCAAGACCTCAGACCTCTCGAGACCGACACCCAAGAGAGAGACCGCAATTGGACATTACCACAGTGTAACCTACCTAGCAAGACAGTGCTGACATCACGACTGACGTGACGAAAAAACAAACAAACACCAACAGCAGCACGTTGTACCATATGATAGCAAACAAACAGCAAGCAATGTCACACTTGTAGATGGTAACGGTAAAACGCACACACAAGAAAATGGTCTTCGGTCATTAAACGATGGAGTGACGTAACCAAGACCAGTTTTGCAAGACCAAGAGCAAAACGACGACCCGAGGAGAACAACACTGCATGGTGCCTCCGTGTTCACATATTTCGTCGTCTCACTCCACATTAGACGACACTCAACGACCTGTCCCGTCCGAAGTAGGGACTGTTCATCAAAGTCGCATGCTATCACGTACAGTCAAATTCTGACTCGCGTCGTACGCAGATCATCGAGCTACGACACTCAAACAGCTGATGATATTCAACCAGAACGCGCTCGATCTGTTCAGCAGCATCCTGCTGATCGCCACCTACGGCGCCAAGCTCGCCAACATTCGGCTCGTCGGCTCGGTCGGCTACGGGCTCATGAATAGCCTACGCCGCCGCCGCCTCCGCTGCTGCCGCAAGCCTATCGCCCATGCACTGCAACACTCCTTTGCTCGACGGCTCGGTCGGCTACTGGCTGTGCCTGTGGTTCCTCAGCGAGAACATTCTCTGGTGCGGCATCCTCGCGTCCAAAGTCAACCTGATGCTCGTCACCGTCGAGCGATATCTCAAAGTATTGCTAAACTCACGTCTTACTATAAACCATACGACACGATAGGGTATATTTACGTGTGCTCAAGACAGTTCCGACTGGTGTAGCCAGTTTAATCTAGCGCACAGAACCAGACAGCAGAAAACACAATAGTAGAACTGAAAACAAGGACTGCGTATGTTCACAAGAAACGGCAGCTGCAAATTTACGTTGAGTCAGTCCTGGGAAGATGAATGTATACAGAGGGAGGCATCTGTGACAAGGTGCGTTTTAAGCCGGGAGTGAAAAGAGAGGGAGTTAACTGACGCAGACAACATCTTGGGTTGCGTTGTGTCCTTCGCAACATCAACAACAGTTTGGCATCGGACTTGTGATCAAGAGGTCGCGGGTTCAATTCGCGGTCGGGGTGCGGCTGTGTAACGACTCTGGGCAAGTTGTTCACATCCATGTGCCCCGACGTCGACAGTCTTCGCTATGGCGTCGTTAAATAGCCCGGTACCTTACACCATCTTCTCCATGGACCATGATCCAGTTCAGTTACTCGGTAATTTTTTCAGTTACTTCCAGGCACAGATCATACGAGAGATATTCAAAGTCCTCCATTCGCACAGCGCGCTACTGTTCATTTATAAATTTTGCATTCACAACTACCAATTCAAAATTCCTAACCAAACTGTTTAAATTATGACTCAACAATATCTGGGGTAAGCTATCTCCTCTCTGATCGCCAAAGAATCGTCATCGTCTTCCTGACATTATTTTTTAAATAATAGGCCTATATTGCATTTTTCTAATAAATGTGGTCTTTTGTTATCGACGAGTTATCACTCATGTTATTTTTTATATGTTGTGTTTCATACTTTGGTTGTATAGACTTACCAGTACAATACAACCAGCGATTCAGATTATTAGCCGCAAGTTTACTTAGTAAAATTCTTGTTTTGTCTTGTCTTGTCAAGGTCGTTCACCGAAGCGTTAGCAAGAAGATTCTGCAGAAGTGGGTGACGTACTCGGCGGCGGCATTCTCGTGGATCAGCGGGTTTGCGCTGAGCATCGGCATTACGATACGTTGGGCTTTAGCCGCCTTAGCACTATCGAAGCGCTAGGTGAGACTGCTTACCGGCGTTCGATTGTGGGCATTCCATGAAGACAGCGACGGAGAGATCGGCATTACGATCACCACGACCGACGTGGTCGGCGGCCTATGTTACTCATACGTGTTCTGAGCGTCACGTGACCTTGTGACCTTGTGACCTTGAGCTTCGACCTTAGTGGTCATACATGTCGGGTCACGTAATCCCGCGTTCCGCTAAACTTTACGATCATGCACACGCCTCGTACGTGTTCTGGGACACCCACGAGTCGCAGCTTGCCTACGGCATCTGGTACTTTCTGTTCTTAGTTATTGTATCTTTTGCATTATTGTCTCGTCTGTAACTGTAACTGTAACAGTCATTCATATTGCGCAACCTACCGAGAGACCGATGACGCATCAAACAATCATCAGTCTGTTCCCTGGTGTCCGCAGGCAGACTGAAACAGAAATGTTTCTAGTTGGCGATGAAACGTAGTGGTCGACCGTAGCAGCTTCAGCTCTGTCGGCAGCCTGTTCCACGTTCCATGCGGTACTTTCTGTTCTTTTTCGTCTGCATGTTGTTGCTCTTCTTCTACTGCTACGGGCATATCCTGATCATCATCCGTCGCCAGGCGAGCGTGATGGCCAGCCACAATGCCGCCGGATCGCCGGCGGCATCACCGATCCCGGGGCGAAATCTGCTGTCTACGATTACATTGTGTAAACTGTACACAGTGCCGCCGGATCGAACACCCGTCAAGTCAAGGCAAACCGGATGCAGGCAAACGTCACCAAGACCATGATCCTCATCAGCGCATTCTACGCTATCAGCGACTTTCCGATGAACGTCTATACTTTCTTCTTGCTCTTTTCTGTTCTTCTGGTTCGTCTTTTCTTGTTCTTCTCTTTCTTATTCTCTTTCTTCCGTTTTTGTTTTTAGTTTTCTTCTTTCTTCTGGCTTTTCTCTTCTTTCGTTCTCCTTTTATTCTCCTCTTTTCCGGTTTCTTCTTCAGTGCAGCAAGGCCCACGACGGAATGTTGCCGTGTCGACCAGGGCACGCGATCGAAGACCTTAGTTTCTCCAGGCTGGATAGATCCATGCCGCAGATCTGCCGATGAACGTCTACTACTTACTGCTAAACATCCACACGCCCCTCAGCGTGGCTACTAAGTGAGTGAGTTATGGACAATGAGAGTAGTGAATACCTCGAAAAAAACTACGGATGACGCAAGGGTGCACAGGCTAAACACGTGACGCTCACTTTCCAACCTTTAAAATCAATTAGAAACATGCTTTCGAAAGTAGCAAGCGTGTCGCAACTCACCATTGACCATCCACACGACCCTGACGCTGTTGGAAAGTGGCTACTACACGGTTCTGTTTCTCTCCTTTCTCTACATCTGCACCAACCCGTTTGTCTACGCCGCCAAGTTCGAGCCGGTCAGACTCGTCCTGTTGCGTCTGCTTCCGTTCAGGAAAGCCGCCGAGCAGCCGAGCGAAAGCGTCGAGATGACCCAGTCGGGCACAACGCGCGCCGGGACGGAACGCAAATGACGAACACGATTACTGTACGGAGGGTGGCTCGGTAGCCGAGCGGTTAGCGTGCTGGACTCAGGCGCAGAAGGCCCGGATTCAAATCGCAGTCGCGACGCTGTCGGGTAACAGTCTTAGGCAAACTGTTCACACCCGTCGTGCCCCTGTTCACCAAGCAGCAAAACTGGCAGCAGCCCTCTTAAGGGTTGCGGGGGTAACTGCGGGCCTGGCGGAAAGTAATGGCAGCCTACCGCCGGGTGTATGACTCACGTCACCTGCATGCTAACTGCCAACAACCGGGAGGAGCTCCGGAACCCTACGCTCGGTAATCGGGTTCAAATCGCAGTCGCGACGCTGTCGGGTAACAGTCTTAGGCAAACTGTTCACACCCGTTGTGCCCCTGTTCACCAAGCAGCAAAATTGGTAGCAGCCCTCTTAAGGGTTGCGGGGGTAACTGCGGGCCTGGCGGAAAGTAATGGCAGCCTACCGCCGGGTGTATGACTCACGTCACCTGCAGGCTGACTGCCAACAACAGAGATCAGCTCCGGAACCCTACACTCGGTAATCGAGTATGGGCTATCTTTACATTTTACTGCACGGAACCGAAAAATAAAAAAAACGGTGGAATAAAAAAACTAAAAACTGAAACGGATATGTGCAGAAGAAACGGTACTGGCTGAGTGCGTGGAGGCAGCTGTTGGTGGAGTAAGAGGTCTGCCGTGGAAAGGATTTGTGGAAACGGTAAGTTTTAAGCCGGAAGTGAAAGAGTGAGAGAGGTGTGGATGATGAGAGTAGTAAGTGGCGGATCACTAGCGGAAGACGAAGTGACAGTCTGACAGGTATAAGAAAAAGTGCGTCAGAAGAGAGAGTCCGGTAAGAGGTTGGAGAGAAGCCGGGAGTTGACTTCAGAGACAAGGCGATCGTATTGAAAGGAACGACCACAGTGATTCGTAGCAAAGATGAGTTACTGAATTCACTGAAACTATCCTTAATAAAACTGGACACAGATGGCACAAGTGAGCACATGCTAATGCGACGCTCATTCTCCAAAATTTTCAGCCCGATTAGACGTGTTTGTAAAAGTAGATACTCTCGGGCATTATGTCTTATGTAGGCCTACTGACTATGCGGTTGTGTTTTGAGTGACGTTGTATTATTCATTGACTGACTGTATTGTACTGATCTGTTCAGCTGTATAGTATTAAACTTACTTACTTACTTACTTGCTTGCTTACGACATTTTATGCAGTAAACGTTAAATCTGTTACCAAAATAACAACTGTATTTTTCTATAGGTATTGTGGTGTCAGTATATGGTATTCAAAGACAGTGCATGGTGTTGTAGGTGTCTTAGTTATACTAAGTGTCGCATTTGAATATGATAAACGTTGTTGTTGTCGCGCATGCACAAATTACATTAGGCCCTGTGTATGCACTAATCCGTCCAGCTTTGCTGCAAAGTACGATCCCGCTAATGTAGGCTGTTAGTTATGCGTCCATTTCGGTGCAAGAACATTATGTAAACAACGTTCAACAGCTTACTCACAGTGGCGTCGATTCTCTGCTAGAGGCCCTTAATATACGACAGCGTTCTAGCTTCAAAGTTTGTCTTATTGCAATTGCTGGGTCCGGGTCCCAGGTGCCCCTTAAGATCGACGCCCCTAATGTATATAAAGTGATCTTGCGATGTTGTACATTATACAACACGTGCTTAGCGGTGTTGCAAACGTTGAACCCAATGAGCGCACACACCTATACTTTGTGTTTTTACCGCGCGATGCTATGCATCCGCGGTACTAGCCATGGGCCTGTGTCTGTCTGTGTCTGTATGTGTTTCTGTCTGTCACAAGTCGGAGTTCTACTAAAACAGCTAAACCAGCGGTTTTCAAACTGGGGTCCGCGGACCAAAGGGGGTCCGCGACGGGTTCCCACGGGGTCCGCGAGACGATTCCAAAAAGTAGTAATTGTTTGCACGGTTTTTAACAATTTACGATCCATATGT
>Ga0126331_1000577_pt1 | contig 10966 bp, 10 predicted proteins | sample InaspJWI98metaG_FD_96379 | JGI IMG/M metagenome (GOLD analysis project Ga0126331, IMG submission 96379) | Marine gutless worms symbiont microbial communities from Oahu, Hawaii - Inanidrilus sp. 2 OAHU.JWI-98 metaG | ecosystem: Host-associated > Annelida > Digestive system > Unclassified | place... | reverse complement strand
ATACTGTAAGGTGCCCCTGCAACGGACTTGTTCGTGAAGTGTCACCTTAAACTCCACAATAACATTACATTACATTACTCTACTATTACTTGCCTACTGTGCTCACTGTGTATTAACTTTTCAATACTGTGCCTTCGGTCCTTTGACGCTGTTGGTTGGGCAGCAAAAAGGGCATCCGGCCTGTAAAAAACTGAGTGGTGGGGTGCTGGCATGGTTATCTGTCTGGAGAGAGGTGCAGATTTGCACATGGCCCAGCTGATGCCACTGCCACTCTTGCTTCAGTAAAATCCAGATTGGTTTTACCTTTCTGGTACCGGCTCACCAACCTGGACAAAGGGCCGATAAACGGGTGTGTGTGTAAGTTGCTAAAAGTATATAGGCCTATGCCCAGTTCTCCACATTGGCACTGCACTGTACTGATGTAGCGAAGTACTAGATAGAGATCTGCATTTACATAAAATTAGTCGAAACGGGTCACATTATCTTTCACTAAAAACAAAGTCTAAAAAAGCTGAATGTCCGATATAAGACTGCATTAATGCAAAATGCAAAAAATGACACTGAACTCGGGTCTGAGACCAGGGCGTCATCTGACATTCTGCACTCCATCTACAAGCAAGCTTTAGCCACTCAGATTAAACTCTGGTCTTAGTCTAAAGTCTAAGACCTCGGTCTCAGCGGAAGATAAAGTGACCCTCTGCAGCCATTTATTCCGCCAGGCAGTGGAGTTTTAATGTCTGCAGGCCTCTGCAGCAGTCATTAGCAATGTAGATGTTGCCACGAGGGTACTTTGACCACGAGGCACACTAAGCTATCACATGGCACCAGCAGACCATCTGTCTAATGTGAGGTCAGCATGCTTGAAAAAAATATGAAGAGAAAAGAAAGTAGATGTCTGGAAACAACATGATAGTTTACCGTTCTTTGCACATCTAGGCTAACATCGGCTACAAACATGACACTGCTAGTATTTGCTGCTGTGTGCTATGCTGGTAGGTGCCGGCGGCTGCCACTGTTGATGGATATTATCTCCTACCCACCAGGCCCTCAGCAGCAAACCGCCGCATGCTGTTACAGCAGTGATTGATGGGATAGATAGACAGACACACTGTACCATTACACAGACCCTGCCACATACTGTGCGAGCAGTGTCAATAAACTGTAGAATAATGTGAAATAACAACCGATAAACTGGTTAGTAGACACACACTAGAACTTACTTTAGTTCAACAGTCATCTATTTTTCGCAGCTGTAACTGCATTAACTAAATAAATCTACAGTACATACAGAAGAAAACTAATCAAACACGTAGATCTGTTAAGAAAAAGAAACCTTGTCGAAGCAGTCGATGAGCTGCTTAAGCTGCTGATTAACGTCAGTGACAAGTGATGATTCAAAGTTAAAACGATCTTGACTTTGCTCCAATGAACTGTCCTAATAACACACATGCTCACTCATGTACACATTAAATAGGCATTCTGTGGTGCAATCGTATGTAAAATCTTGCCAAATTCTCTTGCTCTACACTATCTGTTGACAATCATGCACTATCTCGCATACGAATTCCTATTCAACTTTTAAAAAACTATCTTGTAATGTTTTCGATATGCAAGTTATTTGTCAAGATTCGTCGATATTCACCTACCCCGCCTGCATTTGATGCCCCAGTTGGGGTGACGCCAGTTGAATTTCATGGAGATCTTTGGCATCAGAAAACTAGAGTTTCTGAGCTATTGCATGGAAGTGGGATTGTTAGTATAATATTATGTTCAGCCATTTTAGTACAACTCCGACTTGTGACAGACGGACAGACACAGACACACAAACAGACATGTGGCAACAGCAAATACTGCACAGTTAGAGCTCGCACTGTAAAACAAAATGGAGAAAAAGTTACAAGGAAGAAAAAAAACACATAGATGCAAACACACTCGTTTGATGGGCGTTTTAGGTAAACTTGAAACAGCTGATTTTTATTCTAACCCAAAGAAGTGATTTGCACAAAATGTTGACCAATTTTGTCACAACCCATATCTATATCTTTGTAAACCACAAAGAAAATACTTAAGTATTATCACAACAACTACTGCCATTACTACTACTGCTACAGCTGCAATTTGTATTATTCACCTCTGACGTATGAGTAGGCCTATCAGTCAAATGTTTTAGTTGTGCATCCAGTTCTGCAATTCTGCGGAAATATGCAATTCTTGTCTGTTCAACCATGTCCAAGCCAGAGCTGAGCATACTTCGTTCCATTTCAATCTGCTTCAACTGCTTCAACTACGACAGTTGCATCGTCATCAGTAAATATCAGGGCTATACTGAACAACAGCGAATTAACATTATTCAGCTTAATATGAACAGCTGTTCCAACTGGAGGCCAAATATAAATAACTTTCAAAAACAACAACAACAACTACACAAATGCCAGTCACCAGTCACCATAATGTTAAAATTTACTACGAAATGAATAAAAAAATTCAAACAGAGAAAATTTGGAAGAAGTAACAGTCACGACAACTTTTATCCATCCTACACACCATCCATAGTGTTCACTGTGTAGTAAACTACTAACATGTGACTCAAGGCATCTTCTGACTGTTGCTGCTGCTCATGGGTGTTGGTAAAATGAGCATTGGCTTTCAGAATGATTGATAATAAATATTTTCAGTGTCCCTACCCAGTGAAGTTCCCCTTCCCAAAGCCAACTTCAACCACTAAGTCCAGTTCGCACAAGAATCACACAAAATTCAAAAGTTAATTCTCTATACTGTAGGGCTGTTCAATGGTCACAGGGTCACAAAATTCTCACAATATGAAAACTTCATATGTACCATAAAATGACTAAATAAAACCAACACACACACCCGCTTAACGGCCCTTTGTCCGGGACTACCCGGGTGAGCCAGTACCAGAAAGGTTAAACCAATCTGGATTTTACTGAAGCAAGAGATAGTGAGTGGCAGTGGAATCCGCTGTCTGCACCTCGCTCCAGACAGATAACCACGCCAGCACCCCACTGCTCAGTTTTTACAGGCTGGATGCCCTTCCTGCCGCCCAACCAACAGCGTCAAAGCACTGAAGGCAATAAAACCAACACTGTTTGAATATTAAACAAGAAAATGCATATCCAAAATTTGACGTATTCTTCCTATACAAAAGCAGATCCATTGCAAAATACTGTGCATAACCAAACCAAATCAAGAATCCTAATCCAATGATCTTCTTCATGACAAAAACTGTTAGTGTTCAGCAACCAGCAACATTTCATGGTGATCTTTATCATACAGCAAACCAAACAACTGCAAAGTCACTCATTAAACTGCATATCTGCATTAATATAATCAACACCAATGATGCTTACTGCATTTGCATTTACTTCACTGCTCACTCTATGACGTCGTACAACAGAACCTTGTGATCTCATTCCAGACTTGCTAAATTCATTGTATTTACGTTGCTGGACATCAGCAAATTTTCCGTTATTTCCTGCTAAAGTTTCTTGATGCCGCCACTGTTTCAGACCATCCGTACTTGCTCTCGGAGTTAAAGAACCAACGATATTTGCTGCATCATCGTATCTCAAAACGCCATGCCATACCGCCGAACTGTTATGCACATGCCTAAGCCTGTCAGTAGAATCAGAACTGCTGTTGTCATGCGTCACGGAAACAGATTCATGAGATGTCGTACTCCGTGGAGATAGTCCACGGTTCTCATTTGAACGTATAATCTCATTTTGGTCAGTTCTGCTGCTTTTCCACGCAATCAGTGCCCTTTGCAAACCGACAGTAAACGTATCAAACGACAGACGACCGGAAGGTGATGCCACGTTCCTCAAGGACTGAAATACAACGTCTCCAGGTATCATACAGTCGTTACCCTCCCAGTGACTCTCAATATCGCTCAGTCTCACAAAGCCGCTGTTAGTCTCGTCCAAGATATCGAACAGAATTTTCACATGAGATATAAAAACGGAAGATAAACTGTCTGTATTAGTCATAATTACATATATACTGTGAAAATAACGCAAATGTTACAAATTCACTTCAAATTCAACTGCATAGAATATGCATAACAGTAAAATAAACAAACAAACCAAGAAACATATAAAGTCTAAAATATAAGCAAGTAAAGTAGTAAGTAAAACTCAACGAGCAACTGAACTGCAGTGTAGAGTATAGACGCAGGGTGTTAAAACCTAGCGGAAAATTTAAATAGTAATTTCGGAAATATTTTGACTATTCAATCATAGAATTTACAAATGAAATGTAATGAGTTTTGTAGTCATGTTTGTTTCGAATTGTAAGTTGGAACGTCGATGTTTACCATTGGACTGGAGGACGTGCAGATCGTTTTCATTGGTATCGGTGTCAGGCGGTCAGCAAGCGAATAACACTACAGCAGTGTCACTTCCCCAAATTTATGACAATTTTGTGCATTTCTCATATAAAATAATCCAGGTTTCAAAAAATTGGTCCCTGAAATGTTAACAAATTGATGTAGTGTAGGCCAAGCGGCCATATAGCCTACTGATCAACGATTAAAGTGCTGGTGCTCGGGGGGTAAATTTTGATCAAACCGTGAACCGTATGTCCCTCACCAAACATCGTCTTTGTTTCTGGCTGACCATGGGCCTATATCGCCAAACATTACGTGGCAGAAGGCACCTGACACACGCACGGGAACAAAGAAACGTGAAGAAACAATGACCGATTTGCGTAAACATCAACACATGAGTCACCGACAATCGACACTGAATTGCAGCAATCAGAAACAAAAGGTGAATTATTTATCATGGGAGACATTAGGCCCACGCCAAAAATACTTGAGGACATAATCTGAGCACCGGGTTCCCCGATTTATCATCACTTTAGGGGACCACCTTGGAGTAACGCGCACCTGGGATCAAAGAACTAGGCCTCCAGCGGAGCCAGTCCAGGGTACAATGGGAAAACAATGTGGCCAACATGCTGTTACTGTCTACAGTGGTAACCGGCACGCGTTGCTGTTTGTATTTACTAATTTCGCTGGTTCATTATTAATTCAGTGTTTTTGTGTTTAGTCTGTTTACTATTTTTACCGCCGTCGAGACCGACTTCTCTTCGGCGAACGCCGGTGACCTCAGGTCGAGCTAAGTCCGAGGCCAAGGCAATACGTCAACAAGACCACGTGACTTGTCTGTGGTCTTTGATTGATGGAGGACATGGGCCGATCAGCAGCCTGGCACATGTTCAACAACAACCCACATCTTCTCCCAACGCTGTTCAGGGCCAGCCGTTCTACTTTGGCCCGGGCGGGGGCGTGGTTATTTGTCCGTCAACGGGGCCTAATTTGTGAAATAAACCGACAGATGTGTCATTTTTCGTTTTTATATTTATCATACAGTAAAATTGTGCGTGAAATGTTAGCAAGTGTAGCGTGTCATTTTATGTGTGTCTCTAAAGCACGTTTTGTAACTGCTGTTTACTTGGCCAGCAACAGCTTTATTACCCGCAAGCTGGTTGGAAATAGCAACTGTAAACAGCGCGTAGCCTTGAGCTCGCTGCGTGGCCTGCCGGGGTCCTTAATATAGTCCGTATCGATGTGTCTTTTCATTAGTAGTTAGAATCGTGTGCGTTTGATGTGTTAGGCTGTGTTTTTACATGTAATTACACCGGTGTTAGTTAACGCCGTGTAAATGGTGCATGGTTTGGCTTTAGCGCGTCAGCTCAGGTCAGTTGTTGCAATTACCTTGTCGATTTTTGTCGACCTAAACTTCGTATACACATGTTGCCCTGGACACGGTGCAGGGCTTGCGTTCGCTAGTGACGGTATAGTACTGTCTCAAAAACACCGTTATAATAATATTTTGGCCGCATTTAAGGAAGTAATTATGCCACATGGACTGCTTGTCAGGCTGATTTTGCAGCAGAATGTGGTGGTTCCCTTTCGCAGTGTGTTGACCTTTCGACCTTATGTACAAAGGTAACTGTATTCCTGGCAGATTTGACCAGTGAACACACAACTTTTAAAGTCTTAGCGGATACACAAAGCATATGCTGTATGCATTCATGAAATCTCGTTTAACTTAGTACGACACAGTGCATAAATTTATGCTCCTGCAGCATAGTAAATTTGCCGTCTTCTGTCAAGTTATGAAGCCGAAAGCATTACGGTGATTTGCTGCGATGTGTTCCGCGTGTACAGGATGCCTGCGGTGTCACGTCTGAAAGCGCTAACACTCGATGTTACCAATACACTGGTGAAGGCGCGTGCGTCCATCGGTCAGCAGTATGCCGATGCCGCCTCAATGCACGGCATCCGGGCCGACCCGGTAGCCCTGGACAGCGCATTCGACTCCACGTGGTCGCAGAAGAAGCGTGAGATGCCCGATTACGGCACGCATCACGGCGTGACGGCGCGCGAATGGTGGTCGGATCTGGTGAAGCGAGTCTTTGTCAAGGCCGGGCACAAGGACGTCGGTCCAGAAATGCTCAACAAAGTGTTCGACACCTTGTGGGATCACTTCATGGTAGGCAGCAGCAGCTTCTGGTGCTTGAACAGCTAACTTCTTGCTTAATTGACCTTACCCTTAATGTTGGCTGTCGTGTGCTAAAAAGCTCTCAGTTGAGGTAATTTGATAATTTCAACCACTTTGTTATTTATTGTTTCGTGCTCAGGTCTGCTTTTCAACTCACTGCCCATATGCGGTGCAAAGTAGACTTTCAGTCATCAAGCAAAAAGCAACACTTTTTCTCCTGTCTCTTGAACTTTGACCTGCAATCTTGACTGTCATACTTGACATAAATAGGGACAGAGTGAACTACAGTATGAAATGTATGGATTGTTGTAAAATTACTTAATAGTGACAGGCTCACACAGCTGACTGGACCACAAAGTGATTAGTAATTACTACACTGAACAGTCATGTATGAACTTGGGACTAGGATTAGGGTTTACACCAGGGAGAGAATTGTTAAGACGTTTTTCTGTTCCACTCGAGCTATTGTAGGATGCAAACGCTTGCGTTTCATATTTTCGGTATACTCAGTAATCAGCAGCAAGTCCATGTTCTGTTATGTATTCTTCATTGCATGCAGTTGTCCAATTTGCAACCACAGTTTACTAACCACTTTGTCCCGATAGAGCAATCGGCCAGTGTGCTTGTGTGTCTGGGCAATTTTGAACTAAATGACTGTCGAGGTCATCAAGATGTTTGACATAGTGTTTCATCTCATGATTCTTTGGAGGTCAAGTTTAAATGTCAAAAGGGCCATGTTTTGATTGCATTTTGCCTGGTGGTGTGGCATAGTGGTTAGAGGAGTTTGTCGCATGAACGAAGTTAACGCATATCGGGCCCGGATAGTACTTGGATGGGTGACCGTCTTCAGTCGGCTATACCATCTCGGTATGTAACACGCCAACTAGGTCCACTCAGCCTTGCATCCCTCTGGGTTCTATTAATCCAGTACGAGCTTCGGCTGGGGGTAAAGTTGGGAACCTCACCTCTGCCGGGTGGCAGGTAACACTGTGTGATCCTATATGGCATGTGATGAGTTCCCATAGCGGTATGGCAGGTTAGACTGTGAACTGCTATATCCATAGACTTTACTTTGCTTTTTACGCTAACAGCTGTAATGTGGTTTTGTGCAGGATGATCCAAAGAGTGCGTACGAAGTGCTTCCCAATGTCCGCCAGGGTCTGGAGTCCATGAAGTCTCACGGACTTCGTCTCGGCGTTGTGTCGAACTTCGACGCTTCGCTCACTCCAACGCTCCGAGCGCTCGACCTCAGCTTCTACTTTGACTTCACCATTACGTCCGAGTCGGCGGGAGCTGCAAAGCCGGAGCCGGCCATCTTCCACAGGGCTCTCGGGGAGCTTGGCCCCCTTTCACCCGGCGACGTTGCCCACGTGGGCGATGAACTCGAGAACGATTATTTTGCCCCCCGAAGCCTGGGTATGACGGCTTTTCTTGTCGACCGAGAGGGCGAGTTATCCAACTTGGTCATGCAGAAAGTGGTCGATCGCCGCCATGTCGTTAAAGATTTAAAAGATGTCAGCGAGCTTGTCGCTCCACACTAGAATATATTATACCACCACTCTGAAAGTACATTTCCAGACCATGTTGTCATTACCGGCGGACCAATATGACTGTGTCAGTTTGCCAAAGAATAACTGTTGCTTTAATAGTGAGGCTTTTTCGTGCCTTTTGTGTTGTATGTTAGTATTCGATGCATCAACATTGCTGTTGAACTGTCGCTATTATTATCGCGTGAATGGTCAGGTGCTGATTGTTGCAATAAAGCTGCTGTTTCAGCTTGTGACTGTGGCAAGTTAATTTTTCAGGTGTATGATATGTACTCATTTAGTATTGTTATGTATAAGTTGCACTTGCATTGGTCGAAATTCGGAAGTAACGTTTTTGTGTAATATCTATTGCTGAGATTAGTTAACGACTCTGTCTTGTTATTTGTTTAAGTTCCCGGTCTCATTATTGGCTTTCAGCGAATGTGGTTTGTGGAAGTTTTGTAAAAAAAGTTTTGTAGTCCAGCAGTTCTTAGAACAACTTTCTTACAGCAGCCCTGCGAAAGACCCGTCAGTAGTCCAGATTAAAATGCAAACATCTAATCACTTTTGTGAGTTGACTGGACAATTTTTTTTGTGAAGTGAATGCAATTCGCCTTTCGTATTTTACTGCTGATGTCGTGCATTTCAACATTGCATGTAGTTGTGAATTACAAGTTTAGCTGTATCACAATTTGGCAGTAGAGTTTGTTCTGTGTTAGATGACTCCTCAAAAAATAATCAGTTTAAGAAACAGTAGTAGCACATTGCTCATTCTCGTCTGATGCATGTTTAGAACAGGGCCTGTGAGCCATCGGCTAATAGTCTAGTTGCTTACTTGTGTACATATGGCTACACTTGATGCATATCATTCTGTTTTTGGTGTGAAGTCTTAAATTCCAACCCTTACATTTCTGCCGGAGTTTCCCAAAAGTTTTAGAAATTCTTACACTGCAAGTGTGCTGAATGAAATTGCACCAGTTTATTTGTGTGGATGATCTTGCACTTGTGTGTGATGTCTCAAAATTTTTCATAGGCTGTCCCAGTTGTTGACCGACATCAAATATTTCTGCTGCATTAAGTGAAGCCACGTGTTTGTTGTTGTCGTGTGACATTATTGCTTTATAGTTTTGTAGATTTCAGTCCATTTCTGCAGATACAATAACATCTCTGGGTAAATTCGATGAGACATCTCAGCATAAACTGCAGTATTGGTGTGCATAATTCAGTAACTATATTTCCAGGGCAGTCAGATCTTAAATTTTCATGCATGTTTCGTGTAAGAAGAAACTAACCTTTGAATACATTCACAGGTTTGTTTCTACCTTTCTGCAGTGTTCAGTCTAAGTGTTTTTTAAGATGCAAATGGAGGAACAGTCCATTGAGAGTCATTAGAAAGTTGTGCAGGGTAGCACAAAAACCCCGGCCATTTACCACTTCAGTCACAAACGTACTGCATATTTCACAAAATAGTGCAGCAACATATTCGGGATAATAATTTGGAATCTTTTGCAGCGATTGGCAATTTAATGGCGAGTCTGACTGGAAGAAAATTTTGGAAATTGTTCCATATTTGATGGAAAATCTTGGGCAGTTCTCACAGTGACATGTAACGGCCAGATTGTTCGTGCAACCCTGCAGTGTTATTGTGAAAAGCGTTACTGTTTATACTCAGTCGAAACATCTGTGACCCGAAGTGATTCATTGAATGAGGGTAAAGTTCAGTCCAATGCAGGCTGCGTTGGCTGGCTGCTGGCTGGACGTGGCGTGTTTTTTGACCTTGTTTTTATGTTGTTATGGTCGCCGTATGCAGCATGTTTTCTGTTCTTTGGTCGGAGGCAGTTGAGTCTGGCGGAAATTCCCAGTGAAAAGTAGTGAATTTCTAGACAAGAGCCCCAGATCTTTGTGATTGTATACAGTAAATGTTGAAGCCAGTTTTGCACTTTGAACAACAATAATTTATGGGTCTCCCAAAACTAACCGTTTTAATGTTGTAGAGGGTTGGCTGTTAGTGATAATAATGCATCAGTAGGCCTAGCATTGGGGGCATTCCATGCAGACTGTCCCATATTATATTCTTTAGCCCGGCCACCAAACATTCTTGATGCATTATGAAGTCTAAACATCCGAGATACCCAAGGTTGATAATTATGGCTAATTTGTTGGTGGGCGTACACCTAGGTAAAATATTGGGACAAATTCACCACTGATCCCTCGAGTTAATGGCAGTTTTTCTGTCTCACAGTGGGGTGGGGGACCCAGAGCAAGGATACTAAACACTGGGGGAGTTACGTGAAACACACGTTCGGGAATAATTGCTGTGGATCGGACGTTGAAGAGGCTGCTGCAAATTGATGTAAATGTGATATATTAGTGAAGGACCAAGCACAAAGTGCATGTGTCCCGGTGTCGGGCATTGTATGTATTTTCTGCCATCCAGCAAGTATTTGTGTAGATAGCCGGCTAATTGTTCGTTCGTTTGTTAGTATTGAATTCAGTTGTAGCACGTGTATTATAGCGTTGAGTTATTGGTATTTGTTGTTGTGTGATGCATTTTGCTGCATAATTGATGAATTTAACTGTGAAACTAATAAATGTGACTTAACAATATTGTTCATTTTTCAATGATTAACGTGGAAATCGTTACTCGGGCTTCTTTCAATGACACGTTTACAATTTTGGCAAAGGAACCACCCATTTCTGTGAACTTCAAATGTCAGTTTCACATAATGCAAGTGTCAAGTGGAAATTTATTGGTGTCTCCTAAATTCTTATAACTTTTAAGGGAGCCGTGGGCGGCACTATGCGCTGTGGCAGCATGCCAGTGTTCCCATTCGTCTGTGTTATTAACAAATAAATCACCAGACTCTCAAAGTCCACTTCACAAAACAAGTTGACTTGGTTTTGTGTCATTGT
>Ga0126331_1000575_pt1 | contig 10982 bp, 9 predicted proteins | sample InaspJWI98metaG_FD_96379 | JGI IMG/M metagenome (GOLD analysis project Ga0126331, IMG submission 96379) | Marine gutless worms symbiont microbial communities from Oahu, Hawaii - Inanidrilus sp. 2 OAHU.JWI-98 metaG | ecosystem: Host-associated > Annelida > Digestive system > Unclassified | place... | reverse complement strand
TTTATGCGTATCGTCCAGCAGGCTGTAAAAACTTCAAAGATCACTTGGAAAGACGTTACCTGGGATATGGACCCCATATCCGAGTACTTTATGCCTGCTGGAGCTTTTTAGAGAACCGAATTGGCATATTGCAAAACCATGCATATCACCAGAGTAAATGCATATTGCCCACTTTCACCTGCTGTAAACCAGCCATGCGGGCAGCCTCCAGGCATTCGCGGGCCTGTTGGCGGGAAGTCGGGGCCAGGTCGGTCATATGGTAATCCGGGTGAAATCCCAGCAAGGTGTAAGGGATTTCAGGATTCAAACCAGTAATGAAACCAGCGATCTTGGAGATTTCCCGGCCATCGATATAGCCCGGCACCAACAGCGTACTGGCGATCAGCAGGGGTGGAGTCGGCCGTTGATCGATCTGCCGGGCCAGCCACTTAAAGTTGGCCAGGGTCTGGCGGTTGGTGACGCCGGTAAGCGCCAGGTGCAGGGTGTCATCCCAGGCTTTCAAGTCGAATTTGATGCAGCCGCCGCTATCCAAGGAGAAATCCAGCATTTTTTTGAGCAGGCGCTTCGACATGGCGCCGTTGGATTCCCAGCAGATCCTCAGAATGCGATCCGGGTTGTTTTCACGCACCAGCCGGGAGGCCTTCAGCAGAAATGGTAATTGGGGTGACGGGTCGCCGCCGAAATAGCAGATGCAGGCGGTCTTCTTACGGACCGCTTCCGCTAGATTCTCGGCTGTTTCATATTGGCTGTCCCGGGTGCGCTGCCGAAAATGCCAGTTTTGGCAATACAGACAGTGGAAGGTGCACGCATGGGGGAAAACCGCCAGGTTTTGATAGCCGTACTCAGGTCCGTCCGCGTAAGTGTAATCCGGATAACCGCACCCGGTTCCGCCGGGGCACACCCAATCGCCAACGCAATTGGTGGGCAGCGGGTCATGGTACCAGGTTAGCTTGCCCTGGGCGGCGGTTACACCCGTCAACTTGCCCCGCACATTCTTGCGCAAGCCGCAATATCCCCACTCATCATTACCCATCCGGCAGCGGTTCACGCATAAGTCGCATTTGACGCCGTCGGCTCTGTCGGGCGCTTGGGGCGGTAATCCCCATTCCCGGCGAATGCGCCCATGCGCTGCGATCGCAATCTCACGGGATGCCTCCGGCCGGTTGCGAATGCATGCCAGGCACAAACCAAGGTCGGCGGCAATCAAGGGCGCGCTTTGCTCGCAAAGTTGGCAGAATCCCATGGCAGGCAAACCCTGCATTTAAGGGTAAGAGGGTTAAACAACTATACCTGGCAAAACGCATTTGGAAACAGAGCCCAGTGATATTTTCAGTTTACCTTCAATTGGAAATTTCAGGTTGCGCTTGCGTAAGGCCTATCCCATCAGGAAGAATACCTAAGGCCATAATTAAATATTTTACAAGATTTTTCCATAAATGGTATATTAATAAATTACAAAGATGCCCAATCAACTAGATAGACAACCCCAAAACGGGAGACCTATCGTGAGAAATCGCACGCTGATCCTTCTTGCTACCATCTTCATTGCATTTGTTTCTGAAGCCTTGGCCCAATCGCTTCCAAGAGGCCTCGCAGTCGCGCCCAATCCGACCAATTCAGGTACCTGGGGTACCTATCACGCCCTGATCATCGGGATAAACGACTACGAGAAGTGGCCCCGGTTGCAAACCGCGGTGAAGGATGCCACTGTGATCCGGGATACTCTGGTTTCGCGGTATGGATTTGATCCAAAGCACGTGATCCTGCGGACGGACAAAGACGCCAGTCGCCTCAACATTACCCGCGACATTCGGTACCTGGCTCGATCCATGAGCAAGGATGACAACCTTTTTATATATTATGCAGGCCATGGCCAGCTGGATGACTTTACAGGAGACGGGTACTGGGTGCCCGCGGAAGGGGCGTTGAAAAATCCGGACACATGGGTAGCCAACTCCTACATCAAGGCCATCCTCAGCTCTGAAAAGCTCGAAGCGAAGAATGTTGTGGTGATCGCCGACTCCTGTTACAGCGGCTCCATGCTGCGCGGAGGGCCTTCATTGATGTCTCTGGATGACCAGCGCTATAAGGAAAAACTGGCCGAGAAAGCATCTTTGCGGTCGCGGCAGGTGATTTCGTCGGGTGGGGTGGAGCCGGTGGCTGACGGCGGGGCCGAGGGGCACAGCCTGTTTGCTTTCTATTTCATCCAGGCCCTGCGCAAGAACCAGCGCGAAGTGATTGATCTGGAAAACCTGTTTCATACCAAGGTTTGGAAACCGGTAACGGAGATTGGTGACCAACGTCCCAACGTGGGGCGGATCAGGACCCCCATGGACCAGGACGGCCAGTTCGTGCTGTACAACGCGGCCTGGGCACGTGATCAGGCGGCTCGACGGGCGGCCCTGGAGGTAAAGCAACAAGAGCAAACAGCCGCAAAGCGGAAAATTGATATAGCCGCAGTCGAGCTCGAAATGCAGCGCCAGCGTTTCGAGATGGAAAAGCAGAAATTAGCTCTGGAGAAAGAGCAGCTTGCCCAACAGAAAGCGCTGGAAATGGAACGCATAAAATTAGAGCGGCAGAAGCAAGAGGTCGAATATGCCAAAATGCAGGCGAAACTGGCCGAGATGGAAGCCAAGCGTAAGCTGGTCGAGCAGCCGCAGATGATGGCCGCAGTAGATAAACGCACCCCGGACAGCCGTCTGGCTGCTCGCACCCGATACAAGGTGGCTTTGTTTCCGGTAAGAGCAAGAAGTGACTATGGCAAAGAGGAGCAGCTCCAACGAAATACTATTGGAGCACTGACCACCGTGGCCGATCATGATGAGCGCCTGGAATTCAGTTTGTCGTACAGGTCCGATATTAATCTTCCAGAAAGTGTAGAGCTGCTTTCAAACTACATCGATGGGCAAGACCAGAAGGTCTGGAAAAAGCCATCCTTTTTCTCTCAATATGTACCGGATTGGGACCGGCTGGGAAAAGTGAGCGCCAAGTTGGATATCGACCTGGCGGTACTGGTGAATATTAATCATACCATACAGGGGCATATTGATGTGTACCTTTACGATTGCAAGCGTAAAAAGAAATACTCTCACCTTAAAGCCCAACTTGCCAGGGGCGGTTTGAAGGATTATATGCGGGCAGTCTTAAGGGATTTTTATAGGGACCAGAAATAGGCCGCTCCTTGGCCCCAATCATATCGCAGTGTTGAAAAGCTTTTGATATCTTAAAAATCTTCAAGCAAGATCTACCGAAACCACATAACACGACCATTTTCCCATTTTATTCATGATCTTATGAGTAGTGCGGCATACCTGTATTATTCCTCCAATTGTTAAGTCATTTGGAGGCGTTGGCCGCCTTGCTGCTGATGTGGTTGAAACCATTTTGTTTAGAATGATGGATTAACCAAGCGATGGGTCGCATGGCTACCTTTTTGGTTCCGGAAGATAAGATTTTCTCTGGAGCAGCGCTCATTTTATACAGCAATGATAAATATTTAGATGCATTGACATATAAAGTGACCGCGATATCAAAACCGGGCCCGATAAAATTATTGAGAAATATGTTAAGAATTAATAATTATTGCCGATATCATTCCTTAGGTGCGCCTTATCCAGTTGAACCACCAGATTCACTAGAACTTTATAGACCGGTCTGAAATCATAAATAGGCTATGGATATCACCGCCAGAATAAATAAGAGCCTTGTTCGTTTCTTTCCAGAAGGAACCACGCCCAATGAGCAAAGGCGTATTGCCTTACTCGTCCTCCTATCGTTAATAGGCATCCTATTTCTAATCATTTTCAGTATCGTTTCATATTTACAGGGCAATCCCATCCTAAGCATTCTCGATTTGTTCACCGCTATAATCCTGACGCTAAACTTAATAGATGCCAGGTTACGCAAACGATTCAATGCGAATATCAAAGTAGGCATAATCTTTATCTCCGCCTTATTCATTTACCTGTACGTTTCTGGTGGCATTGGCGGAACAGCATTTGTATGGTACTTTACATACCCGCTAATTGCTTGTTACCTGTTGGGCTCCCGGATGGGTGGCATTGTTTCCGCCTTGATGTTTTTACCTGTGTTAATGCTGGCGTATATAGCCCCGAGCCACGCTTTCTTTGCCCATTACAGTCTCACCTTCGTTTTGCGGTTTATAGCTGCTTATATGGTTACTTGCTGTTTTGCCTATTTCTTCGAGCAGATTCGTGAAAAGAATGAAATTGAGATCATTGAAATCAACCAATCTTTGGAAAAACTTGTTTCTATTCGGACCCAGGAACTGGCGCAAAGCAACCAGCAGCTTAAAAAGGATGTCCTCAAAAGAGAAATTACCGAAAAGGCACTCAAGGAAAATGAGCTTAAATATCGAATGCTTGCTGAAAATGCAACGGATATCATCTGGGTGCTGAATCTAACTACATTGACACTTGAATACGTGAGTCCGTCCATCGAACGTATACGGGGGTTTTCCATAGATGAAGCCATGGAATTGGGCCTTGAGCAACAGCTGTCGCCTGAATCATATCAAGACGTGATCCGGATTATCGAGAAAGAGCTGTTGCGAGATACGGAAGCGGGCGTTGATAAAAATAGATCCCAAATTGTTGAGCTCGAACAATCACTCAAAAACGGGGGCTATATATGGACGGAAACGATTGCTTCCTTTGTTAGAGATTCTGATGGTAATCCAATCGCCATCATGGGTGTAACGCGCGACATCGAGACGCGAAAAAAGGCTGAGAAAGCCATGCAGGAAAGTGAAAAACGGTATCGCTCTGTGTTTGAGAAGTCTACCGATGCTATATTTATTGTGGATAAAAGGACGGGAAGATATGTAGATGCCAATGAGTCCGCAGTTCAATTGACTGGCAGGCGTAGATCTGAATTAAAGCAATTGACAACGCAGGATATCGTACCAGGTGGAGCGCCCGAACGCCTCACGTTAGTCGACGAATTAAATACGAATTTGGATTTTGGAAAGGTAACGTACGTGCGCCCGGATGGGACGCAGCGTATGGCATTGCTCGGTTCCCTTCCAATAGACAATGAGAACGTGATGGGTATTGCCCGCGATATCACGGATGAATTGGTATTGGCGGAGCAGTTACGCCAGACACAAAAGATGGAAGCGATCGGAACGCTGGCCGGCGGTATCGCCCATGACTTCAATAATATTTTATCCGCCATATTGGGTTACTCTGAATTGGCTCTTACCGGGCTTAATTCTAACAACCCGATCAAAAATAAGATTGAGGCGATATACAGCGCCGGTGAAAGGGCACGCGATCTCGTCAGCCAGATCCTGACCTTTAGCCGCAAAGATGAGCAGATCATGTTACAGGTTGAATTGCGGACAATCGTCAAGGATGCGCTTAAAATATTACGTCCGGCAATACCAGCCACAATCGAAATCCAGACGCAATTGAATGTAAAAGGCCCAATCTTAGCCGACCCTTCACGAATCCACCAGGTTATCATGAATCTTTGCACAAATGCTTCCCAAGCGATGCTGGCAACCGGGGGAACACTCAAAATCACCATGGCGGAAGTAAAAATGGAAGGCGAAGCTGCTATCAATGCTCAAATTCTTGATGGTGACTATGTAAAACTGATGATTTCTGATACCGGCACTGGGATTCCACCTGAACACCTGGAACGTATTTTCGACCCATTTTTTACGACAAAAGAGGTCGGCAAAGGCACTGGTCTGGGTCTATCGGTGGTTCATGGGATTATTAAAAGACAAAAGGGTTCTATATTAGTGGAAAGCGAGGTTGGCTCAGGCACTGCCTTTGAAGTGTATTTGCCATTGTCTGATGAAATGAATCAAAGAGAAAAACGTCAGATCAATCTAGCAACCGGAGGCCATGAGCACATCCTGTTGGTCGATGATGAACAGGATATCCTTAATATAGAAACAGAGATGCTGAAGACACTGGGGTATACGGTTACGGCCACGAACAGCCCGGCAGATGCGCTTGAAATATTTGCCGAGCAACCAGAGCAATTTGATCTTGTCATCACCGACATGACGATGCCGGCGATGACTGGCGATAAATTCATTCAAAAGCTGAAAAAAATGATTCCTAATATTCCGACCATACTCTGTACCGGCTACAGTGAACTCATGTCCAAGGAAAAGGCAGCGTCTTTGGGGATCCATGAGTTTCTAATGAAACCGATCTCAATGGTGGATTTTTCCAACACCATCCGCGGTGTGCTCGATAAGAATTAAAGCAGGGGGCGGGGAGTTTTCTTACTAATTGCCCGTCATCCCGGCGAAGGCCGGGATCCAGTCCATGTCAAGGAAACTTACCTGGATGCCGGATACGTCATCCCGGATGCGATCCGGGACCGGCATGACGACAAAAACTCCCCGACTGCTCAATTAAATTGATTTAGTATCCGCAACCTCAAGATCTCTGTGGATCGATCCAGTAAAAAGAGAGGTTCCGTTGGCTTGCAATCGATGCAGTGTGGATTGCAGGATTTAGCCCTTACCGGGCTTAATGATTGAGGTGGTGATTTCTTAGTCACGATCTAAACCCTCCGCCTCTGGTGGAGGACCCGGAGAGGTTCTACCGGTCCGGTGAGCATATGCCATCTCTGGCGGTAACGAGTAAGACTTAAACTGTCTATTATTATACACCATTTTGTTACTTTTCTTTCGCGTGAAAAGAAAAGTAACCAAAAGAAAACGCCCATAAGAAGCGGCCCTGCGGGCTGCCCTGCGCTTCTCGGAAAGGGCGCGCTCAGCACAACTCGCTGCGCTCAGACAAGCACTTCGCTCTGGTCGCCCTTTCCTGCGATGCTCGGCGCCTCTTAAAGGGGAGTTCAAACCCGAAAACCAAAGTCAGCCCCCTCTAAAGGGCAATATGATGCCTCCTGCTCTGCGGGAGGAGCATGACTAATCGCATTGTAGCGATTTACATGCGTTCAGAATGATTTTTGTGACCCGACCACTTGGGGAGCGTATCATCCACATCCTTTAATCGCGAACCGTAAAAGATATGGCATGTGGGTCTGAATGCTTCCGGGACCTTTGTGAGCTCACCAAAATCAAAAAGCGATGGAAAGGCCAGCCACATCCTGCGGCCCTCATCCGCGATGGGCGTTCCGCACAAGGCGCAGCTGACTTTGCAGGGCAAGACTCTCTCGTGGATGTTGCGTTCACTGTTGTAGAACTTCAGGCAATCCAACCCTTTCGTTAGCCTCACATCCTGTTTATGGAATATGGCCGCCCATTGCATGGGCGCCCCGTGCAGCTTCTGACAGGCTTTGCAGTGACAAATTTTCGCGTCTACAGGATCGGCGCCCACCTCATACTCAACGGCATGGCAGTAACAACTGGCCCGATACTTAACCTTAAAATGGGTATCCGCAAGGGAGGCATATTCCGGCCCGAATTCATTTACCATGTTATCATTCTCCCTCGCAAAGTACCCGGATAAATCCTGCGCATGCTTGCGGCTCCTTTTTTGCCTTCCACCTTACCATATTAGGGGCATATAGCAGGATCTTGGCAATGGCTCTCGCTTCTGATATCAAAAGACTACATACAGCCTGGATGATATTAAGATATCCGGTAAGCTTTACCAATTCCCAGCATACTTTCGTGTATACCAAGAAATAGGAGCCTGCGCATGCAAAAAAAAGAAGACCTAACCGCCTGGATCACCGGCTTGGTAGAACGTTTCATTACCGAATCCCCCCTGAACAATCTGCAAAAAGAAGACGGTGCGCCTGCCTGGGAAGAGGCCTTGGTAGGGTTTGCCTCGGGGGCTGACCCCCTCTTCCAGGAGTATAAGGAGTATGTGGGTCCCTTTCACTGGACACCATTGGAGATCTATAACCAATATCACCCCGAAAACAAAGCCACCCCGGCAGACCTCACGGTCATCTCCTGGGTCTTGCCGCAACGCAAAGCCGTGCGCGCCATGAACCGCAAAGCCAGAAAATTTCCCGCCGAGGACTGGGCCCGGGTGCGCATTGAAGGTGAAAAATGCAATGCCGGTCTCAGGGAACATGTCGCCAAAACGTTGACCGAGGAAGGTTATCCTGCCGTGGCGCCCATGCTGGTGCCCAATTGGGCCTGGGTGAAATCGAAAAATTACGGGTATGCGTCATCCTGGTCGGAACGTCACGCCGCCCATGCGGCCGGCCTTGGCACCTTCGGGCTTTGCGACGGACTGATCACCCCCAAAGGCAAGGCCATGCGCGCCGGGTCTGTGGTGGCCAAAATAGAGGTGGAGCCTTCGATCAGGTACTATAACAACCATCGCGCCTGGTGTTTTGTTCTTCGTGGATGGATCCTGCGGCAAATGTATCGATCGCTGCCCGGTTCGGGCGTTGACTACGGCCGGCCACGACAAGGAAACCTGCCGTCAGCACCTGATCGCTTCCAGCAAGTATGTCAAAAAAACCTACAACTATGAAGGTTACGGCTGCGGCCTCTGCCAGGTTGGCATACCCTGTGAATCCCGCATACCGGTAAAACAAGCCCGGGAGGCTTATGAGAAGGGAGAACTTCCGCCGCCGCCCCCTCCGCTTGCCTGACAGCGGCCAAGGAAGGAATGATCAGGTATAGGGGTTATGCCATAATAGCAGGAGAGCAATACAGGAAATGAATACCTGCAAAACATGAATATGGAGTACCTATACATCTGATATATTAAAGCACACGATAGCGATAATCCACACTGCGACCATATTATTACTTCCTGTTATATGTCCTGGTTAATTTGAAGGGTATTGGCAAGATCTCTTGGCCCGCACCTAACCGTGGTCGTGTGTGAAGCCCTATTTTGTCTATCACTCGCAGCGAGTGCAAAACCCAAAGGAGGAAGATATGTCGAAAAGTATTAGGATCGGATTTATTTTCAGCATGGTCGCCGCATTTATAATTTGCGGTGCTGGGAATCTCTTGGCAGGCACGGTAGAAAATGCCTCGGACAAGGTGAGCGTTCGCGTCTACGGCCAGGTCAACCGTGCCATTACCAGTGTCAATGACGGGGATGAGAACTACGTGAACCACGTGGACAACGACAACAGCTTAACCCGTTTCGGGTTCAAGGTCAAGGCCAAAGGCAGCGACTCTCTGGCTGCCGGAGCCAACCTGGAGTGGGAATATCAAGCCAATGAAAGCAATAAAGTCAGCCAGGTGACGCATTCGACCGATCCGGGACTTGCCAAGCGAAAACTGGAAGTTTACCTTGATACCGTGGCTGGCAAGTTCTCTATCGGCCACGGGCCCACCGCCTCAGACGGCACGTCTGAAGTCGACCTTTCCGGATCGACCGTTGCCGGTTATAGTTTGATTGATGCCTGGGCTGGAGGTTTTCAGTTTTACGATGAAGCCTCCAGATCGCTTTCTGGTACCACCGTCGGCAGCGTGATGAACAACCTGGACGGCAACAGTCGAAAAGACCGCCTGCGCTACGACACGCCCGACTTCTCAGGCTTCACGGTCTCAGCATCTACCTATGAGGTCAGCACGACCAAGACCGGGGCTGCCAATCCCAGCCAGCACGACGCGGCGTTTGATATTGCCTTGCGGTACAGCGGGAAATTCGGGGTTGTCGTCAAATTGGCTGCCGCGGCAGCCTACTCCGCATACCCTTCTACCGATGCCGCCGACCAAAACGACTCGCTGCTTAATGGCTCGCTGTCGGTCCTCTTCAGCGGTTTCAGTGTAACCGTGGCCGCCGGTCAACGCGACCGTCAAAACGTCACGGCCGGCAAGGCGGATTCCGCAAGCAGCCTCTACGGCAAACTCGGTTATCTGGGAAATTGGTTTTCCATTGGGCCCACCGCTTTGGCGATCGACTATGGTAAATATCACGAGTTCAGCGGTATCAAGGATGACGAAGCGACTACCTATGCACTCTACGGCGTACAGAACCTGAAAAACTGGGGTACCGAGTTGTATGCCGGCTACCGGATTCACAAACTGGAGGATCGGGTCAGTACCGGTGAAACATTCAGCGATATTGGTGCGCTGTTTCTGGGTATGCGGATAAAATTCTAACAGTTCTGTCAACCGGCGGGGGGCCTGAAGCATACCCTGCCGGTTTTCACTTCTCGATTCCGTGGCAGTGGAAAAATTTCTTTGACAGGTGCAATGAATGAGGATATATATTAATCATGAATAATTACAATGCGTTAAAAATTATGATGGTTATAGTTGCCCTGACCTTTTTCACGGCCGGGTGTTCCTCCATGGAACCATATGAATACAAGCAAGAGGCCGATGCCGAAATGTCGAGCCCCGGCCTTTTAACCGGAGAAGAAGGCGAGAAGGTCATTTTCAAGATACCCAAAGAATCCAAAGACGAGACGGATCAATCCAAAGCTGAGGACGATTCCAAGGATTCTCCTAACCAGAACTGATCGGTATCTCCGCAGGCTTAAAGAGGGCCAGCTAATGCAAGTAATTGATAATACGGGGGTGACGAAATATGGCAAAAATACTCATAATAGACGATGACCCGGACGTATTGACTATGCTTCGCGAGATGTTAGAGCGCGAGGGATATGAAGTTGTGGCGGCTAATGACGGAGAGAAAGGGGTTAAATGTTATCGGGATAACCCTACTGATATAATTATTACAGATATAATTATGCCTGAAAAAGAGGGGATTGAGACCATATTGGAGCTCCGCAAAGAGTTCCCGGATATCAGGATTATTGCCATATCCGGCGGTGGAAGGATCGATGCAACGGATCACCTGAAGGTCGCCAAACATATAGGTGCGCAATACACTTTTTCCAAACCATTTGAAAGGAAAGCGTTGTTAAAGGCAGTTCGGAATCTCATCAAGTAAATCCTTGAAGTGCTAATATTCAAAAACAATTTTGCGGTTCTCTAAAAAACTCCAGTAGTGCCGATCTGTGACCGTATCTGTCACAGACGGCGGTTATAATGGCCTCATAACCTTAAAAAGGAGGCCGCTATGACAACATTTACGATCACA
>Ga0126331_1000572_pt1 | contig 11047 bp, 11 predicted proteins | sample InaspJWI98metaG_FD_96379 | JGI IMG/M metagenome (GOLD analysis project Ga0126331, IMG submission 96379) | Marine gutless worms symbiont microbial communities from Oahu, Hawaii - Inanidrilus sp. 2 OAHU.JWI-98 metaG | ecosystem: Host-associated > Annelida > Digestive system > Unclassified | place... | reverse complement strand
TCAGCTCAAAAGATGGCCTCTTGTACGTGTACCCCTCGTACCCCCTAAAATTACGCCTATGCCTGAGGTCCCCTCCAACGTTTCAGTCGTGGTTGCGCCTATGCCTATATGGCAGTACGATGGCAAGTAAGTAGTGAGTAAGCGTAGAACCTCCGACTCGGTGTGCAGGTAGTTGCGACTTCGTTTGTTGAGCGAGTAGTTGGTGAGATGCATGTAGGCCGAGTGGATGTTGCGATTGTTCGGATGCTGGTATGGCACCGTACAAAAGCGTGCTAGGCCGTCGCGTGCCATGTAGATCTGCAGCAACGCAGCCGTCTCAACACGATACCGCAGTTATTTTCGAAAACAGTTCTAACGCTCAATTTGCGCGAACTATCGTCTATAATTAGTACGCGCCAGTCACTGCATGTCCGGCATGAGCTAGGTAGGCGAGCGGATTATTGCGATGAGCGTGTCTGCGAGTCCGTTTGTCTGTGTATCTGTTCGCGAGCATATCTCCGGAACTGCCCGATCTTCACCATACTCGTTGTGCTTGTTACCTGTGACCGTGGCGGCGTTGCGATACGTTATGTACTTCCGGTTTTATGGACGGCGTCATATTTGCACACAATGGGCCATATGGAGGCTTGATGATACGGTGAGTGACGTCATTGCGTCGTCATGTGCACGCTAACCGCCTGCTGCGTCGTGTTGGATGCGTCGTGTCCTAAACGACGGCAAGCGCCGAGACTTGATGAGTCCATTCTGTACATGGTGCAGGGGACGGAGCCTGCAATGCACCTGCATTCGATGATGGCAGCTGCTGTAATGTTTGTCGGTAGTTTCTTGCTTGTATAGTGTCGTGCTGCTTGACACAACAGAAATTTCATATCGCTGCACGCGAAGCGTCACAACGTCAACGTTGCTAGTCTACCAACATACTAAGAAAACTGTCTTCGATCGACATCCTTGCTCACCCTAACCCTTGACCTTGGTCTACATGTACGACGTAGATTTTCAATCCCCATATACACATACAACATTCAACACATACAACACATTCAAAGTCAGAGGCAGCTCAACAGCTGTGGTGGAAACAAACGGACGGACAGATGCATTTTCATTACCTTCCTAGCTATCGCGATCAGCAATAACATACCTCCGTGGATGTTAAGAAGGCCATGCGGGGTTTCTCCTAAGGAAAATCACAATTGCAAAAAATTCCTCCCTTCCTGCTCCATCCTCCCTTTCCTTTCTTTTACTTTCCTTTCCATTCTTTCCCCTTCTCCTTCCCTTTGACCCCTTCCCCTTTCCTCCCCTCTCTTTTCTTTCTTTTCCTCTCCCACTTTCAATCCACTCCCTTTCCCTTTCCTCAAGCGCTTTTAGCTCCCAGACCTGCACAATTTAGAGCCGGAACTGCACGTTTTGTGTAGAACTGCACTTTAGAACAAACAGTACCCTGAGGCCATGTGACACAAGGCCAAGACCAAGGCCTGAAACCACAAGACCAAGTCAAAGGCCTAAATCTAATGCCAATGCTAATGCCAAAAACTGGCCTTCGAGCCTCGGCCTGACATCGGTACATACCTCGAGCGGTTCGATGGAAGTGACGACGACGTAGACACGCAGGTCGAACTTGAGTGTGTCGACGAGTAGCGGTGACGAGATGTACTCCTGCACGATGTGCCGGCGTTCAGCCGTGAACACGTACTCGCCAGCGGTCTGCCACCACCAACCAACCACACTCTCACCGTCTTCACTGCAGCTCGCTTCATATATGCATACTATAGATGCGCGGCAACTCCCAACGTTAGCCCGCCCGGCTGCGCCACTAGCCGCCTCGCCTGCATACAGCGACACCCGTGCACTACTACTCTTACCGTACGCTATAACGCCATCCATCGAATGTCACCGAAACCCAGTTGTGGATAAAACCAACAAAATCGGATCCCATGGTAACATCCCTTGAAGGATCAAAAACTAATTTCAGATTGATCATCTACAGCCACAGTTCTAGCAACCGTAAAAACTGGCGAAAGATCGGTCTGGTAGATGTTGAGATAACGTGTCCGACAGAAGTCGCAGCACCGGGGCGGGCAAAATTAGCAAGTCGATATCGCTGCAACGGTGGCGAAACGATGCGACCCGCTTGTTTCTGAAATAATCAGTTGAGCAGTTGTCGCCCCTAGTACGGTCATGCGCGCGCGGCGCAGGCGACGGCTTCGTGGTCGTTCGGCCACCGACAGTGGCCAGTGGGTTCGACTTTCATCACAGGGTTTCCTATTTCGGATTGCATGAATCGTCGACACGACTAAAACATGACGTACCGTATACCGAAAGTACACTCGGGCTATGACGTACGGTAAGAATTGGCTAGAACAGACGGGCAAACAGGTGCAGGAACGTCCGCAGGATTTCGGTTAGGGGCCGTCAATGCTCCCTTGCCGCCTGAGGCGAAGAAAATTTTGAAAATATGACTACGAAATATATATCTGAATAAATATGTGGTCAGCATAGCGCCGTTCTCCACACCTGCCTGCCCTGATTGCTCTCATAATATAGCATAAACATTAAAAAACTGCTCTTTTTTAATGTTCACGCTTTTTAATTTGTCATCCATTTTACCAGGGGGTCAGCTGACCCAATTTGCCCCCATGTACGGACTTCCATGAACAGGTGCGAGAGACGAGACCTGGATGAGATAGATGCCTTCTCCCTGCGAGCCTTCATCCGGCTTGACGATGAACACCGAGTGGCTGGACGGTTTCGTCGGCTGAACGACCATCAGCTGCTGCTGCTGCTGCTGCTGGTGCTGATGCAGGTCACGCCGCGGCGCCGCTGTGCGCTGCATCACGCCGCCGCCGCCGCCGCCGCTCACTGCACCCGCCTCGGTCGTCGTCGTCGTCGTCGTCGAGTGTCGCAGGGCGTCGCTGAACTCGGCGAACTGCTGCGGCAGGAACCACGAGCGCGGGTGAAAGCCGTACTCGTCGGGAAACAGGCAGCGCAGCAGGTCGAGCGATCGACCGAGCGGCACTTTGCGCACCGCCTCCAGCATACCTGCACGCGGACACAACGATCAGACGCCTACCTGCAGGGCTAAACGAGGTAACATGTGTTACATGTGCAACCCCGTGAAGAGTGTAGGCCCTGGGCGGTACTTGATGCTGCTTAGAACACTCAAGCCTTACGTCGTAGCGTGCCGTGATATATCACAGCACCTCCGAAATTTTGCATTAATTTGTTCGGCTTAATAACCTCGTTAGGTCAACTGAAGTAGGCGTATCATTGCAGACTGCAGAAACAGCATTTCAGAAGTTCTACTGTAAGACTCTCAGCAGAACTTGTGTTCGTATAGATAGACACACGTAGGCTATATCTGGCGTGTTTGTTGCTGCTGACATTTTGTCTGGTAGGTATAGCGACGCGACACGACGCTGGTCTTGCTGCCGACGGTGTGATGTTGGATGTGTTTGGTCTGCACGACAGACACGCAACGGCGAAGAATTAATCACGCGACGTTGTCGATCAACATGACACATATTCATTGATCTCTCCCGCTAATTCGTCATCAATTATTCACCACCTGGCAGCTCGTGTTTACTCGTTTATCGATTAATTCCGGTCGGGAAGATCAGATGCCAACCTCTGATGATCACTAATTTAACACTGCAACATTAACTTTCATTTGCAACTAGCAACGTGCCGTCAATTGAGATCGCATCGACGCCTTCAGCACCGCCACGAACGAGGAACAGTCATCCTGTCACCGCGAACACTGATAAATGACCTTGACCTATGAAGTTGACCTAGATACGGTAAAGATAAACCAGCTATCAAATGTCTGCCAAATATCTAAATCAAGAGCCATTTGGATCAAAAGTTATTGTCCGGACACGCGCAGACACACGTACCAGACCGATTGCTCTAACTGGACAACTAAAGTAAAAGATCAGTAAAACTGTTTCAGTCCATATACGCCACATTCTGCATCTGACTCGTTCGACCTCTTGGATGTTGTAGCATAAGCACCTTAATTCACTGCATTTAGATATAGAGTGTACGACTAGACAGACTGCGCGTCCATTAAGAACGCCCACTGCGCACGCTTAGTCATTGATACGACCTGGAAATTTGTTGACTTTTCCGTCGTAGAGCTGCGTTGTTTCGTTGAAATGTACACCGTGCCAGTAAATGTCGCAGTGTTCACCGTCTCGTCGGCCGTTCGGATACTAACACAACGCATGCAGACGCCGTGCATGCATTGTCTACAGCCCGCAAAAAAACGATTTTACTGCTTTCTAAGCGTATCAGAACGCCTCTCGTTGCAACGTTTGATGTTTTGGCGTTAGAGGTGGGGGTCTTCAGATCCCCCAAGAAAGCAGTAAAATCGTTTTTTTTGCCGGGGCTTTGCCACGGACCCCGCTCAGGGAGCTTACGACGATCCCCCACACCCACTAGTCGGCTGGGGAGGGGGATACCCCCACCCCATTCTCCACCCTATCGACGCCTTCGGCGTCTCGTTCTTAGCGCCTTCGGCGCTTTCCCATCTCCGCACCTTCGGCACCTCGATCCAGACCCCCAAAAACTGATAGGCTGGCTACGGGCCTGGTAATGGCACCGACAGCCCGCCTTTGAATACTGCTTCAAGACTGTGTTAGTACCCACGCCACGCTGGTTGTATAATGTAGAGCCGATGTGCGACGGGCGTTCAGTGGCGTCTGTGATTTTGTTTGTCTGTCTGTCTGTCTGTTTGTCCACGCCGTCAAAGTAAAACGGCCAGAGCCACCAGTACCACATACACACGTACAGTCCACAGCATGGCGCTGGATCCGGTGTAAACGCGGCTTTAATCAAACAGAAATGAACAAGGCCATGATGCATTGCAAGCTTCGCCCCCGGCGCCCGGCGCCCCTTGCACAATGGACTCATCTAGTCTCGGCGCCCGTCATCTATACGACATGACGGAACCTGCACGACGCAGCAGGGCGCTAGCCTGCGCACCACCACGCAGTGACGTCACTCGCTGCAACGGTATAGACCCATTATGTACAAACATGACGTCATCCATAAAACCGGAAGTACATAACGTATCACAACGCCGCCAGAGAATGACCGAGCCACGGCCATAGGTAACATGCACAAAGACTGGACGTATAGTTCTGGAGATATGCTCGCGGAGGACAGACAGACACGCTCATCGGTGCACTCTGCGACCCTGCCGGGCGGAGTAATCCTAATTAGTCAAGAAACACAACCACTATGAACCTCTTTCCAGCCGAGCTCGTTGATGCACAGGCGTACGACGTCGAGGTTGGACCGAGCCCTCGACGTGTCGACGGAGATTTCCGGCTTGGACTGGGCGGGCGTGGTGGCCGCCGGCGCGTTAGCGGGGCTGGAGGTCGAGCGCTCGGGCTCGCGACGGCCTCGCACCTTTGCGGCCAGTCGGGCGGCCGTCGACGACGCGAAGGTGAGGTGCGGAGGCGCGCTGTGCCGCAGCCGGTCGTTGCGACTGCGCCGCCACGAGTCGATCTTGGGCGTCGCCAGGACCTGCTGGTGTCCGTCGACGCCGCGCGGAGACAGCGACGACGCTATCGACGACGAACTCATTTCGACTCGCCTCCCAGCCCGACCACCTAACTCACTGTCTCGTAGCCCCCGCGGGTCGTCACATCATCTCTGCCAATGCTCCTCGGTCCGTAGTGTCTGCATTCTGCTCGCAACATCCAGCAGTGCCTTTGTTGTCGACTAACTGATTTACGGAACTCAAATTGGCTGAATCAGATGGCTAAATGTGCCCGTTTCCTAACCGCATACACGCGTTGTTAAAGACAATCCGCGGTCGAAGTTGCAAGAGAATAGGCGTACAGACCTATAATAATGAGTCGGCGATGAACGAATAAGCACATGCGGCCTTGTAAACGCGTACAGGCTAAACTACTGACGCTGAAGAGTTTGCTGCAGGCTTAAGCCAGACACCGGGAAACGTCGAAAATGAGCCAAGTAGGGCCTATACATTCTCGATTTACGGCGAAAGAATCTCGATCGATCGCAGCGTATTGGCTCAACTGGCATATGCATTTCCACCAGCCAGTAGACGTAAGGGCAACGCCTGTACATAGGTACAACATAGGCCACGATGCATAAATTAATTAAGCCTTGCTCACACCGGATCCGAGCTCCGCAACGACTACTAACACCACGCACGGCATCACGCGGCGCCGCACGTCGACGCAAGCGAAGCCGGCGAAGTACCGCATCTTCGTGATTCGAAAGACCGAGCCACGGCCATGGGCAACAGGCACAAAAATGGCGAAAATAGTACGTGTGGTTACGGAGATCTGCTCGCGGAGACAGATATACAAACACACACTCGGCTCATCGCAATACTTCGCGTATATGTAATTCTAGAATAAATTTTACTACGTGCTGTGTGAACAATGTTTCTACTGCAAAATTACAAACGCTTCGGTTATCATCCATTACCCCCTCCCTTTAATTCCAGGGTTAAAACCTTCCTTTTCTGCAAATCCTTTCCACCGTAGCCTTTTCTTCTTCTTCAGGACTGACTCCACAGATTCCCTGTACTGTTTATTGATACCTCTGAGCATATCCGTTTTTTACTTTTCTTTTTCCACTTTTTTTAGTTTTTAGTTCCGTGCGGTAGCCTAGTTTAAGCTGACTTGTCAGCTTGTGAGCGCACGTTAAAACAGCATCTCGTATTCTGTCGTTACAGACCGCGTTAGCGAGGAAGGTAGGCCTAGATGTAATAAAAACACCTATATCCATCTGTGTGTCCGTGTCTTTCCACTTAGTTTTGAATCGCTCGACCTTTATCTTTTGCACGTGTGTGGGCCATGGCCAGAGCTCGCCGGGGATTGAAAAACAAGGTAGTAAGTCAAATGCATCAACCGATGGCTCGATCAGTGGGTGGGGGAGAACACTAAAGTTGAATGCCGAGAAGACTCAACTGCTTTGGCTCGGAGTCGGAACCCGGCAGCAGCTAGCCAAAATGACCATCTCTCAACTCCCTTTGTTGACCACAGTGTCGTCATACATGATTGGCATCGTTTCAACAGCATCCAACTTGGGAGTCACCTCCGACGGTCCGCTAACTATGACATCCCATATCTCATCAGTCTGCCGAACGAGCTTCTTCCAGCTACACCAGCTGCGGACTATCCGTCGGTCTCTGACGCCTGAAGCGACGCGTGCTCTGGTCCAAGTACCTGTGAGTTGCCGGCTAGACTACTGCAACTCACTTCTTGCCGGCGTTGCCGACGTCCATCTCTGTCGCTTGCAGTCGGTACAGAATGCGGCAGCTCGTCTGGTCTCCGGCGCTCGTCGTCAATCGTCATGACCACATCACGCCGATCCTCGCGACACTTCATCGGCTTCCAGTTCGTCAGCGAGTGATCTTTAAGACGGCGGTGCTGGTATGGAAATGTCTGCACGACGCAGCGCCACGTTACCTGGCCGACCTCTGTGTGCCGGCGGCATCTACGGACGGCCGTCGCCAGTCTCGCTCTGCAGTCTCCAGGGCTCTCCTGCAGGTGCCCTGGACTCGGACGTTTTCTGATCAGCACAGCTTTGCTGCGTATGGCCGCAGGACCTGGAACCGACTACCAACTGCCCCACGATCACCGGAACTGTCACTTTCTTCATTCAAGCGCCAGCTCGACCCACCTGTTCCAGCACAACAGGCTGCAGCTGTGGGTGTCGTGTACCATCATCCGGCGCTGTCGTGACTGTATAGCGAGTTCGACGCCGACTACAAATGTCGGACTCAACGGTAACGCGGTCAGTACGTCCTCGACAGTGGATCGACGGCTTTAAAAAATAGTTATTGCATGTTATGAACCCACAAATAAAGCTGACATATATGTATATTATTCAAGAAGTTCCCTTGTACTTCTGCGCCATCTTATAAACATCTGATTCTGTTTATGATCAAATCTAACCAACTAGCCGTGATGGGCAACTGTCTAAAATAATTTGATTCAACTAAACTAAATTCTAGCTAACAAAATGATTTTATACCCGGCTAAGAATTATGGATTGCAGTCCCAGGATCCCGGCCGGCCGTATTTTAATCCTCAAAACCCGGGATATAGCGTTCTCCCAATACAGATTGAAATTCAGGTCTAGAATTAACTAACAGAGTCAAATACTGCAAGTCATCACAGTAGGCCTATAGGCTGCAATACCATACACATAAAACTATGGCGCCTGGACTACAGCAGTAAATCCCATATTATGTCAAGATCTTGTAATCCCGGGCTTACAAAATCATCAATCCCGGGATTGGGAATCCGGTCTGGGATTGCAATCCCTACGCAGAATGTTACTGCTGACGTAGATTAATGGCTACGACTGCCAAGATATGGCTGCTAGCGACTCTGTGCCATCCCAAAATGCTACTCCTTTGCCTTGCTACAACTTTGATGAAAGTGAATTGATTACCGCGTCAGCAAGCCTGGAATGAAAGTCAATGGAGACTATCAATTGGATATCTTATTATCTCAACAATGTAGATATATACTATCAAGCACATGGTGAATGATATTTTTATCTATCAGAAAAACAGTACACCAGCACATCGTACAAGCAAAACAGTCCAACTGCTCAAATGTCAAACTCTCAACTTCTTTTCTCCCAAAATACAGCCCTCTGACAGCCCAAGGAGCGAAAGATTCCCGTAATAATGCAGCAGCATGAATACAAGTGGTCAGACTAAAAAATCCAGCAGCGACTGGTTGAAGTCTTGTAATGCTAGTTGAGCGAAAAAAAACAATTTCTGTTTTTCCTGTTTTGCAAGGGAAAAAGCAAGGCATCTTTTGGTTGCTTACTTTCTCCATTACATTTCAGCCAAAAATTATCAATATTGGCTGATGTACATCTTAGTTGTAGCAAGACAAAGCAGTGGCATTTTTATTACAATAATTTATTTAATTAAACACAACACTTTTATTGGTGATGCTTAGAGTTCATTACCAAAACTCCTCAACTAGGCTCACAAAAGGCAGTAGCACGATGAAGTCAGAAAAGGAAAAGCACTGAAGCTGTTTCTTGTTATACTTAGTAAAGAGTCAGGCTTAGCACATAAGCCACTATATCCACTCACTCAGTTTCAGTTTCTGTGACCTATATACTGAACTATCCTAACCAGTATGGTGAACCTGACAGACTAATTGAGTGACTAAAAGTTGCAAGCAAAGCACAATAAAATTTCACTTGTGTCCACAACCAAACCATCACAATGACAGCACATCTGTTAACTGATCACATATGAATATGTCATTGCACACTCCGAGTAGGACAAACATCAGCTCATAATCGACAGTGGCATTCAAAGTACAGCTCAAATGCTGATACTGCATTTAACCACGAAACATAGAGAGATCAAATTAAACATAGTCCACCGGAAAATAACACATTTGATTATGGCCAAAATGAATGTATAAATGATGATCATGATGGCCATAGCCAACTTTAACGAAATTTCTAATATTTGCATACCAGCATGGGACAACATGAGATGATAACGCATTACGATTTCATTTCACTTCTAAAGATGTTATCACATCATACTCTAACAACCTGCATTAGAATGCAACAACAGGACAAGATTTCTGATACGAGACAATGGCTGCAGCTTTAGCTGCCACCATCACAAATCGTCATGGTTGTATATTATGAGACTGAAGTCTTGCATAAACCACTGATGCAGGTCCATAGCATTAACACACACAAAACATCTATCGGGATCATCAGTTTCAGTGAACATCAAGATCACTCTCGTCAGAAGTGTCTGACAGTTCATCACTGGCAGGGTCAACATACGGTGCAGAAATATCATTAACATATGGTGACATTCCCATTCCAATGCTATTTGACTTCAGCTTGGCCTGTAGATCCATAGCAAAACCGTTGCAATGAGGCTCTTCATTTACCTGCAGAATTACATAATATCAAATTATTTACTAACCACCATCACTGTCACTATTATCAGTGGCAAACCTTAGGCACCTAGAGGCTCAGGGCAAAAATGCTCACTACAAAACCACATTATTGACATTATACATTTAGAAATAAACAAGCAATTAACCCTTGGAACATTAGGGTTAAAACGTAACTGGCTGCATACTGTGTTGCCCCCTGGTGAATCACTTCGAGTATAGAGATGGGAAAGAGAGACAGACAAACACCAGACCACTGTTTTATGCATTCCGCTTTCCACCAGTGTAATAATATTCTGCAGTTAATTACTAACAGTGTCACTTGACAAAAAAGCATCACAACAATACTAACCTTATTAAGTTTCATCTGACGACACAAATCCTCAAACTCTCTCACATCATCCTCTGTTATTTCATAGCCACTGTTATCATCATCATTCTCCTTCCAGCCCATTGCTCGCAGCAGTCTAGTCAACAACAGGTCACTTGTTAGCCAACTCTGCCAGCAATACATAATCATTTTTATTTAAATGTCACACAGCAATGGCACTGATAAGCTTGTTACATCTGGCTGTTTTAAGGCAAAGCTAATTTTTTAACGCGGAATACATAGATAAGGAATATTCCACAGCAATCAATAAAGAGAAATTACACACAAAATTCCCCCAAAAACTGCTAAACTAAAACAGCAGAATATGTCGTAAATAACCATATGCATGCCTGCTCTAAAACTGCTAATAACAGCTAAATCAGACAATTATACACACCATGTGCCTGTTAAGCAGTTACTTTCAAGACATGACTCTTGCACAAATTATTCAGCACTGCTCAGAAAAACCATCTCACCTCTCCTCAGCTTCTGAAGGAAAAACTTCTTCCGCTAAGCTGGAGTCATCAACAGAAATTTCTGACTCCGGTTCACCGGTGTTTTCACATGACGCAGAAGAAGCCTCATCACTGCATGCATCTACCGCAAACTAAACAGACCACACACACACACCCATTTAACGGCCCTTTGTCCACGACTACCCGGGTGAGCCGGTACCAGAAAGGTAAAACCAATCTGGATTTTACTGAAGCAAGAGACAGTGAGTGGCAGTGGCATCAGCTGG
>Ga0126331_1000571_pt1 | contig 11052 bp, 7 predicted proteins | sample InaspJWI98metaG_FD_96379 | JGI IMG/M metagenome (GOLD analysis project Ga0126331, IMG submission 96379) | Marine gutless worms symbiont microbial communities from Oahu, Hawaii - Inanidrilus sp. 2 OAHU.JWI-98 metaG | ecosystem: Host-associated > Annelida > Digestive system > Unclassified | place... | reverse complement strand
AACAAAACAATAACAAAAAGAAAAATAAAAGTTAGTGTCTGATTACTGCTTATCGTCTTATTGTAAGACCTCTGCTTGTTTATCGTAAGATTTTCAAATCGTAAGGGTTACTATAATGTAAAACGTTTTGCAAATTACACGTCCATCATAGGTTGATTGTAACTTTGGCATTATTGCAAGATAATTTGTAAATCGGGCCCCAGAGTTAACAATTTCCACCATGATATTATTCATCCTCCTGTTCCTGAACACAAGCTACGGAGATAAGAGATAGTTTTTTACAGCTGCATGCCTTTCCTGTTATCCAACCAGCAATCATTCTCTGGGCATCATGAAGTTCCAGACATCTTCCTGACCCTTCACGGCACCTCTGCCCTTGTTACCCATTTCAGGCATAATGCATATTTTTGTCGATACTACCAGTGGACTACAAACATCATTGCAGAATGTTCAAAATGACTTAGTAAGCAGAAGAAGCCTTCACAATGGCGACACAAGGACTGCAACAGCCCAGTAAACAACAAACTAGCCCCAAACTTGAAGGAAGCAATGGACAGTTTTCTGTGACAAGATCCCCCCCCCCCCGACATTCTCTCGACTGCCCGACATTTCCCTCACAGCTCTCCAATTCCAAGACATTTCCAGATTTTCCAGACATTGACACCATAAATAAACCTCAAGCACTAATCCTAAGCAATCAAAATCACTACACTTTCTTGATCAACTCTTGGGAAACGGACAATGCTCCATTTACAACAGCACCCCATCATCGCTATCGTATATACACTACAGACTATTATAGCTAACAGAGAGTTGCACATGTCATTCTGTTCTACGTACTGTATCACTAACACACACTTAAATCACAACAGACAAGCATAATATTAAACTCCGAATTAACTGAACATCTGCTGTACATGGATACTGAACTCCGGAAATATCCTACGCGACTTTGGTAATATTTTCTATGCAGTAATTTATATTATCAGTGCGTTGACACTGTTGGTTGGGCGTCAGGAAGAGCATCAGGCCTGTAAAAACTGAGTGATGAGGTGTGGTTATCTGTCTGGAGCGAAGTGTAGATTGTTTGCGTATGGTCCAGCTGATGCCTCTGCATCCCATCATCTCCTGCCGCATTTAAATCCAGACTGGTTTTACCTTTCTGGCACCGGCTTACCCAGGTTGACCTGTAAAAGAGGCTGTCAAACGGGTGTAGTAGTTCATTTATCTGATATACTGTTCAAAATAGTAACCTGTATTCAAGTGCTACAATGTTGTTTTCAGTCGTTTATGAGACAATAAAGAAGTTAAACTAACAATTCCTTGCTACTGCATCAGTTTATGTTTAAAGAAACAATTTTTCACAGTTATAGCAGGTTGGACCACAAGGGAAAAAGTTTACCCCAGGAAATATTTTACTGAAGACAATTTTTACAGGCTAGATGCTCTTCCTCCCACCAAACTAACTAATAAAAATCACAACTGTTAAAACTAACCATGACAACATTCCATAAACTGCATAACTAAACATCCTGAAAATCAAACTGCAATAACTACTGGTGGATTTCATGCACAGAGATTTTTAACGGCAATAAACACAAAATTTATTGTGGACGCGAAGCCGCAAAGCAAGTTAATTTGGAACTGGCGGACAGGAACGGAAACAGGTGTGAATGGAAACTTCTTGCGGAATGCTATACTACATCAAATGACAAAACCGGCTCTTGTCGTGTGTCCAGCAAATCTGCAACCAATAAACCGGCTGCATTCTTAACAAGCTGCTACAATACAGGTAGCCAGAGGCCACATAGCTGCCATCTCCTAACAAACAAATTTGAGAACATCGACCATACAGCAAGTCTGGGTATGGCCAAGTATTACCCCCAATAAAGTGCCCATTGCCAGCGGGGAATCCAGGCCCTCACCTAATACATGGTTACTTGAGTCCGCACACGCCCAAAACCCAAACTACATCTCGCTCAGATCAACCGTTTCTGCATGGCTAATGCTTGTGACCAAGAGAGATAGACACACACACACACAGACAGACCACACTACATGTGTAATGAAAGGCCGCTCTGTGTTACTAGTGCTATGCACTTTTTAAGCCTCCGTTCCACTGGCTATTTTCCAAATAAAAGTAGAGTTAGACAATTCCGCGTCAGTTGTCATCTTCCTGTAACTGCCTTCAGAGCACTGACGCTGTTGTGTGGGCATCCGACCTGTAAAAAACTGAGTGGTGGGGTGCTGGCATGGTTATCAGTGCCTCAGATACATTATCACGATTTTTAGCAGTATATAAATTTGTATGTATGTATGTATCTGTCTGGAGCGAGGTGCAGGCTTGCATATGGCCCAGCTGATGCCACTGCCACTCACTGTCTCTTGCTTCAGTAAAATCCAGGTTCGTTTTACCTTTATGGTACCGGCTCACCCGGGTAGACCCGGACAAAGGGCCGTTAAACGGGTGTGGGTGTGTGTAGCTGATCCCAGTTCTTGGCAGTCAGCCTGCAGGTGAAGTGAGTCAAAAACCCGGCAGTAGGCTGCCATTACTTTCCACCAGGCCTGCAGTTACCCTCGCAACCCTGAAGATGGCTGCTACCAATTTTGCTGCTTGATGAACAGAGGCACGATGGGTGTGAACAGTTTGCCTAAGACTGTTGCCCGACAGCGTCGCGACTGCAATTTGAACCCGGGCCCTTCTGTGCCTGAGTCCAGCACGCTAACCACTCGGCTACCAAGCCACCCGAGCCGTAGCTAGTGCCATGATAATATCACACTGTGTGGGTAAAACTGAGATGGCAACAAACATACCAGCGACAATGCGGTGCCATGGAAGCATGATGAATGTAAGGAATGAATGAAGTGCAACGCAGTTGGCACGCCGTGACTCCTTGAACCACTGCCAGGCCTGCCCGAATGAACGCAGACCAAGCAACCTCGAATAGCGATCGGACGTCGTACGGAACTCTGCACATACACAACATAATGCCCGTTCAGCTTTCTTGCTCCAACACAAATTACGGCCATTACACAGGACAACCTGCATTTTGTTGGAGCAAAGTTTTACTGCTTGCGCAGCCTTGCTGGTGGCATCTAGCGCATTCGGATTAGGAAGATAAAGCTAGAGTTTTCCTCGACGGTGTTACTTGCATATTCTGGCTAAACGTCCCATAAAAACCTGTGCCAACTTGTAAACCTGCACATTTCTACAAGGTTTTGTTGTGACAACCTTAAACTGAACCAGAGAGTCACAGTCAGGAAGAATTCCCACTGGATGGACTTCAGGGTGTCAGGGAGGGATTGCTACTACAGCTTGGCAAAAACATTTAGGAAATTTTCAAAATGTCTTAATTATTTCCAACATTTTCTGAAGAAAATATTAAGTTGATGTTTGACTTGACAAATATGCAACAGCTGATCTTAGGCACAACAATGCATTTTCTACTGTTGCGGGATACAAATTACAAACCAATCTACATGTTGCAACTGTAACAGAATTGACCAGAAAATGAAACAGAACAATGAGCCACAAATGCTGTTTACCATCCTCAAAGTTTCCAGCTTCGACCTCGTTGTATCCACTGTTACTGTATCCAGTGCTGTTATCAATCGTTTCCACGTTTTCCAGCCCCGACCTCGACTTTCTCACTCCAGTCCGCTTCAGACTGCCATGCTGGAAGTAGTTCCAGCTGGAGCTCGGGTCACTCATCCGTCGGTTGGTGTACTCGTTCTGTGCCGAATAAAAATCACACTTCAATACTTTTCCTCACTGCAGCAGCAGCAAAAACTGAATTACCCCCAAGCCACCGAACACTAAACTCTTATCCACACTGTTAATAGTCACAGACTGAAAAATGTACCTTTCGGTTATGAACGTACATCATCGTGTGATACATTTATGGTCATTTGTCAAATTCTTTGTAAAAATAGTGGTCACTGCAAACTCAAGTGAGATTTTCTAGCATGTCTCTTATACACCCGTATCATAGCAGATTACATATACTAGATCTGCGCAGTATCGATCATGCACAGTTTAACATTTTCTCACAGCAGCAGAAACCTTGATGCCTTTAGTGACTTGACACTGTTGGTTGGGCGTTAGGAAGGGCATCCGGCCCGTAAAAAACTGAATGGTGGGGTGCTGGCGTGGTTATCTGTCTCGAGCGAGGTGCAGACTTGCATATGGCCCAGCTGATGCCACGGCCACTCACTGTCTCTTGCTTCAGTAAATTCCAGATTGGTTTTACCTTTCTGGTACCGGCTCACCCGGGTAGTCCTGGACAAAGGGCGGTTAAACGTGTGTTGTGTAGTGTAGTAGCAGAAACCTTGAACATGCCCCAAATAGCTGATGGATAGCCATCTTGATCTACTGGATCCGAAAAAAAGAAATAAAGAGGAAAAAGCTATAAAAAAGACTGATTAGTTCAGAAGATAAAGTCCCGGAAAACAGTGAAGAGACTCTGGCTAACTCTACTACAATCTAGTCACACTGACATACCCAAATTATTAAAGTCCAGCTGCACTGTTTTCAGTTAACTTTAATTATCAATTAACTAACTCACTTTCCAACACTCCTACTGGCCGACGTGTCACATGACGGCAACACCGAGTTAACTCACAGTTACAGTGATAAAACCTGACCTAAATGACTACATAAGCCAGATCATTTTTAAACTTTTGCAAACCTATCTTCGCTTGGAAATAAATGGGCTAAGTCGCAGTAGTGCAAAAACGGTCACTAAAACACAGATGGCATGGTTCAGACAACCAGCGAACATAGAAAACACATTGCAGAAAATCCAGACCTCTTCAAAATCGCCAAGAGGAAAGTTCTCGGCAGTCGGTGTCTGGCACGGGGTCTCGGGCCCGGAGCCTTTGACTCGACTAATCGCCATCTCGGCACGACCTTTGCCCTGTGGACCTCGCATCGTGACAAATTCCACACGTTTGTATTCCCGGAACCATCCCATCCTCTGCGCCATGCGGTGAGACAGACTCGCCTGTCGGAATACAGCAAAACAAATCAGGCATGGAACAAAACAAAGGACTGTGGGACTAAGATTTAGGTTGGTAGGGTCAGCAGGGTCAGGGTTACGACCATAGAGTTAGGGTTTAGGGTCATTGCATTAGTGTTAACATTGGTCTGACAGTCCCGCACTTTGTATGAACCAAATCATCGGTTTACATTCACACAACTTCTCATTGAAACAAAATTTGTCACATGCATTAAACTGTTTCTGTTATATCGTTTGTTTTTCTTCTTCTAAGGTGTGTTGGTTGTTTTGCTTTTAGTTTCTTTTTTCCTTATTTTTTCTCTTTCTAGCTCAGCAAAGCAGATTAAGCTGACTAGTGACAATCCACTGAATTCTGGAGTATTTAAATATTTCCATCGAATTACACTTTCACAGCAAGGATTTTGTGCAGTAAATCCACAGAAGTAGGGCTTGATATCCATAGTCCTCTGGGAAAAAGTATTAACAATGTTGAGTATGGCAAGCAACTGTCCACTTTACGACGGAGACACGGTTAACTGGCTGGAACTGGTGGTAAAATTTAAACACTGTAGCAATTCCTCAATTTCTGATGCAGTCAATAATTTAAATCCAAAGAAAATGTGAATCTAATGGCAGTCAAGAATGAAAGTGTACTGCAACTAAAACAGATACATATAATTTATCTAATAAAACAGTTAAACGTAAAAATATATGGCACAAGTATTTCAAACATTCTCTTGATAAACTTGCAATATAAATTTAAAACATAAGATTAATAATTTTTAACGGAAATTTCTCTCATTCACTTGGTAATGCACAAACTGTTCTAATTTTATCTAACAAAACAGTTAAACGTAAAAAATATGGCACAAGTATTCCAAACATTCTCTTGATAAACTTGCAATATAAATTTAAAACATAAGATTAATAATTTTTAACGGAAATTTCTCTCATTCACTTGGTAATACACAAACTGTTCTATCTTAAACTCTACTCTTCCATTTCTGGAGAAATACTAAAGCAGCACAATCAGATGTCACTCACCCGAGTGTCATAGACTCGTTTCAGGGCATCATAATTAATGGATCCAACGAATATGACGCCCTGGAATTTCCCATGCCGGTCTTTCGCAATCAGCTCCACACAAACCATTTCACTGTCTCGCACAATCTGATCAGCAAATGCCTACAAGAATAACCAGCATACACACGCACCCGTTTAACGACCCTTTTTCCGGGACTACCCAGGACAGCCGGTACCAGAAAGGTAAAACCAATCTGGATTTTACGGAAGCAAGAGACAGTGAGTGGCAGTGGCATCAGCTGGGACATATGCAAGTTAGCAACTCGCTTCAGTGCTTTGACTCTGTTGGTTGGGTGGCAGGAAGGGCATCCGGCCTGTAAAAAAACTGAGTGGTGGGCTGCTGGCGTGGTTATCTGTCTGGAGCGAGGTGCAGACTTGCATACAGCCCAGCTGATGCCACTGCCACTCACTGTCTCTTGCTTCAATAAAATCCACAGTTGTTTTACCTTTCTGGTACCGGCTCACCTGGGCACTCATGGAAAAGGGCCGTTAAACGGGTGTATGTTCAGACAGATAACCACGCCAGCACCCCACCACTCAGTTTTTTACAGGCCGGATGCCCTTCCTGCTGCCCAACCAACAGTGCTGAAGGCATTAATAACCAGCATACACTTTAAATCAAAAAAAATTAAAGTTTAAAGGTAAAGGTTTAACTTACTGCACTACCACAGTATCATGCAGGTACAAACCTAGAAACTGAAGATGTGCTGCGAGGTAATTACAAACAGTTCACAAGGTGTATTTGCTAACCATCTCAAATGCAATAAAACTGTTTAGGCAAATTTTGTGAACACACGTGCAAGGAAGAAGAAGAAAGTGAGAAGCCTATTCCTCACAAAGAAAGTAAAATTTGAATCTACTTAAAATAAAATGTGTTTCAGAGACAACCAAGATACACATGTGAAACGCTGAATTACTACAGTCAATGCTTTGGAAGGTTTGTAACTACACACACACACACACGCGTTTAACGGCCCTTTTTCCGGGACTACCCAGGTGAGCCGGTACCAGAAAGGTACAACCAATCTGGATTTTACTGAAGCAAGAGACAGTGAGTGGCAGTGGCATCAGCTGGGCCATATGCAACTCTGCACCTCGCTCGAGACAGATAACCACGCCAGCACCCCACGACTCATTTTTTTACAGGCCGGATGCCCTTCCTGCCGCCCAACCAACAGCGTCAAAGCACTGAAGGGATAAGGTTTGTAACTACTGCAAAGAAAATCCACAATACAAGTATATAGAGGCAACAGCTGCAAAACAAATATGAAATCAAGAGCAAATGGTAACAAATACATAACTGTCCAATGCAACAAAATTCAACAGAAACTGACCTCTTCAAAGTTGTCAATGGTGAAGAAGATATTCGGATACGTTAGTTCCTCTTCCGTTCCTTTGTGGTCCATTTTCCGCCTACTTGGAGAGGCGTAAACTCGCTAATTCCATCAACAAAACATCATGTTAGTTACTGAAGGAAATAAAACAAACCAATGTCCATTAGAAATACAACAAAAAACAAGAGACTCAGCTGTAGCAATTGGGTTTAATGCAATACTATGTAAACTGTAAAGTCAATTTTGAAACTGCATGACAGTCGTTAACTACATTCTGTGAAATTACCATCCAAGACTATTGCAACTGTGCCAATCATATCACATTTCAAAGCCGAGATCTGTAGTAACTTTGTTTCTGCCTTATGCATTTTACAAGATATTCCCACTTGTGCAGCACACATTATTCCAAGTGATCACAAGCATCAATGTCGGTGAAAGTCAAAATTCACAATGCTCTCATACTCCTTGGCATTCTAGCCCATGTGTTTACAAACCAAGTCAGGCTTGCAGAGGTATGTGATTTCTACAAACATTTAATACTTCCGGGTCCCGATTTACAAAATATCTTACGATTTATCGTACGATTATCGTAAGTTTATCGTAAGATCGACTTACGATAGTGACTTAAAAGTGCTAAAATTTCTCTTAGAAATATCGTAAGCTAATTTACGAACTCTATCTCAGCCGATATTAGGATTATGCGTGTGAATCGTACCTATAAAATGCCTTCCATTCTTTGTAAGATGTTTTGTAAATTAGACGTCCGTCGTAAGTCGATCGTAACTTTGGCATTATCGTAAGATAATTGTAAGATATTTTGTAAATCGGGCCACTGGGCTCAGTAGGTGGCTGGACTGAAGTAGACTACAGAAATGGCACCAACAGTAAACTGGGTCTCAGAAAACTTCTGTTATATTCCTCACTGACAATGTTCTATTCCTCATATAAAAACAACTCAATCTATTTATTTATTTATTTATTATGCACGAAGCAGCAAAACAAACACACACACAAGCAAACACACTAAACCTAACATACTACCACAATCTCCGTAATAGTGGTAGAAAAATCACCACTATGGATAACGCAAAAATCAATGTGGCTATTTGCCACTATGTGTCAAATGTTTTACACAGGAGTGTAGTGACAAGTTCAAGGTGTGGAGAGATCTGTAGTGATGACTTTGTTACAAATTTACTGTAGTGTCTTACACTTAAAAAATTATGAAATTGATCAGCATTTAGTCGTATAAAAATCGCCACTTTGAAGCAGTGGCCTAGAATTTTTGCATCACCCTCTATATTTTCTTAAACAATTACAGAAAACTCATTTGCTTGTGCAAAATAGTAATTATATCAACATCAACCTGCGTAAATTTCTTCAATATCTGAAGTTCCTTTTCACCAGTGCGGCTGCAGACTGCACAAGTGACGTAGTATTCAAACTGAAAATAAGCAGAACAGATCCATTACCGTTAGCTCCAGGAAGAGAATGGCCTAACCTGAAATAACTCTGGAAAACCTGAACCATAATATACCAATGTCTAAACAGGATCAATGGCTAGTGGTGAACATGAGGCCAACTACAAACTATCATGGGCAACAGTAGGTTACTGTTACATAATACATTGCACTAGCAACAGCACAAAAATATGCCAGTCTTGCTTCTAAAACTGTACTGCTATGCCACTCACTGATCGAGCTAAGGCTTACAAATGGCCCATACTTACAACCACACGGTCTGCATAGAGAACATTCAAAGACAAAATGCTCAAAAGTACTGACGAGTGCACATAAGCAGCAAAAAGACGCAAGCAATCAGAGTCCAGGACGTTTACCACTAATAAAACAGTAGAACTACTAACATGCTGCAGTATGAGATTTAAGTAAACTGTTTCTTCCCAGTCAATCTCGCAGTCATCCAACGATGGCTGGCTTGGAGAAGAACGACGATACACTTCCACATCCGGCTGAAGCTGCATAACAATCATCATTGTCATCAATGCAAACTATGCTGGGAAATTTTACAATTCAGCAACAAAAAAATTCTTAGTTTTAGTATACGCTGGCAAAGGTGTGAAGCATTGCAACTGTGTATGCATGTGTGTCTGCTTGCATATCTTCAAATCACAAATCCATTCTTTCTCTGAATTTTCTGTGCATGTCAAAGTGGCCCTCTGATGACAATGCAATAGTTACGTACAATAAACCTAAAGGGAAGTGACAGGTTGAAGATAGCATAACAGCCTAGCATGGAAGATGTCTATTCCAATTTCTCAGTGGCAGGAATGTGGCATGACAGCCTCGCAAGGCATACCAGTCATGTGACTAGCTAACTGCCTGGTGGTGCATGTGGGTTGACCTAGCTCGGTGGTATTTTAAGGGTAAAGTCTGGCATCTACAACTGCTTTGTGACATCAGCAAATTCAGCATCATGCATGCTATCACGTCAACAAACCACCTGCTGACACCGTTGTGTAATGACTGTTGTTGACTTTCTAGTCCAGTCAAGGAATTAGTCGTTTGTGTCATGCAGGCACCGGGGGTAACAATACTTCAGATGTTATGAAACTGGCGACTTTTCCAACTGGCTAAGAGAACATGACTTTTGGAAGTCTGGCAGTGGATTAATCAAGACCAGTGGGTGACTTTCTCTGGCTGGAGTCATGTCTCAAGTTCAAACACTGCAAATCTGTGGAACGAGGGAATGAGCACACAACATTTACCAGAGCTTATGGCAATTAAAATGGTGCATGTTTATGTGACTTTCAGACATTTTTGTGAATATATCTGCAATCGCATGTTGTTTAACAGCATATTCCAAGCATAAAGGCTAAAAACAACTTAGCACAGCGAATGTTCACACAAATGACGAGCATGCTATACTATAAGACAACAAAATAATCACACTAGATTAGCCTACCTGCTGAATATTAGACTTTAATTTAGTTCTGGATTTCCGAACATAAAACAGCATATCATCTCTAAGCGTATCCTCAGCAGCTTCTAAGAAATGTCTCACAAATAAACTCGTCCAAAAAGCATTCCGAGAAAACAGAACCGTTTCTTCGTCTGCATCTAAAATTTAACACTTCATCTTGCAATCGAAACAATAAAATAATTGAATCAATTTCTCTTAAAACGTTTAGTCATTTTATGCAATTCACAAATTATATTTAAGGCAAAATAATGTTAAATAACACGACAGACAAAAAGTTAGACAATTCGTAATAACTACAAGTCTCAGCAGCAACAAACAAACCTACACAATGCACTACAGCATGCCTATAGTGTTGTATACAAAGGTGGATGCTCAATGTAATAAACTGGCAAGAGTCATCAAGCTCACACTGAGCTGACAATGCTTGCAATGGTCGACATGCCATGGAAAAATTACCAGAGCTGGGGCAATGTTCCAGATAAAGTATCCTTATTCTGGGGGATAATCAAATTCCAAATTCAATCTTTCCATTTAAACATAATGGTAACATTGTAAAACTAGAGGGAAAGTACTCTCTTGAGAGTACAGATCCCTGCGAAAGCGAAATTCGCACCCACCTGCGTCCGTAATTCTCTGTTGAGTGAGTTAAGTTGAGAATGTATTACTTATTTATTATGCGTCAAGTGATTTGTTTGTTT
>Ga0126331_1000569_pt1 | contig 11069 bp, 9 predicted proteins | sample InaspJWI98metaG_FD_96379 | JGI IMG/M metagenome (GOLD analysis project Ga0126331, IMG submission 96379) | Marine gutless worms symbiont microbial communities from Oahu, Hawaii - Inanidrilus sp. 2 OAHU.JWI-98 metaG | ecosystem: Host-associated > Annelida > Digestive system > Unclassified | place... | reverse complement strand
TTTTGTGTATTTTTGTATATTTTCTTTTTTTCACATCGTGTTTTTATTTGTGTACCTAGTTGTACGAATTTCATAATAAATAAATAAATAAATGGCTCTGTCTTGCTAGTCGGGCGGCTGTCGGTCAGACCGATGGTGGCCCACAAGTGCCAACCTTCGTCCAAAGACCAGGCACACCACACTGACACCACACTACTTTTCTCGTGGTGACACCGCACCACATGTTGAAATGTATTGTGGCGTGGTTGAGCTTGATATCGTACGGCGGGTCCAATTCCTCACAAAGCGGCGCCCTATGGGGAGTTTTTTTTCTTCTGGGAATGTCGCCACCATTGCCCTATGGAAGTCGCAACGTGGCCAATGAACGCGTCGCATGGGCTGACCGGGTCGACTTGCTGCAAGTCAGTTCGGTTCAGTTCATGTACTGCGAACAGGCCTTAACTTTCCGGCTAGTAGTACGATCGCTTATCGCTGCCTTCACAACTCGGCACCCTTTACGTCGATGCGTCTGCAAAGCTTCCTCACGTCTCAAAAGCCAGTCAACTCAGTGACCCTCAGCGACCTCGTCGTCTACAGTTTGCAATAACCTGGAATGCAAGATTATGGTTTTTAGCAGTTTTAAACGCTTCAAAATGTCTCCATTTTAATGTGACTTGAGAGTAAGTATGTGCACTTTTAGCTTAGCACTGTTCCACCATTTTCAAAACTGTTTTTAACTTTTTATCCTATTTTGTGTTCAACTTATGATGATTGTAGGGGCTCTGTAACTGCTGTGATTGCATTGTACTGTGCATTTGTGCGGAACGTTAGAGGCCATTCAGAGGCCCTTTGCTGTTTATTTCAATAAAGTATCAGCTGTCGCAAATGAACTCGCGCGACGAAATCGTGTTGTAAACAAAAGTGGACGATCGGTGTATGATAAACTTGCCGTCGACCGTCGCCAAGGAGTTCAGTTCACTTCAGTTCGAGAATTTGAGGTTCGCGAGCGCGCCTGATCACGTAGATCAATCAGCTCTGTGGAAGTAGAGTGTAGTGAGTTATCGACAGTTCAATGTCGCCAGTGGCGTGACTAGCAACTCGGGGGCTCCTGGACAAGTCGTGCCCTATGCTCCCCTTTCTCTACCCTCTCCTCAACCGCCCTTAACGCTCTTCCCTTCCACCCGCTTCCTCCCCTCCCTAATCCATATCCCTTTCCTTCCCTTTCCTTCCCGTCCCCCTTATAACGGCTACAGCTGCTTGTTGCGGATGCCGAGAGGGCCCGAGCTCAGTCGGCGAGCCACTCGTGGCGCCACCTACTGGCGGCAAGGTTCAGCAATTGAGTGACGGACAGACAGACAGACAGACCGACGGACAGTAATCCACGTTAAGCCGGGCACCGCCGTCAACTGTCAGGTGCACTCAGCGCTGCATGGAGCTTGCCGGTCGGCAATTTCACGTCGACATTCGACTTAGTCCAACGCCACGGCGCCAATCGATTTGCCTGAATATTGCATCGACTCGCCCCGACGTCTGGGACTTATATACTTATCAGCAGTGCATGGTTCGTGATCGCTGATCACCGGTCACTGTATAATTCATGTACGCTAGGCCTCGTCGACTTTTCGGAGTCGTTCGTCGTAGGATAATCTGACTCGAGAAGTTGAGACGAGAACCGTGAAAAGCGAGGTGTTGTTGCCGCATGGGAAATTTCAGACTTCGAAAAACAACTCGAGAGAGTAGCCTACTGGTTTTGCTTGTTACTAGCAGATATTAAACAGGACATAAGATGGTTTGTGGTTCAGTGAAGACCTAACGAATGGCAGCGGTGTAAGAAAGAAAGGTTAAGGCACAAATCCCACAAGCTAAAGAACCTGCTTTGAGAGTCTGCGCGCATGGGCGGCCGCACATAGGGGCAAATGGGGTCAGCTGACCCCCCCCGGAAAAAATGGATGAAAAATTAGGAAGCGATAACATGCAAAAAGAGCAGTTTTCTATGTTCATGTTATATTTTGAGAGCAATCAGAGCAGGCATGTGTAGAGAATGGCGCTATGCTGACCACATCTTTATTGGGATATAGGCCTACTTCAGAATGCACCACGTCGTAGTCAAATTTTCAAAATTTTCTTCCCCTCAGGCGGCAAGGGAGCATTGATTCCCTAAGTTCCAAAATCCTGCGGACGTTCCTGTCAACAATGAAATGTGCATGAAAATTAACGACAGAGGCGCAAAACGTGTTTTGATTTCGTTACACGTGCTATTTAGGCCTGCTAAAACGACCATGCTTTGTGAAGAGAAATTAATAATAGGGCCTATGCTATAAACCACCAGCCATTATTCTCTTCATTTACACAACCGCTAACAAAATAGCAAATCCACCGAACGTGAGTTTTTACTACGAATTGATTTCTCGTAGGGCAGATATTTTCCATGGCACGCCTCAAAACCGTTACAAGCTTTAAACACGCCAGTTTGCGCAGTATCATACAAATACACGGACTCTGGCGGATGTAGGCCTACTGAACCCCCCCCCCTTTATCCGCGCACTGCGCTTAATTAGGCCCATCACCGAGTGCGATCTCAGCTGTTGCCGCAAAGTTCAAAAGCCTGCGTTACAGAATGGCGACACAAAACAAACGATGTTACCAAAGAAAAATAGTAATATGTCAGTTCATTAGCTCTGCACGCAAGCCGCTATTCATTCAATCACTCTGGATTGTCTACTCTACAGACAAATTGCCGGTAACGAGTTCATGTGTTCAGTCAAGGTCAGGCACACAGTGGTCAGGCACAACACGTTAACTGCACAGATCAAGGTGAGTTTCGCAGGATGTCTGCTCATCATTACCCTGCAAAATCTTGTCAGTTGTCAGGTACAATTGGGTGATTTATGTGCCACCCTCAACTGTAAAATAGGGATTTGGGCTATACATTTAGTCAAAGCTTTGACGATTTAGCTACCCTGGTGTGTCATTCAGTACTCCAGTACTTCCAGATGGCCTGGAACTCACTCCCGGATTTTATCCAGGATCCAACGAGAAGCAAACTGTTTTAGGCGTCTACTTAAAAACGTACTTGTTCGCGCGTTACTAGTGCATCCAGCGCATTAGGGGTTCTTAACGATTATGCGCTATACAAATCCACGCACTCGCTCACACACTCACTTCAGTAGAGTAATAAAAAGTCGTGTAAAATTAGACTGCTACTTGGCCTACCTCGGTTAGGATGTTTGAATATCGATGCTCCCAAGCTCCCTTTGCGAGGCCGTGCGCTCTCCACGTACTTGAAGCCGGGTGGAGCGCACGGGGACTCGACGCGTCGTCGTGCCACGTCTCGACCAGGGCGGCGAGGCTAAGCTTCATGTCGGTAATCCATTGTCGGACCGCAGCTGTTATTTATTTAGTGCAAGTGTGTTTAAACAGTAAATGGCAACTGAAAATAATACAATAAATAAGCAAGAAAAACTGCATGAGAACTAGTGAATCGAAAGGCCGATTTTTTACAGAACTAATCGATTCGAATATATTCGCATAATGAATCGAATCGAATAGAATCGATTCGAATCGCGAATTGGAATGCTCTAATCGATGGTCGTATCAATGATTTTTATCTATTCTACGTCTATGTCTATGGTTAAAATGTAAACAATGCGTGAGATGTTTTCGTTTTATTGCGTTTAGGTATGTTTGAGTGGTATGCGGGAATATAAAACTTTGGGTAATGTATTATGTACTGCTGGATTGATTGGTTGACTTTAGTTGTTTAATGTCACCAGTGTGACATATGTATCACTTGTGCATCGCTGTTTGCCACATGGTTGACAACACTGCAGGCCGAAACGTTTTGTAACATTTACTTACTTACTGTTCACCCACTTAAAAGTACTTCTCTTACGTACATCAGTGCCTTGTAGTTTGTACGGCTATTAGTTAGTACCAGGGACCGTAACCCTAACCCTGAGCCTAAAACTAACCCTAACTCTATTTCTAAACCACAAACTAACCCTACTCACTCTAATCCTAACCCTACACCCTAGCACTAACCCTAAACCCGACTTGTTCCCAGGTCCCCGGTACAATCACCAATATTGTCATCCTCTCCCTCACTTCCGGCCAGTTTCATCCCACTCTCAAGGAATCAGTTATCTCACCACTGCTTAAGAAACCAACATTGGATAAAGAAGAACTCTCCAACTATCGGCCAATCTCGAATTTGTCTCATTTCCAAAATAATAGAACGTGTCGTCAAATCCCGTCTCATGGATCACCTCACTGATTGGTGGCCAGCTTAATCTGACGTATTAAAATTCAGAAAAAGATCGGTACTTGCAAGTTTGATCGTGGCTGTCATGTTTCATTATGTGATGTGTTGTGGATATGTCAGCGTTTAAGCAGCATGCTGTAAGTGCATGACACTTATGAAAATGGATGAGGCTGCTCTCATTGGTCTCGATTTGCAAGCCAACAGCCAATCCCAGCAACGGGTCTGTCGGCTTATATTCATTTAAGTCTGCTGTAATCTGCATAACTGCTTGACTCTAGCACGCTTTGATGCTGTAAGTCGGTTGAAATGTAACACAAGCACATTGATAAAGTAGGATGAATATTTTGTGATATGTAGTACAAAAATTCTACGCTTAGAAGCCGATGGGTAGCGAGCTTTCAAGCACCTTCTTCAGGTGGGCATTGCTTTTACCCGTATGTATCTGCTGGAAAAACTGATCTGGAAGTCAAGATATGACTTTATAAAACATATATTGAACATTGAACTATTATGGCAAGTTAACAGAAAAATTGTGTTTAAGAAAAGATCGTCCATGGCTTTCAGAGGCACAGAGACTGCATGCAGTGACAGTTATGACACACACACATCTGTTTAACGGCCCTTTGTCAGGTACTACCCGGGTGAGCCCGTATCAGAAAGGTAAAATGAATCTGGCTTTTACTGAAGCAAGAGACAATGAGTGGCAGTGGCATCAGCTGGGCCATATGCAAGTCTGCTCCTCGCTCCAGACAGATAACCATTCCAGCACCCAACCACTCAGTTTTTTACAGGCCAGATGCCCTTCCTGCCGCCCAACCAACAGCATCAAAGGCAATGAGGTGGCGATATTAAAATAGCATTCTGTTGTGTGTAACTCAGGCTGCAGAGTACTTTGATCAGTTGAAACAGTCGGAAACTGGGTGGCAGTTGTGTATGGATGCACTTGCTTCACACGCCTACAATACGTATGTATATCATGCATCATACAAATACTTGATCCACCATGCAGAACGCATTCTAATTTATTTTTCTTCTTTTGTAATGTGCCACTGTTCACAGACTTGCATTATTCTGTAGTTTCGTCATATTGTCTGTTTAGTTTATTTCCTCTTTGTGGTGCACATACTGGTTTGTCATTCTGAGAAAGTTGTACAACAGTAGGTTATAATATAAACATTCAGATGACCATAGTCATGTCCCATTCACTTATTGCACTTTTCGGTGCTTCTGAAACACTATGATTACAGTGACAACATTTGAATGTTACGTAGTGGTGATCAGTAGAAATTGTTTATGTGGCATAGTTTACATAATTTTATTATAACTTATATGTTTGTCGGTTTATTTTGGTAACTACCTGGTGTTGGATAATGTTCTGTGTTTAGCAACGATCACGTTCGTTTCTTCTGCTTGCAAGTGATTGAACATTATCTCAAGATGAGGTAATGAACGTTAGAAATAGCACATCGGCACAGTTCTGTTATAAGATTGTCTTTGTTGTATTCTCTACATTTACGTCATTTGATTGTTTAGTTTATACATTTTCTTTACATACGTAAAAACTGTTTTATTTCTTTCGAACTCACTGCTAAAATGCTTATGTATGATTTGGTGTATCTACCGTGTTGAATGATTCCAAGGTGGATGTTTCCCCCCCAGTACATTGCTGCACATACTTGCTGTTGTTGATATTGGTCTTTCACAGCAGAGCACGTGTTTTTGTGATGAGCTATTAACAATTTGTATCTTGTTTTGAATATTAGTCTGAGTTGTTACTCAGTTCCAGTAGACCTTGAACTATGACTGTGCTTGATAAATTCAATCTTTTATGAGTGCTAGAGAGGCATGCAGCCCCAGCATGAGTCTTATGCTTTGCACGTCGTAAGCTTTTTCCAGCACTGCAACTTGGCAAGTTGACAGTACAGATGTTGCTGCATTTTGCGTGCATAGCAGAAATTCACGGTCATATTTAGACATGGTATTCATTGTCACTTCTGACTGGCACAAGTTTGGCAATGTTACGTTAGAGATTGCTGCAAAAGACAATTGCTCGGTGCTTGGTTGTTTGTATAGATATGCATCTGCAGCTGCACAAGACCAACAGAAAGTTCGATCGTTTCTGTTCTCATGGTTTCAATGCATTGTAAGTGCCGTAGAGTGCGTACAGTATTTTACTTGATTTTTACCACAGTCTTTGCAGACTAAGTGTTTTATTATGCATTTTTATTATAACACAGTGCTTTGCCTTCAGTGCTTTGACACTGTTGGTTGGGCAGCAGGCCTGTAAAAACTGAGTGGTTGGGTGCTGGCGTGGTTATCTGTCTGGAGCGAGGTGGCCAGCTGATACCACTGCCACTCGCTGTCTCTTGCTTCAGTAAAATACAGATTGGTTTTACCTTTCTAGTACCAGCTCACCCGGGTAGTCCCGAATAAAGGGCAGTTAAATGTGCGTGCGTGTGTGCGTTCGTGCGTATGTGTTATTATATCACAGCATAAAAGGACAGACAATGCTGTGTTGTAACTGCCTGTGTTTAATGTGAAGTGAAGAGAGAGTGAAGGACACTCCATTGATCGAAAACTTAGCACCTGCTGTTTTTCGTGCTTGAAGGACAGTTTGGGATGGATAATCCGTGAAGTGGACGTTTTCTGCTGTCACTTGCGCAGTTTGTTGTTGTATTGAATTAGCGCTCATGTTGATATAAATGTGTTGCAGTCGGTGAATGGTGATGGTGACAGTGTTGACGTAGCGGCGGAGAAGTCTTTCATTCTCAACAAACTTGCTCAGCTGTTCACGTACGCGTGTCTGGTGGACTATCCACACTGTTGGCCATCGTTCTTTGACAACCTCGTTGAGTCGGCAGCTCTCGGTCCGGCAGCGGTCGACCTCTATCTCCGCATCTTGCTGGCAATTGATGGTGAAGTCGTCGACCGCGATATTGCACACACAGACCAGGTCCGTTGAATGTTAGTAATAATAATGATAATAACCACGACAATGTTTGTGGTGCTATCCTCCTGACCAAAGTCATTGCGAGAGTTCACCTGGTTCATTTGATGAATGTACTGAGCGCCGGTTGGCTGCCAACCCTCAGACCAAGCCAATCAACTTGGTCTGTGAGTATGCCGAAAACTGGCAGCTGCCGTCCACACCCACCGTCCCATTTTTATTATTACTCAGCCCGAAAGCTTAGACTCATTTTACCATCCTACAGAGGGTGGAAGGCTGAGTTGACCAAGGCACTGCAGTAAAGGTGCACAGCCCGTGCCCAAGACTGTATATCGCAGCAGCTGTCACAATAAACACAATCGTCCATGGCATGATCCGAACCTTGGTCCTCTCACACCGCCGTCGGATGTGCTAACCACTCGGCTACTGAGACCTGTTCTGTTTCCACTGGCATTAGACCGGCAGTCACTACATATGTTATTAGTGTGTGTTTCTTGGGTTGTTTGGCAGCCCCATGTTTTGACATCACAGCAACACAAACGATCTCTAGAGCTAGAGCATGGAGTGATTTACTGCTGACAATCAGGGCCTCACTGTAACTGCTGACATTCCACCAACAGCTCATAACTTTGCTGTTTCATTCCACGTTTTACTAACTTGACTGACGAGTGTTCGTGAATTTATCTGATGTCTGCAGTGCCCTTGTAGCATTGCTAATATCATCAGTTCAACAGCTGTTTAACACGTGAAACTGGATCAGTCAGTTGCTCAGTAGAATCTGCACTTCTGCAGAGGATGGTCAGTGCGAAGTGTTTGGTTGATGGTCAGAAATCCTCATCTTTCACTGAACCTAATCTTTTCTTTATTCACTGACTGACCTGTGGGAAATGGATTGTCATTGCCTCCACTTTGGCTATCCAGGGCAAGCACTTTGTTGACGGAATTTTTAACTTCGCTGTCATGGCCCAGCATGAGTGGTGGGGTGCTGGCTTGCTTGTCTCTCTGGAACGAGGTGCAGACTTGCATATGGCCCGCCTGATGCCACTGCCACTCACAGTCTCTTGTTTCAGTAAAATCTAGATTGGTTTTACTTTTCTGGTACCGGCTCACTGGGGTAGTCCCGGAAAAAGGGCCGTTAAACGGGTGTGTGTGTGTCATGATGCAGCAATTAATGCTAGTGCTAGTTTAATAATAGGCGTTTACTTGTGTACGCGGGTGACTTATTCATGCTGTGTTGCAGGAGCTGCAGCGGAACAGCTACATCAAAGATGCGATGCGTCAGCAGTGTGTGCTGAAGCTGGTTGACTCATGGTATCAAATTGTGGTTGGTATCATTCTTGCTGTTCTGCGAATCTTCCATTACTGTTGAACGATTTATGCACACACACACATAACCGCTTAATGGCCCTTTGTTCGGGACTACCCGAAAATGACTATTAGCCTACCAGAAGAATCATTCACCCATTCATGCCCATCCTGATCATCAGACATCCTTTATCAACTTCCTCCATAGCATCCTCCTTGTGATTCATACGATTCTCATAGTAGTCATATGAATGGTTTATGCTATAATGAAGATTTAATTTCTGCTGTCATAGCTAATAGCACAATTGTTTATCTGCCTGGAGTTCACTGAGACGCGAACAAACATTTTATTTTGTCACTCGTATCACAGTCTAACATTACCAAGCTGACCCACTGTCTGTGTATGTTTCTGTAGACTAGATACGAAGAGTCGCGACCGGCGCTGGTCTGCACATGTCTGGAGGTAGTCGGTGCCTACGTATCGTGGATCGATGTCGCGCTGATCGCCAACCCTCAGTTCGTCGACGTGCTGCTGCGGCTAATGACCTCGCGTCCACTGCTTCGCGAATCTGCCGTCGACTGCGTGCACGAGATCATCTGTAAAGGCATGGAGCCGGCTGCCAAGACATCACTCATCGAGTCATTTGTGTCTGTTCTGGAGACCGTTGGCCTGTTGACCGTTGCAGAGGTACAACCCTTGGGCAAGTTGTTCACACTGTGTGCATGAGATCATCTGTAAAGGCATGGAGCTGGCTGCCAAGACATCACTTATCGTGTCATCATACTTATACATTAAATTGTATTTGTTGTCACATACTCTGTTGACTGTTGCCGATGTATGACCCTTGGGCAAGTTGTTCATGCTGTGTGCATGTCTTGGCTGACAAAATCAATATCATATCGGTTCACAGCATCTTGTGACTCAAAAAGTGTTATTTCTTACAGAGAGGTTGTGGAGCCCATTTTCTCACTGTGTAGTTTGCGTGTGTTTTCTGTGTAGTGTATGTGTGTTTGTTTGTGTGTATATGTTTCGAGGTGCCCGCCCCTCAGGCATAATAAATTGATCGATTGATTGATGGATTGATTTTCTGAGTTATTATATCTTTTTGTGTGTTTATATTTTAGACAGGTAAGATTCTAGATGTATTCTATGGTACGTTTCTGTGTTTGCTTGTTTAGGGTGAAGACGGTGATTTTCTGGCCAAGCTTGCCAAGCTTGTCAATGGAATGGGCTTACAGCTGATACTGTGCTGGCAGAAGTGAGTGCATGCACTGTTCAAGCGTCATTGTATTATATCAGTTGCCAAATGTTTTGTCAGTTTTTTGGGAAGCATGAGTAATTCTGGAGTTGTGTGCACATTTTCCCATTTTATTGTGTGCATATTTTCAGTTGTTACCATCTACATCAGCAGAGAAGGCAACATGATCGATCATGTTCATCTGTCTTTTTCCCTTTCACTGTATCTTCGGAATCGACTGACCTTTGACCAGAATATTTTGCCTGTATGTGGGTGATGCTTTGTGGCCTTCAGTGCTTTGATGCTGTTGGTTGGGCGGCAGGAAGGGCATCCGGCCAGTAAAAAAACAGAGTGGTGGGGTGCTGGCGTGGTTATCTGTCTGGAGCTAGGTGCAGACCTGCATATGGCCCAGCTGATGCCACTGCCACTCACTGTCTCTTGCTTCAGTAAAATCCAGATTGGTTTTACCTTTCTGGTACCGACTCACCTGGGTAGTCCCGGACAAAGGGCTGTTAAACGGGTGTGTGTGTGTGTCTGTGTGTCTGTGCGTGCGTGCGTGCATGCGTGTGGTCATTAAAAATACCATCACAACTTGCATATGTTGCTATACTACATATTGATGTCAGAAAACAAGCGATTAATGATAAACTACAAGCTTTCGTGGTGTGGTGGAATTGTTAATAACCAAATTAAGAAAGGTTTGTTGCTGAGTGTCTCAGAAAAAAAAGTTTTAAAACTGATGAATATTTGGCAAAGTTACAAGCAAGAAAGTGGTTGTCTCATGCACTTTATTCATCTTTTTTGCAGTGTGGTGGCCAGTACAAAGTGCTCGTAACACTGCCAAATATTCACTGATTATAAAAAAACACTGTGAACAATTCAACTCGAAGAAAAATATGCACAAAATTGAAGGTGCAAAGAGCAGACCTGTGTCGAAGTGCAACGAGTGAGTCCCAGAGAATGTTCATGGTCAACTCGGAGAGATCAATGTTCAACAACGACTTTCCACACGACTGATACAACTTCATCATTGCTTTACTCTGCACGAATACAGGCACCAACTTCAGCAAACTTTCATTTAGTCATGCCAAGATTCTGCGATTCAGTGCATGTAATTTACAATGCTGCACAAATTCTTCTGCATACTTTCTCATAAAAGAAGAAATACACTTACATGCACTTTGCATTAACATTAAACAATATCAGAACCAATCAAAAAATCACTACCAATAATGAACAAGAAGCTCAGCTATCGCCGAGGGACCGCGTGATGCGTCGCGTCAGTTGAAATCTTGTCAATTGCCACGCAACAGTGCAGAAACTACCTGTATGACAAGTC
>Ga0126331_1000568_pt1 | contig 11084 bp, 6 predicted proteins | sample InaspJWI98metaG_FD_96379 | JGI IMG/M metagenome (GOLD analysis project Ga0126331, IMG submission 96379) | Marine gutless worms symbiont microbial communities from Oahu, Hawaii - Inanidrilus sp. 2 OAHU.JWI-98 metaG | ecosystem: Host-associated > Annelida > Digestive system > Unclassified | place... | reverse complement strand
GAATTTTTTAAAGCGGTTAAGACTTGACAAAATTATGGTCATGAGTCTGTGGCCTCGCTTTTTTGGCCCATCCTGTATATGGCTATCCTGCCGGTTTGCAGCAGTGGTGTGATCCAACTACTGTCGCCTTTGAAAACCGCTCCAAACTGTGAAAATTCTTGCAATAATATTAGACAACTAGTTCGAAGCCGCCAGAGCCTATCGCTTATTGGTTGTCTGACATTATCGTCGCTACTGTACAGCGTTCGCGACCGCGTGGCGTGGTTGGTGACGTCGCGTGGTCCCTCTGCGAAAACCCAGTCTTGACCATCTGAGGGTATAAAAATACCACGCGCCAAACTGGGTCCAGGTTCGGTGAAAACTGTGCCGTGCGTAGGAACAGAGAAACAGACATACAGACACACGCAGAGACAGATATTATGCTTTTTGAATGTACGAAGATACACCGTATCTACGCGATGCTGGGTGGTTTAACGGAGTCGAAAAAAATTCAATAAGCTACTCGGCTGAACATGGCTACGCGAAACAATTCGATTAAGCGTCGTCGGGACCGCGCCGGAAGGCGTCGACGGCCGGCGCGTGGGTGGGCCGCTACACGCTGGGAGGGTGCAGGGAAGCCCATGTGGGTGGTCTGGGAGATGGAGGCTTGAGTAACAGTAAAGCAGACTACATGTAGGACGTCCGACGACGAGGAATGAATCAGTAAGTAAACATCGACCGCTGCCGTGCTGCATGGACCAGCGAATACAGAACATTTGTCCCCCTCCGGACATCTACCGTCCCCAGACCTCACCCGTTCAGCATCTATGCCTGAATAAGGCCCTGCTATAGAGTATCTGTGGTTGGCTCGGTAGCCGAGTGGTTAGCGTGCTGGACTCAGGCGCAGAAGGGCCCCGGTTCAAATCGCAGTCGCGACGCTGTCGGGCAACAGTCTTAGGCAAACTGTTCACAGTTTACACCCACTGTGTCTCTGTTCACCAAGCAGCAAAAATGGTAGCAGCCCTCTTAAGGGTTGCGGGGGTAACTGCAGGCCTGGCGTAAAGTAATAGCAGCCTACCGCCAGGTTTATGACTCACATCACCTGCAGGCTGACTGCCAAAAACCGGGATCAGCTCCGGAACCCTACGCTCTGTAATCGCGTATGGGCTACCTTTACCTTTTATAGAGTATCTGTGCTGAACTTGAACCACGACCCTAATCTCGCACACTGTGCAGGGATTTTATTGTACCAATCCAGCCATTGGCTGCAAGATTTTGATGATTTTTGTCGAGTGTTGTTTCATAATCTTACCTAAACTCTAGGCCCTAACCCTAACCGGGGCGCGGACGTTGATGAAGGGCAGGTGTACGGAGCGGAGAATGTCCGTTCATGCGACCGGCGACCCGAGCTGCTGATTTTCATGAGTCCCGATCGAAATGTTCGCAGCTAGGTGGTCGGCATCGAAATGGCAGGTCGTAACTTCAGCACCAAATTGAGCTGTAGAACACGGAACAAGCGGCTTCTTCAGCTGCTTCAGCCTGCCTGTCGTTGTAAGTAACGGCAGGGACAACGGCGGCTTAAGAATGACGGAGATCGAGCAAGCATGACTAATTAATAAAGAAGACTGTTTACCAACCGCTTTAGTTGTCCGGCTAGAGCAATTCGTTGAATGTGTCTGGTGCGCCAGTATGTACAAACAACAACTTTTGGTGGAGATGACCTCTGACCTAGGCACCTGGCGCGCTGGTTTATCTTGATACACTCTAGGCCAAGTTATAAGATCAAGGTCACAGGTCAAATTTCATTCTCACAAAAGCATAAATGTTGCTAAAGTAATCGATGCGACCTCGAGTGAGGGCTTTTCTAGTGCGTTATATTTACGATCATGCAATAGTGACCGTTATTCCGGAATCAAAATAATATGACGTAATTACGATATCTTCAAAAATAATATTGAGGGAAACCAGGTCTACGTAGAAAGTAAGTAAATATAACTTATAAACGCGCACAATTGTCAGCAAATGCAGAATCTGAGGCGAAAGTCTAAGAAAAGCGTCATATCTCAGTCGCGATGTTGCGAGACATTGTCTTTGTGTTTTCCAGGTGGAGCAAAATAAAAACATCATACCTCTCCAATTTGGAGCTAGAAGATTTCCAGCGAATGCGACGACTTTTTAGCCGCGAAGGTGTGTAAACAAAATGTGAGTTGATGAGTGGCACGTGGCCAGCTACGTCAAATATTCTGCGAATCGACTGCTGCGGATGTTTGTACAGATCGCGCGGTTTCGCACGTAGCCAATGTGACCACAGTAAATTGCACGTTTCACACCTGTTGAGTTCGTCATGGCCACCCATTCTACGCAGTAGAACTGCTGCCACTATTAAAGCATCTGCTGTTTCTTTTTTTCGCTAGAACACTACAGGCTAATCAGTCAGCAAACAGACGAGCGCAACTGTTGCGAATGTTTGTCGCGCTGGTGCTACTTTGTAACGACGGAGGAGACCCTGGCTATCTTTCGCGGAGGACGACAGAAATCTCCCGGGCAAGGCAACCATCATACTGTAACGCATCGCACCAGTTTGTAACCGTTATTCTGCGATGAAGCAGTTTGTCATTGCATGACTAACAAGAAGCTCTGCTACCGCAGACAGACCGCGCGACGCGACAAGTCAGTCAAAATCTTGCCAACTGCTGCACAACAGCGTAGGAACAAGTCGTACAACACATCCATAACAAATCGAAGTAATGGAGTTAGAGGGTTACAGTCGACCAACGTGTAATAAACTTTGTGCATCCAGCCACGACGCGCTCGACCGTCGACGAGTTTTGTTGACCGCACCATCGACCTGCCGTGTCGAAAGTCCAGAGTTTGGGGCAAAGTTGTAGGTATCCAAATTTCCTTACAGCAGGGCTTAGGATTCGTCAACGAAAGCTCCCGTGCGAAAAACCAGCTTTATCAGTCTAGTCGTTTCGACACAATACCAGCTTGCGACGGACAGACAGAGGGACCGACAGCCGGACACATGACGACAGCCTATACCGCGCTAGGATAGCGTCGCGCGGTAAAAACTGATATTTGCGGCGTTGTCCGTGGTTACGTTATAAGACATACTGTGGCGTTTTAATTGGTTAAATCAGCATGATAGTGCTAGAAAGGCCACAAGTCCATCAATGCTGAGGTAATGAGCCTAAACGTGGTATACAAAACATCGGGACAAATACACATCTCGAAGTCTGCACGCACTCGTCTATATTTTTCGGACGCGAAATAAAACTAAAGAATGACCGAGGAAGAAAAGCCGTGTTCTGGGGATCGCACAGCCAGACAAACAGTCAATAACGCTGTACGCAAAATCGGCACGTAGTCAGCACATGTCAGTCACATGTATTTTGTTCAAGAAGCTGGAAAAACGACAACTTGCAGCGGCGCCCAGCAAACTGCGAGTTCTTGGCTGATACAAGACGACAGTCATATACACTGTGAGTCAAAAAAACAAGACACCTAACTCTTGCCCATAACTTCACCAAATATTGACTGGTTTTCAAAATTCTTTCACTGTTAGACTCAGCAGGAAATTTGTAACAAAGTCGTGTACAAATACCCCATCACACCCTAAACGTGTCGCTACAGTACCTTGTGAAATATCTGTTTTCAAAAAATCGCCATTCTTAAGGAGTAAGTGAAGCAAACTGTTATGCAAGACTTGGCCACTCAAACACTGTTTAAAATAAATGTCTGGAGAAATAAGCATTATTTAATTCATTAACAAAAAGTTGTTTACATCGGCCATATAAAAAAATCCCATGACCCACAGTACACAACTGCCGCAACAAAGAAAAGCTGTCGCGGCAAAATGCCGTAGCCTACATGATCAGCAGACGGTCAGTCACTGACGGCGTCAGTCTGTCAGTCAGTAAGTCAAAACTGGTCTACAGCAGTTTGATATTTCGTGGTAATTAACTCACATTAATCTGCCTGTTAACATAAAATAGCAACGCTTAATAACAGTTTCTGTCTGTAATACACAAGTTATCCAACTTATCTGGCGAGATCTGCATCTTTGAGGACAAAAGTGCAAGGCGAATGGGATGTATGACACAGTCAACCATTTTGCCAGTAAATTCGCCAAATGTTCACCAATCTTAAAAATTCTTTCACCATTAGAGTGAATGATAAATGTGTAGTAAAGTAACTCATCGCACCTTAAATTCTTGGCTATACTACCGTGTGATTCATCATTAATTGCAATACGTATTTCAGAATGATGTCGTTTTTCTGCATTCATATTTCACAAGGTAGTGTAGTGACATGTTTAAAGCGTGGTGGAATATTTAAACACGAATTTGATGCAAGTTTACTACAGAGTCGGCTAGTGAAAAAAATCGGATAACAGTCAGAGAAATTATGGCCAAGAGGTTGGTGTCTTGTTTTTTTGACTCACGGTGTAGTTCGCCGATGCAGCTAAGGTGCAAAACGACGAATCTGCTTCATCGTATACGGCGTTCGAGCAGAGATGAGCGGCATGCTGCCTTGTGGCGGCCACAGCGCCATGCCCCGCTGCCGCGCACGGTGGCGTATCCAGATGGGGCAGGGGGGGCCGTCTCCCCCCTAAAAGGCACAGTTTAAAAACGTTTTCAAAACTTCCGCGAACTTGTTTTTCTGCATAATTACAATACTGTGCAGTCATCATCTGGTTATTTCATGTTTGCATGTACGTACAGCGTATGCATGTTGATAAGTAGATGCGCATGCAAGTATACCCGCAGAAACGTGTGGTTGCTAAATCGGAACCCGGCGCCCTCCCCCCCCCCAAAAAAAAATCCTGGGTGCGTCCTCGGTCGCGCAGTACGGGCAGGAAGGAGTGCGATGATGATTTTCACGTCGGCGGTCCACGACTGGCTCGCGTCCGACCTGCCTATAACTGACGCGTCTGCAGGAAATTGATAGAGAGGCGCCGTATCGGTTTACTGCAGATAGACTAGGCGCGTTGGATCAGCAGCGGACCAGGCGGCCCACCAGCCGCAGCAACCGCAGGCATCGCAATGCCACCGCTGAGAGAGAGGCCAGCGTGCGATCCATCGCATCGGCCGACTATACAGCGTACCTATACGTACACTCACTTCGCTGAAACGCTTCTTAGCAACTACTATAGGCATCCTCCGCTGCTGACAGGCGGCGGGCGTTCTCACCGACACCTTGCGCTGGCTCATCATACGATACAGTCAGTCAAAAAACAAGACACTAAACTCTTGCCCATAACTTCCCCCCAAATGTTTACCGATTTTCACGATTCTTTCGCTGGCAGACTCGGTGGTAAATTTGCAACAAATTCACAATTAAATATCCCATAACACCTTAAACGTGTCGCCACACTACCTTGTGAAATATGACTGTCGGAAAACTGGTGCCAATCTGAAATATGCATTTTGATTAATGATAAATGACAAGGTAGTATAGCCAAGCATAAGTTCTGATGGGTTACTTTATTATAAATGTATCATTCAATTTGTTGGTGATAGAGTTTTGAAAATCTGTTAAACATTTGGGGAAGTTATGTTATGGGCAAGAGTTTAGTGTCTTATTTTTTGACTCACGGTGTAGATGTAAAAACTATGAGTGACATGGTGCCATTCGTAAACGTTGACAAAAACGCTGCCTGCCTATTGAATTGTTCAACCTACATGCCTAATGCCTACCTTAGTACGCAGCCATCTGTAACATCTGCACGCACATTGTTAACAGGACAGGTGGCCGCACAGTGGTCCCTATGCTGCTAATAAATAAATATGTACCTACATGTCGTAAGTAAAAACAAGACGACTGAACAACAGTCACGCTGTCTTGTAAAAAAAATCGCCCCAAATCGGAAGCTGTGATATATAACCAAGTTTTGTCTACCGTCGGCCGTGCGACAATACAAAGTGTCGACTGAAAAATATCAAGCCCATTTTGTGCGAGTGAATCACAAACCTTATAGACAGTGCGTTTTGGAGCAAGATCGTGTGTCCAGTTCCTTGTTTTGAGTTTTTAGAAACTGTGTTCTACCATTTTTTCGTGTGATTAACGATGCAATTCAGTTTTCACAAACTGTACACGAACACACTCGGGCGTTATGCGAAAAAGGTTACAGACTTCAACAACCTTTGAACAGCGTCGCTATTGTTACGAACTGATGGTTAAAGTAGCGTCTTCACAAACAGCTTGTGGGTGATTGTCAAAAGCCAACAAAAACGAAAATCATTGGAACTTCAGTGTGCTTAATTACTGCTTTCCGAATCAGTGTCGTGATTCCGACGAGTTCGATAAATAATATAGTGTTAACGGAATATGGAACTCGGTGACAACGATCTGTCTGACCGATAACGACCGCGGACGTCGCAAGAAGTTTGGTGCTCACTGAACGGAATAAAGCGAGCCATGGGCGTCCGCACATAGGGGTAAATGGGGTCAGCTGACCCCCCGCTGGAAAAAATATGGATGAATAATTAAAAAGCGAAAACATGCAAAAAAAGAGCAGTTTTCTATGTTTATGTTATATTTTGAGAGCAATCAGGGCAGGCAGGTGTAGAGAACGGCGCTATAATATGCTGACCACATATTTATTCAGATATACTCCAGAGTGCACCATTTCGTAGTCAAATTTTTAACATTTTCTTCGCCTCAGTCGGCAAGGGGGCACTGACCCCCCTAACCAAAATCCTGCGGACGTTCCTGTAGCGAGCACGAGAAACGGAGAAGAGACCGGCGAACTACCGACGTGGCGGCATCGGCATCGCACGACCTCGGGGTCGGTCTAATTGACAGCAGCCGCCGGGACCGCCGGACGCCGGTCGACGAAGATTACGACGTCGCACGTGGCGCCGCGGTCTCGAGGCGCGAAACCGACCGACGGCGACCAGTCGCAGACAGACTCATCAGTCGTCGACCGATCCGTCTGATCTGCGCGGCTTCCAGGTACGAACGCTCGCGTGCACGATGCCAATTAACCGTCACGTGCGACCTGTCTGAAACCACCGCTGAGCGAGCGAACCGAACTTCAATGATAACTCCTCGCTGGAATGACTCGTCAACGAAGCGATATCGACAAGAAACAGCAGCGACAGCGAATAAGGAAAGTGAGGAAAAGATGAAAACAGGATAGGGAGACAAAAGTAACTGTTTGATTATTGGTCAGTTTATGAACTTAAGCTTAACTGAAATGAAAATAACGCAAACAAAGTAAACGTGTATTGTTAGCATAACGACGAAACGCGCCTCTGATACGAGATTTCCTCGTCACTCACTGTGCGCGCTATACGACACGTGCAAGTTAGATGACTATCATCGTTAGGCCTATTAGACCGCATCGCGTGCTTAGCATGAGACTGCGGTCTATTGTTACCAACGTAGCGTGGTCTGTCTGTCGGCCTGTCTAGGTGTATGTCTGATGGTCACGACCGTCAGTGAGCCCTGTAAACACGGCCTAACCGATCACGATGTCAGCTGGAATATGGACTAGTCTAGGTATGGGCTGGATCTCCGCACGGAGAGAGGCACTTTTGGATTGTAGGTCCCTAATACTTAGGCATGCCGAAACTAGCCCGTGGTCGATATTTTCAACCTTATTCGCAAGAGGCAGCAGCGATGCGGCCTCTGGCTACCAGTACTGTAGCAAATTGTCATCACTAGTTAAGAACAGTGATACACAAGCGGAAAGAAAAGAGAAGGACTCACCGTCATGGTTCGAGCGCACGACAACGACGACATCTATCATAAAAGCGACGACGGCGAGGAGCCAGGCATGACGTCGGCTGCAACAGCCTCTCGCTCGACCTCCCCGCATCACCGTCACTGTTTACCTCACCTGTACAAGGTGCACAGAACACAGCAGCGTCGTCGTTAACAGACCGTCGTCGTCGCATCCGTCGTCGTCGTTGTCGTTGTTGCCGTCGTTGTTCGGTAGTCGCGGCGGTACGGAACGGCCGTCATCAACTCCACCGCTAATCGCGCTGCGGTCGAGATAATTACGACGTCGTCGCGCGGTATCCTCCTTCCCTCCTTTTTGTTTTGCTCAACACCCACGAAGTCTGGACGAGCGCCCGATCGCCGGCCCGCCGGTCGACATTCGCCCAGATTCCATCCAACAAATGCCTTCACTCGCCGCCTCGCAGTCGCTAACTTGTTGCCGACGGAAGCCAATTACCGCCGGCGACCGCTCGCGCCAACAGAATAATCCCGACGATATAGTGCGTAGCACCTTGCAGTTGCAGCAACCTCATCGTCTGGCGTAGCCCATCGCGACCTCATTCAGTATACCTGTCCCGTGTTGTTTACCTGCCCCGCTCGCCCGTCCGCCTTCGTTTACTTCGACATCGTTGTTTGACGTACGCGCCCCGTCCGTTCCTCTTCGGTTTCCAGTTCGCGCTCTCACTTTCCGCACACTCGGTCCGCATCGCTGGGCATCCGGTGGCAGCGCGCCGTTAGCAACAGACGGCCGACGCGTACACGCGTCGCGTCCCGCCGCTGGACTAGAGTAGCGGTTCGCGTGTTTAAACGTGTACTCGTTTAAACGATAACTATCGTTTGAAAGTTTAGCAAATTAAACGATTATTTATTATTATTTCGCCAGCGCTGCAGTCGCTGAAGATTTCAGCCATATGACTGCGTCATCATTGGCTTCGTTGCGTAGATTCAGTCTGCCATCAAATTTTGTTAACGGGCAGATGTCGACAGTGTGGTTCATGGTCTGTCGCTGGCCACAATCACAGGAAGGTCATTGGGTCGTTTTGGGCGAAACCCCATTTGTGCAAGTTAGTACGACATGGGCCTTGACCTGTCCGGAAACGGTTCATCAGAGACCATGTACAACGAGGGAGATGGAAACCTGGCTGTCGGATACTAGGGTGGGTAACAATAGTGTGGTTGACCACAGAAGACGACCAGTCCTCTCCACTGCGTAATTGTGTCGACAGATGTCATGTCTAAATTAAACGATAATAATGGTCTACACGAAATACCTGCTCGACATTTTGTACTGAGTTGAACAGATTATGCCTTGATGGCATACGAAAAGCCTATTGTACGAATGACAGCTAATTTTACCATTTGCTACTAAAACGTCCATCATTATAACAACAAAGACTTGGCCTAGTCTCTATTTTTATAACACTTTAAGCCTAAATGTAATGTATGTACTGGTCTGTGGTCAACTGGTGAGGCTGTTAGCGAAATAAAAATGAACTTGCTATGCAGATGACATTGGACTTGCTAATGCAAACAAACTAATGCGGTAGCATACACTGTACATATTCGTCAGGGCCGCATTAAGCATCTGGTGGGCCCTACGCACGAGCGTATCGTGCTTACCGGTTAACGCAGCCCTGATATTCGTTTAAACGTCTATCAAACGTTCAGTTGTTTTTTTTTCAAACAGATAGTAAACTAAACGACTCATGGGTCCCTAGCCCAGAGAGAGAGAGAGAGAGAGAGAAGGCCGTGTAGGGATGCGCGTGTCGGCGACAATCGATCGCGATTTCGCGATTACCGAGCGTCGACGGACGCCGCGGGCGAGCGGAGGCGAGGCGGCGGGAAGGGTGAGAAGGGAGTGGAAAGACGGGTCACGATGGAGCCAGCCCTCGGGCAGCCAACATTCCGCCGACGAAGAACGGCGACGGCATTGGCCACCGCAATCAACAGCATCATCATCATCTCAGCACCACCACCACCAGTAGCAACAGCAGCAGTAGCGTCAGCAGCAACGACATCGTCATTTCGACCGGTGTTACTAATTAGCAAAAAGGAGCAAAATTGAAGCGAAAGGGGTCAAGGTTACCGCTAGGGGTCAGGACGCCGCTCGTTTTTTTCCGTATTAAAGATAACCATTTCGACGCACAGGCCTACAAATACAGTGATACGAAATGCTGAAAGTGATTTCTTGAAATTGTAACAAATGCTTGTTCACAGCACACGAACTGAACTGAACTGAACTGAACTGCAACAAGTTGACCCAGTTACACGACGCGTGCACAGGTCACGCACGTTAGCGTCGCGACATGAATGACTGGCTGCGTCGAAACTAGGACGGTTGGTGCTCGGCGAGTTCTGAACACACGTATTTCAATGCGGCTGTTCACAACTTCACTCTCGCGAACTGGAGTTCAGTTCAGGTCATGTGCTGTGAACAAACCTTCAGTGCTGCTAACTGTTGTCATTAACTGTATCTAGCTCTTGCGTCGTGTAAGACGCGTTGCGTTATTTATCGTTATACATAAGAATTTATTTTCTAAAACATCTGGTGTCAAAATGGATTTTCAGGATATGTAGCGCTGATTGCTTGATATAATCAGTTCGGTTGATTTAACTCCAATGCCAGCACTGACGGACAGACAGACGGACACACAGAGGACTACTCAGTATCACTTTGTGCTATGCTAACGCGCGCAAAAATGCGTACACTTATACGATTACGATAGGCACGCCGTGTTGCTGTAGTAATCGCAAACAATTGCGGATGTTTTATTACCCTGACATCAGCATGCCATTACGTTGCACATATTATGTCTACGCAGTGGTAGAGATATTAGCTGAAGTTGCTAAACAGCATGAAAGTATACCGATTACGAACGAAATGTGCAGATTGATACACCTTCCGAGAACCAATCAACGTAATCAACGTCGATACAAAACGCAAATTACTATCAACACAGCACAATGATGATAGTATTGACTCGCTGACATCATACTACAACGCAATAATGCGAGAGAACACCTAGGCCTATAGAGTGGTGTAGAAAACCTGAGCCAACTGGCTACGCGAACCAAAAAAACCCCACTATTGGCCTTTATACCGTTGCCGGTAACTTCGGCAGATGACAACAGATTTTCACAATATTTCAAGTCACATCCGCAGTAAATGCGTAACAAAGTCATTGCTAAAGTTTTGTACTGCACCTTAATGTGCTGCTACACACACGCGTTTAAACACACACGCGTTTAACGGCCCTTTGTCCGGGACTATCCAGGTGAGCCGGTACCAGAAAGGTAAAACCAATCTAGATTTTACTGAAGCAAGAGACAGTGAGTGGCAGTGGCATCAGCTGGGCCATATGCAAGTCTGCACCTCG
>Ga0126331_1000567_pt1 | contig 11101 bp, 6 predicted proteins | sample InaspJWI98metaG_FD_96379 | JGI IMG/M metagenome (GOLD analysis project Ga0126331, IMG submission 96379) | Marine gutless worms symbiont microbial communities from Oahu, Hawaii - Inanidrilus sp. 2 OAHU.JWI-98 metaG | ecosystem: Host-associated > Annelida > Digestive system > Unclassified | place... | reverse complement strand
CTGGAGCGATGTGCAGATTTGCATATGGCCCAGCTGATGTCACTGCCACTCACTGTCTCTTGCTTCAGTAAAATCCAGATTGGTTTTACCTTTCTGGTACCGGCTCACCTGGGTAGTCCCGGACAAACGGCCGTTAAACGGGTGTGTGTGTGTAGTGTTTACAAGTACACATGGGGCATGCAAGTAAAAGCAATTAGGCCTATCTACCCCCTCTAGCTATGCCCATGATTTATCCCAAATCCACTTTAATCTTCCGGTGCAACTGGCATATACAGATCTGTGGAGAGAAAAGCAAACACAGTAATCTGTTACGTTTTGGCTGTACACAGAAAATTTCATGCAGCTTTTTCAATTCCTTAAAAATGAAATAGCAGAATAATGTAAGTGAATTCAATAATAAAATGGAATACGTGTAATGTAACAATTAAGCAATACATGAAATAAAATGATGAAATGAATTAATGATATAAAATAACAGTTATGCTAAATCGAGTACCAGCACTGATGGGGTAAAGGTGGGAATGTCACCTCTGCCGGGTGGCAGGCAACACTGTGTGATCCCATATAGCATGCGAGTTCCCACAGCAGTGTGGCAACCTTGCGAACTGCTATACACCTTACTTACTTACTGACTTACATATACGCGTGCATCAATGGTAACGACCTCTGATGCACACAAATTATTTCTCTGATGAAGATACACACTCATCAAGTTGAAGTTTCAATTCTATAGCACAACACAACTTCCACTTGCTGCAGTTTCAAAATTTACAGTCTGAAAAAATATAATGTCAACTTGCACACATTATGGAGTTAATATGATACATACCGGTATGTACATAAACGTGCTGTACAAATATAACTAGAAGACTAAACTGACATCACTGCTGCTGCCGGCGATAGTTTCATAATGTTCTATTTGCAATGAATGTACGTACACTTCTAAATTGTCTACAATGGATATTCTCACCAAAATTTGAAGTCATAGGGCTGGGATGACAACTAACAGTGTTTGCCGTTTCCATTGGCACAAACCCTCTCAAAAGTGGCCCAAAGGTGTATCTTATGATATGTCAAATTTCGCATAAGCTAGCCTACTAAGCCACGGGCAATGGTAATTGTAATGAACGATAGACAATAGGAACATTTACAAAAATAAGTAACGATCTATCAACAACATTAATGTCAAACATCAACCAACGCTACCAACATGAAAGCTGTCATGGATCATAAATATCATGCTGTTCTGCTGTGTTATCTTCTCACGATAATGAGTCATATTCAGGTTCAGTTTAATATAACAATAACAAAAACATACAAAGTGCGACAGGTACACACTGTGTCACAAAAAACGGACCTTATTAATTTTCAAATAAAAATGGCTGGCAATGACAACATATTTCTGGCACATAAATTGTCAAAGAGTCTCCAGTGTTCAAGTATACAGCTTGCGAAATTTGATAAAACTAGGTAGTTAACAGCTTAGGTTATTTACATGGCAATCACTTATAGCAGACAAGTTGACAACAATCTTTTTGAGCAAAGATATCAATCATATTTTAATTAAAAATATGTATAAGATTAAAGCCTGCAGAGATCAGAGAATGGCCAATGAATTTTCAAAAACAGTAGTTAACAGACTACTCTTAATAATTTTTGAAATAGGAAGTGAGGGCTACAACAGTTTGTAATAATGCAGCATGATATTACTTCACTGCTGATCAATAATCTCACTATCAAATCTTCCAATAAAAATTTCAGTACAGCAACCGAAGGCGATGCCCAAACAAATACATAATGTTTATGTTTACGGACATATTCCATATCCTGAAACGATACAACCAGCTTTTGGCATAATTCCTGCAGTCTAATGCAACGCATTCACAGTAATGAGCTATGCAGACAGTCATGGGATACATCTAGACTATAGAACAATCACACAACACTGCATTTTTATCACATGGCACAAAACACAGTTTTATACAACCACACGAAAACAGATTGAATGCACGACTGTGACACAATCATATAAAATATAAAAATATTACACCTTAATACTATCATAATATGTTCACTGTTCTGAACACAGCACAATGCACGCTGCTGAGAAGTAAGTAACGACAAGTGCTCAATAAAACAGTACGATCACAACAAACAACATGAACGGTTTGGCAGCACCAAAATAAACAAATATATCAATCAAATATACTAACAACTATCATGCCTAATATACTAGCAGCCCGCAGAAAAAATAAATGAACAAGCCATTCGTTGATAAGACTATTTTACTGCAGTGACAAAAATTATGCACACTGAACAGTCCAACCAGTTGTGTACAGCAGAATTACACGTACCTGGTAATTGTAACGACGATCTGTCAATGAGAACAAAATCATGTATTAGGCGTAATGTTGATATACATTCTAAGTACATACTGTACGGTTGTGTTTTGTAAGCCAGTTTTCTCAGATTAAAGTGATGATGATGATGATGATGACAAAAAAGATATTTCTGTACAGCGAGCCACCTCATTGCAGAATAGTAAATACAGGTGTTAGAGGCACAGTTACAATGACAAGAAATGAATGCAAACGTTTGGCCTTGAGCCACAAACGCTGTTAAACAGTTCACTGCCACAACAATACAAAGTAAACACTGCACACTTGGCCATACCTAATTAACACACCTGTATAAAGCTGAGTACCTGGATGTGGTGGCATATGAAGGACCCATGCGTTTGCCCCTTGAAAAGTTCAGAAAAAAATATTAACTGAAAAACAACAAATTCATATTTGAAGTAAGTGACTAACAAAAATTTCAATTTTAGAAGGGGGAGAGTGGGCCCCAATTTCTAAGATTCCGTTAATACGTCACTGCTAGGCTGCAGAGGTATGCCACAAGTTACTCCACACGAAAAAATGATACACCGACATCATTTGACAAAATATTTGGCGGATAATATCATACTTTGTAGAACAAGTACGCGATTCTCCGACAAATTCAACTCACTGAAACGACACTGATCCGCAGCAGTCACAACATCAATGCTGCAGCATTACATCACCATGCACGGCTACATGCACAACTGTCACAACAACTAGATGCAGGGCAAAGCCCAGCGTTAGCCCGCCTGCATCCAGAAACACACATGCAGTAAACTAACAAAATTTGGTTGCCATGACAACGTCCCTTGAGGGATCGAACAACTAATTTCATACTGATCATCTACAGCCACAGTTCTACCAACCTTGAAAATTTGGAGAAGATCGGCCATGTAGATTTGGAGATAATTGGTCTGACAGACATCATTTTTAAAAACAAATAAAAAACAACAGCAGAACGTATAGCTGTGCTGCTGCTGTCCAGCAGCCGGGCAGACTAAATAAGTTGTATCTTGTGCAAAGCACTGTATGCAAGTGTAGTATGTAAGGTATTGTAATTCCGTGTGAACATGTTCACTGTTCCAATTCTTAGACATGTTGTGATCTGTGTCAAAGAGACAAAACACCAGACTTCTTTTACATTTCCTGGTAGCACCACCTCTCCTAGTTTTCTTACGCCAAGCAATGTGGCAAAATTATAATAACACAGTCAATAGGGTCACTAAATACAGATGGTGCATGAAGAATTGACCAAAATTTCACAAGGGAGAAGGTTATTATTATGGAACATGTGCTGCTGTCTATCAGCAGCATTTTCATGAAATCTGGGGAATGGTTAGACTATGGACCAGAGGAAAGTTGACTAAATTTAGGAACGTTAGGGTTGCCTCTGCCAGAAGTGGGATGGACCACTGCAGTCCATCTAGTGGTGACGTCCCTCAATGAAGTTATGAATACAGTCCAGCAAAGACATCAAAATCTGGTGACATTAAAAACACACAGTACAAGTGCAAAAAGCATGCATCAAAGTCCAAAATCTATCTGTGCAGATAACAATTTATGTGCAACAGCATGTCTGAGAGAAATTCATGAGCCCGATAAAATCTAGGTAAAAATGACGCACAACAGGATGGATAACTGTGCCACAAAGGCTGAAGCTCTGCAACGCTGCACACTGTCATCAACAAATGCTACTAAGTGAATTGACAAAACTTACAAAAATGCACTGCAGCAAATGATGAACACGAAAGCAACACACGTGAAACTCGGTCAACAACAATAGTGTCTTCAAACGCCACAAATTACCTGGTTTAAATGCTCAGAAGTAACCATACGGTGGTTAAAGTGCACAATCTGAGATGGGGGACCGGGTTTAGACATTTTGGACCCTAGTGTTCAGTACAGTCCTATCATTTGACTGAACACCATACAACATATATTCCTCATATTGATTTTGGTGCCAATGCAAAATGTTAGCTTTCAGTGTTTTTGTAAATTTTGTTGGCTAAATTCAACAGCAAGTTTTGAATTTTTTGCACTGGCTTTAACTGGCTATTATTACATCTCAACTCAACTCAACCAGAGGTTATGGATGCCGGTGTCAACAACTCTTATGCCCATATCTATATATCTTAATTTATGAAAACATACCAGTAATTCAAACTGCATAGTGTAAAACCACTACAACTGCATTCCACTTAATGCCTCAGAATCTTTTCATAGAAAGTAAGGTGCAACAACGCTACTAGCTGATAATTAGAGGCGCAGAAATGGCATCTAACAGCACTTTAACCACTGAAGTCATGTGTAAGTGGGAGCTGTTTTGGCACAAGGAGCAGTTTCGGCCAAATACCCTTATTGACACTGTCAACATCATCTTCATAATGACAACTGTTGAGAGATGGCCGTTCTTATAGGTAGTAGAAGCATCTGAAAAGTGGGCGGGTCTGAAAAAACATTGGCGGTGAGACAGTGGGACAGGGGCGCGTTGCTTGTGAGGAAGTGGTGTAGGGTTGGCCCATGTCAATCTGTTTCACTGTTTCCTGTATGCTGGGACAAACTTTTTATTGGACCACCAGTAGGTAGACACGGAAAAACGACCGTAATGTACAATACACAGCAACCTGTCTACATTACCAACAGTAACTATTTTACCAGTATTACATTTTATGCTTTAACAGCACTATGGAGGCTCAAACCTGGGTGGGGCAGAGACAGCAGTGGCCCACAGGGGCAAAGCCTGCCAATCTCAACAGCTTCTGTCACCTATGACTGCTTCTTCTTAAATTACTGCAAGTCAACTGTGAAATGACGGTAATTAGTTGGTTAGCTCATGTGCTGCATTACATCATCTCAGCCAAGCAGTCAACAGCAACAACGAGGTGCTCAGAACTCCCAGTCGACGACCGGCTCCTGTTCCAGGTTCCGCTGTAGTCGCTCGATGTTGCGTTCACGTTCCGCCTCAACCAACTTACTTAATGACGCCGACTGGCCGTCATCAGTCGAGCAGGTGTCTGTGGCTGTGGTGTGTGGGTCTCCGGCATGGCTGACATCAGTACTGTCATGGTCGGCCACATCATCCGGCTGTTCGGTTCTGTCGAGGACTGTGCCGGTTGACAGACGGTGAGGTCGCGCACGCTTCCGCCGACTGCCCGCCGACAAATTCCTCACTCGAGTCTTGGAAATTGCTGACTCCGGAGAATTTACAATGTCCCGGACCGGAGACAGGCTGTTTCCGTCAGCAGTTCCGTGTGGCTCAGTGCTGTCTTCTGGACTGTCGACAGGGAGCAGCTGTTCCATGCCAGCCTCAGTTTTCACCAAACACTGGGCTGATGGGTCCGCGCTGTTGACCGCCTGCTGCTTGGCTCGCATGCGGTGATTGTGGAACCAGTTGACGACCGTCTTCACACCGACGCCGATGTCTGCCGCCAGTCGCTCGATGGCTGCCTGGTTCGGGTACGGATCGGCGGTGTACGCCTGCCGCAGTGCCGTCTTCTGGTCCTCACTGAAGAACAGACGAGGCTTCTTCTGTGAGACTGCAACCACTGCTGAACCATTTACTGACTCTGAGCCCGAGTCGCTGTTTGACTTTCTCTTGTGACCTGTAGACACAAGGAATACAAGAGTGCCAGACAAGATTACTGACACATAGGCCTACACTGTATCTGGACTGATTATAATGCGAAAGGGGCTATTCAATATTGGACTTTTAAGTTAATTTAACTAGGCCCACGAGTACTATACAGTGATTCTGTTGAACAAGCAGGATGAACCACAATGCCACGATCGTGTTTTATTGGAACATTGCAAATATGTTGGTGGAGAGTTATTTCCTGTAATTGGCAAAAAATAAGTACTTGAATTAAAGCACACAGCCAGAAAGTTAGTTTGCAAAATGTAACAACGGTACTGGAAACAAAAGAGAGGCTTTTTAAATTTAAGAATAACTGACATAAACAGCATATTTACCAGCTAAAGTCTGGCTCTGGAAAGCACGAAGTCGCTCAATGCCATGTGGATCGGCCAGCCAAGCATGCATCCGCAGAAATGGTTCACGACCCTTAGCGCTCAGCAGCGACCATGGCTTTGGCTTGGCGAGAAGTTCGCTGACAGAGCCCTGCGATAGCTCCAGTACAGCCTCACCAAACAACTTCTGGCCGAGACCATGGGACTGGAGAAGGTCACGGACACGAGTCGTCAACTCCTGAGTGTCGATCTCTTCAGAAGTGTTCGCTGCAGCTGCTGACTGATCGTCCTGTATGGTCGAAGCACTGGATTGCTGATTATAGACCGATCTCAAATCAACAGCCATCATGACCGGCGCCATCGGGCCCTGCGTGGGTGCAAAGTAGGGCGGTACCGGAAGAAACGGGAAGAGTGTTGGTGCAACTGGCACGAGACCACTGCCGGCGATGACTGGAGCAGCACAACTGGCAGCTACCGGAATGATTCCAGCCGACGTCTGAAAACTATCAACACTGCTGCATCGAGAAGAGTCGGCATTGACGTGTGATGGGCTGAAGAGAGGCGTTAAATTAGTGAACAAAGCTGAGGATGCTGACAATGAACCAGCGTCACCGTCGCTCGGCAAACTGCCGTCCATCAACATCCCTACAACAGCCAACAGGCTTTAGTAAGTAAGAATATGTATAGTTAAAGGAATTTTTAAAAGCAAAATTAGTGATCCCTCCTGAGGTAAAGATTTCTGTTCCCATACAACGGAGGTTTAAATGCTCAATGTGTGAGACTCTTAGGCAAATTCATTCATAAGGTGCCGTATGCTTTGCCTGGACAGAGTGGATACATAATTCAAGTGCATAAAGACTGTATTAATACACAGTTAACTGTAATCAAATAACACTTGTTCATCAGTACATTGTTCACTGGTGCAGATAAGCAAAATCAATTAGATAAAGCCACAGCATGATTAAAGACTTTTTCATTCTATGATTGTGATGTATAAATATCTAGCACACCAACTCTGTATGACCTGTGAGCGTCACTTCGGCTGCTGAGCTGTTCCGTAGCAGTTTATCGGCCGGCACTCGGTACTGACTTGCAACCAGCTTTGAGACAGCATCGGGATCGTCCAGAAACGCCCGCATGCGTATAAACGGTTCTCGACCCTTCTGTGTCAGCAGTAGCCATGGTTTGGGACGGGCAAGGAGGTCACTGACCGATCCCTGAGACAAACCTAGGACCGCCTCACCAAACAGACGCTGGCTTATGGAAAACTGGCTCAGAACTTCCTTTATCTGCACACAGTACAAACCATGTAGCTGAAAATAATAATACAGATCATATCTATCATGTTTAAGGATTGACACTATTGCAAAATCGACATGTAATAATCACTACATATTAAACACTCTACCAGAATACAGTACAATTACATACAACATAAAAATTCAACCAAAACACAGACAGACCACGGGACAGACAACATGTATAGCAACTCGCCAATTCTATGTGATGCATGCAATATGGTCTATAAATTACAAATAATACAGAATATAAAACAGAAAGATCTACAAAACTGTTGTGGCTTCTTGTAATAGAATTACAATACAAAACCTAGCTAAAACATAAAAATTAAAAAAAGCTTTAAAATTACACTTGTTTTCATACTGTGATCCGTTTTCTGACTATAACTGTATCTTACTGTAATTGTACTTTGTGTACAAATACACAATAAATTAACGAATAAAATAAATATAATAAAATAAATAAATAACACACACACACACACAACCGTTTAACGGCCCTATGTCCGGGACTACCCAGGTGAGCCAGTACCAGAAAGGTAAAACCAATCTGGATTTGACTGCAGCAAGAGACAGTGAGTGGCAATGGCATCAGCTGGGCCATATGCAAGTCTGCACCTCGCTCCAGACAGATAACCACACCAGCATCTCACTACTCAGTTTTTTACAGGCCGGACGCCCTTCCTGCCGCCCAACCAACAGTGTCAAAACACTGAAGGCAAAAAATAAATAAATAAATAAGCTACAAAGTAATACGGGTTCTTCTGACCTTTGCGACGACGTCGTCAGTATTAGTGTCCTCGCAGGCAGCCATCTGTTCGGCAGTGACAGGTGGCAGCAGCTGTCTTGATGATGCAGCACCGGGCACTGACTGTGTGATGGTCGTCGCCGGCAGCGAGTTGGCAATACACTGCATCCGCTGCAGTGGAGACAAGCCGTCAGCCGCCAGTACACGGCTGTCCAGCTCATCATCATCTCCAGTGTCCGCCGCATGAACCACTGACTCGTGTTCCTTCGGCCGGCCGATGCTCAGATCCTGCGTAAGTAAGTAAAGTAACTGTAGATTTAAAACTGCATAAAAGGAGACTTCATACTGGTTTATGGCAACATTTTTTTCACAGAGAGAGTCATTAATATTTGGAACACATTGGACAAACAGTGTGTTTCTGCAATTTCTGCAAACAGTTTCAAAAGAAGGTTGCAAAGGTGGGTCATTTTCAAGACTAATCAAGTCTGCATGACCATATGGGCCGAGCCAGAGCCCCAGAAAAGCCTTAACTGGTAAGATACTGGTAAGATTTCTATGGCGCATTATCATAAGCTACTCAACTCTAAGGCGCCCAGATATGGTATGTGCTAATAAGGGATCAGTTTTACCTGCCATCCACACCTACAAGACTCCCCAGCTGCAGAGCATCACTGCACTTCGGGTAGTACTTACTTCCCATCCGTCCCATGTAGGGTAGGAGGCTGAGTTAGCTTAGATGGCTCGTTATATACAGAGCACCTGAGGTAGTACAAAGACGGTCACCAACTCCAAGTACTAAGCTGTCACATACAGTGAAGTAACGTGTCCAGGAAGCAAGCTTTGAGATGGTGGCTTGTAAAGACTGCACTCTGCCGGCAATGTTGCAATTAAATGGGCTGGAAGGAACAACGATGAAAGCATCTGCAAAATAACAAGTCTGTGTTCAGCTTCCTATGTCAGATGATAATGCGATACTGCTCGCAGTTGCTGCTGAGTGCTGGCCATGCAGCAGTTGATCAATATCTCCTGCCAACCAAGCTACAGCAGCAGCAATCGACAGATGGGACAGACAGATGGACGGACACTGTAGTGTTACACAGACCCTGCCACACACTATGCGAGCAGTGTCCATAATAACTAACCTGCGGCATATTGTCGTCTTCTGGAGCACCTGCTGTCAACGCTGCTACTCCACCACTGTTCTCCTTGTCCTCGACCACGCATCCACTACCACCACCATCCAAAGAGTTCGACATGGGCTTCATCACGGTCCCGGCAGCCCGGAGGCAAGACAGTCGACTGATCTCACGCTCGTAGGTCTGTGCATCCACCACGTTGCCCTTCATCTCAGCGGACGACATCAGCTTCCGCAGTTCCTCCTCATAGATCCGCGCGATCAGGTCGCGCACTGGGTTACTGGACAAGTCATCAGCGGTGGCCGGCGTAGATGCGGGGCCCGTGGAAGTCACGGATGCCGAGGCAGCACGCCGATGGTCTCGCTTGGACCGCGCCACTCTGGACTTGGTCTGTGTCGGCGCAGGACGCTCCGTTGAACTGGGTGTCGGCAAAATGGCATCTCCATTCTCAGTATCCTACACAGTACACACCGGCGTGATACTCCTCTCCTCTCCTCTCAAGGTTTGCCACTGTTATCTTGACAAGACAAGACCGTTTGCAACGTGTGTTAGCCAGCACCCACAGTTAAGAACTGAAGGATTTCATTGGAGCAAAGTTTTACTGTTCGTATGCCCTCGCTGATGGCAACTAGCACATTCGGATTAGGCAGAAGTGTTATCAACAGTGTTATCTGCACTGTCTTCGTACGTGCAGAGGAGTGTCTTACTCTTCAATAAACAACATATGTTACATGACTGTATGACTGGTCTCTGCTGGTTCATGTTAGTTTGACTGCAGCAGCTACACTACTATTTTTTTAATTTCAATGGAAAGTTTGAGTACTAATGAAATGATCAACTTAACGCTGGCATGTCAGTTCAATATTGTATAATCAATTGATATATACCTAGTATATGTTATGTACATTGACTATCGGGAACTCACAAATCCCTGGTAGGCCTAATTAAACTTGTAAACTTATTTTTAAGCAGTTTAGTGTTCAGCTACGCCATTATTAACTAAAAATCTTAACACTAACTGCAAATGACTAAATGAATCATGTTCTATCTCACATATATTGTAAACTTTACAAACCAATAACTTCCATATTCAATGGACAGGCTAGGACTAACAATACTCAATAACTGGAAAAAATATAATCCGAAACTTTTGGAATCAATTTATCAATGATATGTCACTGAAAACCAACAAATTCAAACTATCTGACAACAATGCACAGAAAGCATGCCTTCTGCAGAGCAGCAGTCTGCTGACAAATAGCAAGCTGTGCTTCAGACAGAATCTGTGCAACACGCTGCTCTGTTTCTGTAGAATCACGTCTCTTGCTGGATGCTGTTCTCCCTATACATTCCAAACACATAATTCTCTTTTTAAAGACTTCGTTTACAGGACATTATGTTACTAATCTTGATGTATCTCAGGGCAACAACACACACACACACACCCGTTTAATAGCCCTTTTTCCGGGACTACCCAGGTGAGCCGGTACCAGAAAGGTAAAACCAATCTGGATTTTACTGAAGCAAGAGGCAGTGAGTGGCAGTGGCATCAGCTGGGCCATATGCAAGTCT
>Ga0126331_1000565_pt1 | contig 11147 bp, 10 predicted proteins | sample InaspJWI98metaG_FD_96379 | JGI IMG/M metagenome (GOLD analysis project Ga0126331, IMG submission 96379) | Marine gutless worms symbiont microbial communities from Oahu, Hawaii - Inanidrilus sp. 2 OAHU.JWI-98 metaG | ecosystem: Host-associated > Annelida > Digestive system > Unclassified | place... | reverse complement strand
TGATCGTAAATGTTGTCATAGCGGCCTCCTTTTTAAGGTTATGAGGCCATTATAACCGCCGTCTGTGACAGATACGGTCACAGATCGGCACTACTGGAGTTTTTTAGAGAACCGCATATGAGAATATCCACCCGTCCGAATTCATCGACAGCTTTATCGAAAAGGTGCGTCACCCCGGCCGGAAGACTGACATCCGCCTGTACGGCAATGGCCTGGCCGCCCTGCTTTTCAATGGTCTGCACCGCATCATGGGCCCCGGCCGCATCCTGTTTGTAGTTCACGATCACATTGATTTGGTTGGACCCGAGCAAAATAGCCGTCGCCTTGCCAATGCCCTTGCTGGCGCCGGTTATAATGGCTGTCCTGGGGTTTGCCTTCTGCATGTCAGCCTCCCTTTAATTGATAGCCTCTACTTATGCACCCCTTGGGACCGTGAGCCGCATCTATATTTCGGATGGTTGCGACTCCTGTTCCCCCCGCCTTTCACTCTATGCTCTTTGCGCTCTGCCCTATGCCTGGGTAAGCCCAGCCCCTAAAGGCAGCACTCTTCGCCACGGGCGTATTCGCACGACTCGCAAGCCTTGGAATCCGCCGCGGGCATGGTTCGCATTTCGTCCACCATGAAAGGATCCAACAGCCTCCGGGCCTTTGCCAGCTGCCCCAGGTTGACGCCGGATGCGATGCCCTCAGCGGCCAGGGCCTTGACCACCGCCTCCGTTGCCACGTTCCCGGTTGCACCGGGAGCATAAGGGCAGCCCCCCAGACCGCCCACACTGGCATCGAAGGTCCGAATACCCGCATGCCACCCGGTCAATACGTTTTCCACTGCCCGCTGGTAAGTATCGTGAAAATGCAGGGCTATCCGGTCGGCCGGTAGTCTGGGAAGCAGCAGCGCCAGCAGTCCGGAAACCTCCTGCGGCGAGGCTCTCCCGACCGTATCGGATATGGATACTTCGTGGGCCCCGAGGTCGGTGAGACGGGCCACGACATCCACCACTGCCTCCGGTGCGATCCGGCCTTCAAAGGCACACCAGAATGCGGCCGAAACATAACCACGCACCGTCAGCCCGGCCTCCCGCGCCCGGCGTATAACCGGTTTAAAGCGTTGCAAGGAACCGGCGATAGAGGTGTTGATGTTTTTCTGATTGAACGTTTCGCTGGCGGCCGTAAAAACGGCAATCTTGTCGACCCGGGCCGCGAACGCGCGGTCAAGCCCCCGCTCGTTGGGTACCAGGGCCGAATAGACTACGCCCTCCCGACGGCTAATTCCCCGCAACACCGCCTCGCCGTCACTGAGCTGCGGCACCCAATGGGATGAAACAAATGCGGTGACTTCGATCTCGTCGACGCCGGCGGCGGATAGCGCATCGATAAATGCAATCTTCACATCTGTGGGAATGGCGGCTGTCTCGTTTTGCAGCCCGTCACGGGGTCCGACCTCCACTATTTTCATGGGTAACTCCCCTTCAAGACAATAGATTTTGCGGGGCATTCCTTTATTTAGAATTTCGGCGGCAGGTTTCCGGCTATAGATTTTTATACAGCAGCCAGGCCCTGAAAAATGGGTTCACAAAACGATACTCGCCTGCATACCGAAAGATAATTTTCAGATCGATCAAGCGCTTGAGGGCCGCCTGTGAAGACGAAGCCTGCGAAATACCGGATTGCCGGAGAAATTGCGCCGAGGTCGGCTCAGCCCCTCCCAGCCGGGCCAGGCCGGTCAGGAACTTGAGCTGCTGGCCGGTTACAATCTTAAGGGCAGTCTCATACCCCTTGGCTTCATGAGCAAAAATCCGTTCCAAGGCGATGGGTATCTTTTCGTCCCCGATAACCTCGCCATGAGCGGTGGAATCCCACAGGGCGCTGCAAAGCTGCTGAATATCCCCGGTGATGTTAAAACAAATCTCAAAAACACGTTCCATCGTCCCCGGAGCGATCTCTCTTTCTCCGGTTTTGAACTTTGCAGCAATGAATGTCTGGAAGGCATCCCTTTTTAAGGGCCCCACCTCAATCGGCAGCGCTGATTTAAAAAAGGGGCTGTCCGGATCGTTGAAAAGGGTGTTCATCTTGTTGCGGATGCTGCCGGCAAAAAGAAAGGGGATATCGGTCAAAAATTGGATTCTACTGCGCAGCTGGGCCAGCACCTCATTGGCGTCCGGCAGGTTCAGGATGTCCTGAAACTCATCGAACACGACCACCAGCGGTTTCGTCTTCAACTGACAGGCGGCCACCAGATCCAGCACCCCGGCAATAGACTCGGGTTTTAACTGGACCGCGGCGTCCAGGGTCAGCGTCGGCAAACCGGATACCGGGTCCGCAGATATGACCGGCCGCAAGTGCGCCAGATTCTGCAAGACTTTGCTTACCAGCCCCCGTGTGCGTTCCAGTGTAATGACACTGGCCACCATCCTTTTGATGAGGTCGTCGGCTGTCTTGGTTTCCAGCAGGTCAATATAAACAATGCGCGGCTTTTTCATCCTGCGCACGGTTTCCCAGATCAGGGAGGTTTTACCGGTGCGTCTCTCACCCTGGACATAGACGTTCTGGCCCCGCCGGATCAGCCCGGCCAGCTCCTTCTCCAGCGCCGGCCGCCGGCAGAAATCCTGCGCTTTGACAATCTGGCCAAACTTGAAAGGATTCACATATCCTCCATTGCATACTTTTACGTTACGTACAATTACGTTACGTTGTTTTACGTAGCAAGCAGCTTAGCGTCCCGGCCGCCCCGTGTCAAGTAAAGAAATCGAACGTAGGACGGGCACACCGGCAGAGAATAGCGGGAATTTTAACCTGGTCTGATCTCAGATTTCTAAAAGCTTAGCCGCCCGTTCGCTTTGCTCACTCGACCCACGCAGACAAAGTCAGGCTTAATTTTAGATTTTTGATTTCGGATTTTAGATTTAAAGTTTTGCTGCGCTCAGACTTTTATATGAATTGGCAGAATTCCTTCAATCTAAAATCAACAATCCGCAATCTAAAATGGAAAAATACTTCGATCCCTACGCGAAAAAGACTTAAGGCTCAACGTAGTAGCTGCTGAAATGGCCTGGACGGCTATTGCCCGAAGGGCATGGCAAGTTTCATCCGGCCAGGTCGGCCGGATGATGTCTGCGTTTGTCTGCGGTTAATTCAAGTTTTCGGGTTTTTTCATTCAGCCTTCTATCTTTTTATCGCCTTTCACACTACGCCCTATGCTCTTTGCGCTATGCAGGGGGAAGCCCCATCCCTTCAGCCTTCTGCCTTCGCCTGATACTTGCGCGGCCCGACCTAAATTCACTTTGAGGGCAGCGCCTTTACATTATTATGCCTTGGTCGTTTCGCGTGCGTGTAAAATACGTCGTAAAACCTGAAACCGTCATGTGTTTGGGACGTTCGTTGATAAATCCAACCATTCTTGGCGTTTCATATGCGGCAACAAAATAACTGGTTAGCACAAAATTTGTTATTCTGCGCGCATCAAAAATAGTCCCATGTTGCCCCCACTGACAATTCTTTGCTGCTCAATTATCAATCTGTACTTGGACACCAGGCTGGGGACCCCTTTACGGGCCATAAAATCACGGTAATTCCGATAGTGTTCCCGGCCAGCCCCGATCTCGGAAATCGTGATGAAGGCTTTGCCTAACCAACCTTTCAGGGGGCGAATGGGCCCAGGATGAAAATCGATCAGCAGGATACGACCGTTCCTCTTGAGAACACGTTTCATTTCAGCTATCACCAGGCCTCGATTTTCAGGAGACATTTCATGCAAAACCAGCATAGCCGTAACCAGATCGAAAACTTCATTTCCAAACTGCATGCCGGCGGCACTGCCTAAGTGTAATTCAGCGCTCTCGCCCAGTTTTTTACGGGCGACTTTCAGCATGGCTGGTGATGGGTCAATGCCGCATATCTCGCATCCAGCCCTTTGGTATTTACCCAGTTGTGTTCCGGTACCGCAGCCCACATCGAGGACGGACATACCCTGCACCGGCGGGAACATTTTCATGCTCATGGCAATCAAGCCTGCATTGACTGACTGGAATAACGTATCGTAACATTTTGCCGTTATACGATAGGAATCCTTTCCCATGCCAGACCTCCGGATACATCACTTAGGGATACGTAACGGTCAAACGGAAATTCAGTCTTAACGTCATAAATCTCATTGCCTGCCAGCCGTCTTACCTGTTAGGCGTAGTTTTAACGAAGACGTTTCTGCGGCTGATTAGGGTTTTAGGATTTGGATTTGCCGCCCGTTCGCTTCGCTCACTCGACTCACGCAGACTAAGCCCGACCGACCTGCCCGGGCTTGGATAGCCATCGCTACGCGAAAAAGACTTAAGGCTCAACGTAGTAGCTGCTGAAATGGCCTGGACGGCTATTGCCCGAAGGGCATGGCAAGTTTCATCCGGCCAGGTCGGCCGGATGATGTCCGCGTTCGTCTGCGGCTAATTAATCTTTTTCTAGTTTTTTCACTCAGTCTCAAAGCCTTATCCGACCCCCGACTCGCTGGTTTCCCCTCTGTTACTTCTGCTCGACCGTGATCTTGTTGATGTGCAGGCTTTCGAATTTGCCACTGCCGGCCCCCGGCATACCGGCCATGGCCCCCATGTTCGTTGCCGACTTGAAACGGGAAACCACATCCATCCACATGCCGTCCTGCATATCAAAGACGGTTTCGCCTTTTCCGGCGGTTTTCGTCTTGGTTTCCCCCCCCATGGCGGTCTGCGTCTGGGTCACCGACCGATCCTTTACGCTGAAGTAGGCCAGGCCGTCGCTTACATCCTCCAGGGTATATACCTCTTTCCGAACCGAGGTCATTCCCATGGCGCCACCGCCGCCGGTCATTTTGCGCGTCATGTCAAATTCGTCGCCGATATCCAGCTTTTCTTCGGGAAATTCGGGAAACCAGAATACCATTTCTTTCCAGGCATCAGCCATGAAACGGTAGCTCTGCGCCATCATGGCTTTCATCTCCGGCGTCATGCCCTCCATGCCCTCCATTTGGGGCGCTGCTGAACCGGAGACCTGCTTGTTACGGATTTCACCACTGGTGTGCATGTCACCGGTGAACGTCATTTTTTTCAAGTCAATACCGCCCGCCGCAGACAGTATCCTGGCCGTCAGACGTACCCATCCTTTTTTCGGCCCGGCACTGATCTTGTAGCCAATCACGGTTTTGTTACGGTTCACCTGTTTCTGTCCCATCACATTGGTTTCCGTCTGCCCTGCCTGGGTGACGATCCACTCCTGCCCGGGTTTCAACCGGTAGGCAAACCGCCAGCCACCCGCCGTTGCGGATCCAGCGGAAACCAGCATCAAGAGAATCACTGCGCCTGCTGTCAATTGTCGCTTCATCGGTTCGCCTTTCGCTGCATGGTTTTGATTTTTCGCTGAATCCGCTTCTTGTCCGGCGCCTTGGGTGCCAGGCGAACATAGTTGCCGTAAGCGTCGGCCGCATCCTGGTAACGCTCCCAGTCCTCGTAAAGCTCTCCGAGCCCCCGGTAGGCCGGCGCGTAGCCCGCATCCAGTTTCAGGGCTTCCCGGTACTGGCGCTCGGCCGCTTTCTTTTCGGCAGTGCTGGCACCGAAGGCAAAGTCCCCCAACTGGCTTTTGGCCATGCCATAGGCGACTGCGGCGTTCTGCACGCCCTTGTCGTAAAGGATCTGGTAATAGATGTGCGCCTTCGCATAGTCCTCCGCCTCCAGGGATGCCTCCGCTTTCTTGGTCAGGGAGGCCTGTAGAAATTGACGGTAGGTTTTCTTTCCGACAGTGGGTGCTGCCTTGGATCGGGCGTCGCGTACTTCTTTCATCCCGGTCAGTTTGGATACGAACAGAGCCTTGGACTCCGGGGCCTCGCTCAGGGTCTGCACCAGACCGGTGGCCCCGAGCTGCTGTTGCATCCGCAGCATGTTTTGTTCCATCAGGCCCTGCATGGCCCGCATCTGTTCGGCCCAGGCCCCCATGACACGCTCGTTTTCCTGGTTGATCCGGTTGTTGATGCGCCAGAGGTGGCGCCAGCCCTTTGCGGCCTCGCCCACCGCGTAGCCGGCTCTCGCCAGATAGGCCATTCCCTGGGCCGTGGCCACGGGTGCAAATCGCAGGCGGGGATCCAGCGGCCGCCCATTGGCATCTTTGGTGGGAATACTCGCGATCACATCTTCGAGGCTGTAGTAGGCGCTACGGGCCGCGTGCACGGCCGCCATGCGCTCCATGGTTTCCCGATAGGTGGCCTCTCCGGACATGACGGCGTCCGTGGCCTTGACCTCTTCCATTTCCACCGCATAATCCACGGCGATGTCCAGCATGCCCTTCAGGAGCGCGCCGGCGGCGGCCATGCGGCGCTGCTTGCGCTCGGCCGCCTTGATCTCCTGGTACATCTGCACGTAATAGCCTTCGACAATATACGCGGTCTGCGGAGCCAGCACCGCCGCCAGCTGGGCTTCGTTGTCCATGGCATAGAGGGTGCCGGTTGTGACCACCACGTGACCGTCCATGTAGGCGTAGAGTTCCGGTTTCGGCGATTCGACTACCGTGATGGCGGGAATGATGCCCTCCGGCGGGTTGCCCCCGGGGGGCACCAATCGCTTGAGCAGACGGTCGGCGTAGGCTGTCACCTCGGGCTCCATGGAAGTCGGCCGGCCACGCAGATCCGAGCGGTACGCCTGGGCCGCTTCCTGGATAAGGAGTCGTCCATCGTCGTTCAATTCAAAAGCCCCGGACGGGGCGGCGACAGCCAGCACCACGGCCAGCCCGACAGCCAGCCATATGGGTCGTCTCATGTCGACCTCCAGTTGTCCCGATGACGCGTGTTGGATAAATTGATTAGGATTCCCTATTCGGGGGCGCTAGCAGGGAATTTTCGAATTGTACACCGTTGTATTGCCCATCCCAAGATGCAGCGGGTCCGAAAACCGAATGTCGGCCCGCATCCGGCTGCCCTCTTTTCAAATGGATATGCCCGATAACGGGCATTATGTCAACCGCACGTCAGCACCCGCTTTGCCTGAGCTTCAATGATTTCGGCAACACACGCCCAGCAGACCAGCGTTGTCTTCCGCATTCGGTGTAGAGCCCTGAGTACTTAGATATGAATGCCTCAAGTGGCATTTTCAGTATTTTTATCAACTACTGATTCCCGCCTGCAGGGCATCTTGCCTGTCGTGCGTAGCTCTTTGCGAAGACGGAAGGCTGGCTGCCTATTTTTTGGTTCCGCCTTTTACCCTATGCTTTCTACGCTCGGCCCTATGCCGGGCAAAGCCCAGACCTTCTACCTTATACCTTACACCCAAAAGCGCTGCAGTCTTTGGCGGCTTTGATCAAACAGTTGGCGTACCGGGTCAAGCCAATCAGCCGCGCTTGCATTACATTGGTGTTCATTGAACTGCAATGAACGTCAGAAAGGAAAAAAGACATGTACGCGAAACAAGTAACAATCCGGCTCGATGACAATTTATATCGCCGGCTGGAAAAAGAGGCCGGGAGGCAAATGCGCAGTGTGGCCGGGCTGGTCAGGCTGATCTTGCACAAGAACCTTAATAAGGGAACGGAATAATGCTACCGATCATCAAGACAATCAGCATCGTCCTGGCCGTGGTTATTTTGGCGGCAACGATTGCTAATGCCAAAATAGAAGACGCTATTTCGAAGGAATTGCTGCAACAGGGGTATGCGGTCGGCAATAAATTTGCGCTTGAGCTCAAGCAGTCTGTCAAAAATGATGTTTCTGTTTATACCCAAAAACATCAATTCAAGAAAAAAGAGGAGGTGGTCACCTTTGTCGAGAGGAGCCTGCGCAGACATGCCTGGAACATCTACCATCAATTTCTCAGAGCCATGCGGGCTATGATCAACACCAGCTATTCCGGTAATCCCAATGCTATCCGACCGACCCGCGCGGAAGAAAAGAAGTTGGTAAAAGTCGTGGCTAAAACAATATACGGCCAGACAAAACAGGCCATTATCAATGAGGTTGTCAGCGCACACAAATTAAAATGAAACACCTTCAAGCGCTATTGAATATCGGTCGGACGCTGCTGGTCTCCGGATGCTTAATTGCTACATTCTTCCTCCGCCAAGTAGCCCGTTTAAGATCTGAAATAGCCCTGTTTTTGACACTACTCCAGAATTATCATAGGGTTAGCGCGGTCCGACCTCAAAATTGTCCATGAAGATCCTATGAAAATAAATCTAAGCAATTGATATCAATTCGTATTCTTAATACCACGTCTCGAATATCAGGTGGTTGACACGAGCCGATCCTCGGGCTAATCTAACTCGACTTTTTGTTTTTAGAATTTTAAAAGGAGTTTTGACCGATGACCTATGCCGCTATTACCGGCTGGGGAAAATGTTTGCCCCCGGCTGTTTTGACCAACCAGGACCTGTCGACGTTTTTGGAAACCAACGACGAATGGATCACCAGCCGCACCGGTATAGCCGAGCGCCGGGTGACCCATGTCTTGCCGGGTGAAATGGCCTATGTGGCGGGAGCCCGGGCGCTGGCCGGTGCCGGCCTTTCCGCAGCCGACCTGGAATTGATTGTTTACGGCAGCTGCACCAACGATGAGCAGGTGCCCAACTCAGCCTCCGGCGTCCAATTGCGGCTGGGAGCCGACAAGGCCGCCTCCATGGATGTGGATACCGCCTGCACGAGTTTTCTATATTCCCTGTCCACAGCTACCGCAATGATCCGCACCGGTGTGGTTTCCAATGCCCTGGTCATCGGTGTTGAGGCGATTTCTCCGTATATGGACTGGGAAAACCGCAACGTCGCCGTGCTATTCGGCGATGGGGCCGCCGCAGTTGTACTACAGCAAAGCCAGGAAGAAGAGGGTCTGATCGGAGAATCCCTGGGATGCATTGCCGAGGCGCGCCACACATTGCGGGTCCGCGGTATCGGCGGGGCCTACGTAAACGCCGGTGTGATGCTTGGAGATACGGTATGGGATTTTGATGGCCAGGAAATTTTCAAGCGGGCCGTAAAGGGTATGGCGGCCGCTTCCAAAGCGGTCATGACCAAGTCCGGCATAAATCCAGACGATATCGATCTGGTGGTGCCCCACCAAGCCAACCTGCGCATCATTGCGGCTCTTGCCCAGCGAATCGGGGTAACGGAAGAAAAGCTGATGCTCACTGTCCAGCGCTACGGCAATATGTCGGCCGCCACCGTTCCCGTAGCACTTGTTGAGGCCCTGGAGGAGGGCCGGGTCAAACCCGGGGCTCTGCTCCTCATGCCGGCCTTTGGCGGAGGCCTGTCCGTGTGTTCCCACCTGGTACGCTGGGGGCAGCGCATCACGCCGCTGGGCACAACGGACATAGACCTGGAGCCCTGCGCCGATTCCGGTTTGAAACTGGTCAACGCCATCCGCGCGGCCAAAGCTCCGGCGGGCCGGTCCAGCGATGCCCTTCAGAGCATGGTGTTTCCCGAAAAGCCACACGAGACCAACATCTGATCTCAAATTTCTAAAGGTTTAGCCGCCCGTTCGCGTCCGTCCTCGCACGAGGCTTCGCCGGACAAGTCGCTCACTCGACCCACGCAGACAACACCCGGCCGACTTGCCCGGGCATGGGTAGCCATCGCTTCGCGATAAAAACCTGATACTCAATTTTTGCCGGTGCTTAAAAAACTACGATGATCATTTGCCCGAAGGGCATGACAAGTGTCAGCTGGCTACGTCGGCCGGATGATGCCCGCGTTCGTTTGCGGCTAATTTGTAGTGTTCGGGTTTTTTCCTTCAGTCTTCGGACTTCAGACTTCACTCTCTATTCTCGTGACCCGACCTAAGATTTATTTCTGAGGGTACTCCCAGGCATCTTTAAACAGCCCAACTTTTTGCATACGTTCAATTAATCCGGCGGCTTCCTGTCTTGAACCAACCCCTTTGATGACCAGGCGGTGCCAGGTTTCGCCATCCAAGTTGACTGTTTCTATTTCCGCCGGGTACCCCTCCTCATGAAGCATTTGCAACAGATCTGTAATTGTCGTCAGGTTGCGAACCGATGCCAGACTCGCCACCCAACGGCCATCCGGTCTCAATACCCCTTGTCCGGGGGTCAACTCCGTCTCTGCAGCCCACTTTTTCAATTGCTCCGGATCAACTTTAGCCACTGGCAGCGCAGGTTTATTTTTGGGTGCTTCATAGAACGTCAATGGTTCGTCCAGAACAACCGGCGCATCCCCACCCCGGGTAATAGTTACCTTGCCCTCTATCAAGAGTACGATGTCTCTCGTCGGCGAAACTTTACCCCAAATATCCGTCCCCCGAATACCTGCCACGGCCGATGCCACCTGAACGTCGATTTCACGCCGGTGTCGTTTTGAGAGGGCCGTGGTAGTGAAACGGAAAGCGCCCTGGAGGACTTTTAGAAACCCTTTAAAGACGGCCTGCTTTTGGGGGGGCGGCGACCATGATGCTATGGTGAAGCTAGCGTTTTCTCCCAGTTTCACCAAGCTGCCTTCCTCCAGCCGCAAAAGAAGCCGGCCGGACTTTCCGGTGAGAAGGCGGTCGCCCGGCTTTAACTCCATGCCTACCATAACCGGCATTGTGACGTCCTGCCATTGAACCCAGGCCGGGACCTGTAGCGCTTCCACCTTGCCGACAGAAATGGCAAATAGCGGTCGCGGCCAAAGGGGTAAAAGTAAAACAACCAGCAACAGAATTCTCATTGCAATACCTCCGGGGGAGGGCAGCGGTTACATTTTTCCTTACCAATATCGATTAACATTTCTGGATTGTAAGACAAGTTTCCATCCGCGATCTGCGGACTACACTAGAGGGCAAGTCTCAGTGGTCATCTGTTTCGGCTATGTTCCCGCCTGCCGGGACTCTGCTTTCCCAGATCTCAGACTCCAGGAATATTGGCGTTTCCTTCCACCTCATACCCTATACCTTATACCTTATTATCCGGTGCCTCTTCAGCCTTCAGTCTTCCGCCCAATCAACCTATCCAAAACCTCTTTCCCTCCAAAAGCGGCCATTTAAGACCGATATATGTCCGAAATTTTAAAACTATTTATATATTATCAATAACTTGGCGCCGCCTGATATGCATTAAAGGGCATTTAGAATAGAGACACCTCCCTAATCACAGCAACAATAAGCTGCTATGATACCAGCGTGTTTTCGACAACAACGCAAATGGATTTAGGAGGTGTCTCATGG
>Ga0126331_1000563_pt1 | contig 11172 bp, 5 predicted proteins | sample InaspJWI98metaG_FD_96379 | JGI IMG/M metagenome (GOLD analysis project Ga0126331, IMG submission 96379) | Marine gutless worms symbiont microbial communities from Oahu, Hawaii - Inanidrilus sp. 2 OAHU.JWI-98 metaG | ecosystem: Host-associated > Annelida > Digestive system > Unclassified | place... | reverse complement strand
TATTCATGGTCTCTTACATTCTGATTACTGGATACAGTATTCTGTTATTTATGAACCCAATGAATTTCAAATTCCTGCAAGTGCCTACACATATCCCACAGCTTCCAAAAGCAAAAGAAAAGAACAAAATATTACTGCACTCGTCAGAATGAGTCTGACAGTAATTCTGATTGACAAATGACGTTCATTTAAAAAAAATTAAAAAACGTTTGGAAAATAAAAAAACGTTAAAAACGTAAAAAACGTGACCAGAATAAAAAAAAACGTTTTTACATCTATGGTCGCGGCGGCCGCGGATCCGTCGAGTGACGCCCGGAGCGAGGCGGCAGCGCATCCGTCGTCGTCGAGTGACGCCCAGTTCTCGGCTCCTGCTCGGCTTCTGTGCGGCCGGCGTCGGCCGCGCGTGGAACGCCGCCAGCGGACAGCTGCTGCGCACCCTAGCCCCACCCGGCGGACCGCGGCCGCCGCGCGTGATCGGCCGGACGAGCAACGTGCGCGCCGCCGTGCTGCTGTGCGGGCACCTGCTGCTCGTCTACGACGTCACTTCCGGTCACGTGGTAGCCGCGGCGACGACCGACGGCGCGTGTCGGCGCTTGCGGGCGACTCCGCGCGGCGGCGCTATAGTCGGCGTGACTGTGGACGGCGAGCCGAGAGCGTTCTGGTGTCAACAGATGGCGCCTGTGCGCAGCCAGACGTCGCTGCAGGCCGTCAAAAGCACTCTGTCCGCGACGTCCTAATTCCGCCCTGGCTCCCGTCGACACGACGCGCTCGAATACTAGACATGCGCTCTATGTCAGTGTCAATGCCAATCAGAAATTTTTAACGTGGCTACAATAGCAGAACTATTACGAAGTCCACGAAGGCGCAGTATGGAGTCACAGAACTGTGTTAGGAAAAGACTGCTGAAAAAGGAACGTGTTAAGACGTTGACGGATGACGGGCAGAGACGGGGATGATTGGATGTCAGAAGGCAATGAGTTCCAGAGCAGCGATGCAGCGACTATATCTTAACCGTTGTGTTGCTACAGGGTGTGTTGCAAGTGAGCCTGTGATTGGATGACGGCTGTCACATAGCAACGCCACACCCACAGATGGTTGTGGCGTCGGCCATCGGGACATATGACATCTGTTGTGTTTCACCCGCTGCATAGCTTGCTGCTGCTGACGTTCGACGACCGGCCCGATATACAGGTATCATCCGTGTGATTCAGGGCCCAATTTAACGTTCAAACTACCAAGCACGGGACCCGACGGAGCCCCAGCGGGGTCCAGGGGCAGAGCCCCTGGTCAGGGAGTCAGGAGGCAAAGCCCCCTGAAGCTGAAAGCCTTTTAGCTTTTCAGCGTCCAATGAAAACGGCAAAATTTACCCCATTGACTGGCAAACTGTGTCTGTGATGTCTCTGCTACATAGAACGTGTAGATAGATTCAGCCATTAAGAACGTAAGTCTCCATTCAAGTTTTGCCCACATGCCAGAAAATCAGTTTGTATGATATATTTGTGTGTGTTTATTAATTTAGGGTCGACGGTCGGACCACGAACAGCCAGTCGTTTGTTAGTTAGTGCCATGCCATTTGTTTGTAATTTAGAAAAGCAGTGTCAGTGCGGACACATTGCAGACTGCACTCTAGCGATGACTACTGTATCATTAGGCAATTATTCACTGTCGGAGGTTTATCAAATTGTTTATTACCAGATCACACGCAATTTAATAATATTGATAATTGATGTACATTAACACTTAAATGCTTAAAGTCTATAGCATGTTTATAATGAACACAATGTTGTGTACTTGAAAACAAGCACGCCCAATGCTGTCCAAGTGGCGGTAGAAATAGAAAACTGGAAAATGTGTCTTCTGTTGTGATGTAAAAGTCTGAACTTCCGAAAACTTTGTATTTCTCACTTTTATACATCAGAGATTCCCTGAAGTGAAATTTAGCAATCCGTGCTTGCTATACTTTCATCAGTCACGGGCTACCGCATTGTATAGAGTCTTTCACTTTCGAGGTTCTTATATAGGCCTACAGCGTATATACACTGTGAGGCAGAAAAAAAGGAACCACTTATGAATAAATTTTTTAATACACAACATAGTTTGACATAGTTTAGTACTCTTATTGTTAATAAATATTATCGTCGAAGATATTTATTGAATTTGTGGAATTTACGCTAATTTCGGCACCTTTCAATGCAAAAAGTGTGATGTAGGATATTATTACCTGTAATGTCCGACGTCGTCGAAAAAAAACATCGACTTGTCGAAATTGAATACCTTGTGTCGTCATCGAAAAAAATACGACGCGTCGATGTGAAGACGGCGACGTCGTCGTCGTCGACAAAAATGTGTAACTCTTAATAAAAATTCTTCCGATTTACTTACAAGGTACAGCATTAATAACGCACACTGAAATTCTGGCAGCAAATTTCTGATTAAAAAAACTGAAGTAGGCCTATAAGTGGCGCATTACGGCAAAATCATGAAAAAGCAAAACGATCGATGATCTAACTAGCCCTAGTCCATTGAAGAACAATTAACATGAACTTTGAAGAAAAAACAGAAACAACATAGAAAGAAGTGACTGAAAATGCAGACGCGTTGTCGAAAAATTTGAGGTCGGAATTGAAGAAATAAATTACGACGCCGTCGAAACGTCATCGAGAAATCTCCAAGTCAGTCGAAAAAATTCGACGCGATCGACATCGGACTCTACTTCCAGTCTTTTTCGACACTGCTCAGTAGCAGAGTACACCACGCTGTGCTGAAATTCAGCCCATGTCGCAACAAGCCACTGACGCCAGCCGCAACATGTCCGTATCAACACACGCGCTACTTCTGCAGCGTGCCCCAGACGCAGTACTATAGGCTCTGCAAATAATAGGAAGCACTAAACAGCAGTTAAGTAGGGCCTATGCAGCTAAAGCTGCACTACAACAGTTGCTATTTGTTTTCTTCAGAGGTGATGTAAATAATCTGAAGTATATGAATAATAATGTTGAAAAACGACTTGTGGATTTCCCAAGGTAAAGTGGCTACATCTGCCAGGTGAAGTGGACAAATCTGCAGTGTGTAAGGTGTTCATGTCAAATTTTCTCAGGATTTAGCGTACCAAAAATTATTGAAATCGGTTAACTTTCAGAGTTACTAAAAAATAACAGGTGGACGTTTTTGGGACACAGTGTAGTACCGAAATGCCCCGGCCCAATGAGCGAAGTGTCCGGACCTATGGTCCGAACTGTCTCGGCATTGGGACCGAAATGTCTTGGTGACGAAGCGTCCGTAAAGTGAGAAAGTCCAGAGAAAGTGACTTCCTGTTGGGTATCCTGACGCCATCTAATCGGCCTCCTTAATTGGGCCCACACGACACGGCTCACGAGTCTGTCTTCCAAACGCCATTTTGATCGCCTCAGCCAGGGCTCACCGGTGTGCTCAACAGAGACACAGGCACACAGACCGCGGAACGTGCGACATTTTATAGCAATCGCTAGCTAATGCGATGCGTGCGATGCGGCCTGAAACTGTGAGTATAAATAAAGTAGTACCGTCGACCACGCCCACCGGCGCATTAATTCACCGCAGTGACCGCAGGCGCAAGCTGCTGGCCCGGTGCTGCCACCTGGGCTACAGATGTTGATTGATTGGCGTAGTATGATGTAGATGAGTGGATGTTGTTCTTTTAATATTGGTTAAATGTATATTATAGCGTCACGTGTCGTAATTGCTTCGTTTCTGACATGGAAGCAGCGTTGAACCTCAACGTTCTGTTGCCGAACGGGACATGTCATCGGATGAAATGCGGCAGTTCGACGCTGGTTAAAGATGTCATTGATCTGGTGGTCGGACGCCTCGGTACTGGTCATCGTATCTACAGAGCGGCGTACGCGATAAAACTCAAGGGTCGGGCATCGCCGTCGCCCGACAGTTGCTCATCCTGTTGGCTGTTGAAGGATCTTACTGTACTGCGCGCACTTGAAAAGTTTTTCACCGTTTCGTCGTTGTCGCAAGATGAGTTCTTTGTCCAGCTGCGAGTCAGATACATACCAAAGGACTTCCGCGAACTGTTATCGAAAGACAGGACAACTTTCAACTTCCTGTATGATCAGATTCGGTCTGACTATTTGCAGTTGAACTGTGAGATTGATCAGAACGCTGCTGTGCATCTGGCGTGTATTCAGATCCGACGATTGTTCAGAGACGTTCAGCACAACGCTGCCGAGAAAAAGACTAGTTTGGATTACCTCGAGAAAGAGATTGGCTTGAAAAAGTTCTTTCCAAAGCGTTCTTTGGATTCCTCAAAACCAAAGCTGCTGCGAAGAATTATCCAGGACACTTACAAACAGTATGATTGTATGTCAGAGGATGAATCGATGCTGAAATTTTTCACATTGCTGCGGACTGTGTGGCATTTTGACCATGAGACATTTCCCTGTGGACTTGGTGCAAGCTGGAGTGTTCCAGTAGATCTGGTGATAGGCCCTGACGTTGGCATAGGCTACATTGCAGACAGGTCCTCATCACCAACCCATGTTGCTAACTTCAGTCAAGTACGCTGCATTCAGACTGTAACGGTTGAAGGCACTGACAAAGGACAAGTTTATCTGATGGTCACTGAAGCCACGGAGCCCCTTGTAATTACAACTAGCGAGTTCACGATGTCTGAGAATATAGCAGAGGTTATTGATGGGCACTGCTGTCTTGAAAACAGTGGCATTAGTTGCTGGAAGAACCAGTGTACAGCCGATGCTAGTGAGTTCACTGAGGAAGACACAGACTACTCTTCACTGAGTAACAAAAGTTATGAGATCGACAGAAAGCAGGTAAATCTGTTGTCGATAATCGGCAAGGGTCAGTTTGGCGACGTACATCGTGGTTCTTTTGCTATTGCTGATGGGAATACTGTCGAAGTGGCGATCAAAACATGCAAAGAAGATTGTGATCTGCCAGTTTCCGAAAAATTCTTAGAGGAGGCTTATATAATGCAGCAGTTTGACCATCCGCATATCATTCGCCTGATTGGCATAATATCACAGTCACCAATTTGTATTGTCATGGAGCTGGCGCACATGGGTGAGATGCGATCATTTTTGCAGAACAATCGATCGAGACTGAAACTGCACACCCTAATAATGTACTGCTACCAGCTGAGTGCAGCTCTGTCTTACCTGGAGGGAAAGCACTTTGTTCACCGAGATGTTGCTGCCCGAAATGTACTCGTCTCTTCAGAGGACTGTGTGAAACTGGCAGATTTTGGACTGTCAAGAAGCCTCACTGAACAGTGCTATTATAAAGCCACAAAAGGTAAACTGCCCATCAAGTGGATGGCACCCGAGTCGATAAACTTCCGACGTTTTACCACAGCTAGTGATGTCTGGATGTTCGGAGTCTGCATGTGGGAAATCATGATGTACGGCGTGAAACCGTTTCATGGTGTCAAGAATAATGATGTAATTAGTAAGATTGAAGGAGGTGATAGGTTGCCACTGCCACAGGACTGCCCACCTGGCATGTACAACCTCATGTGCGCATGCTGGTCATATGAACCTAGTGAACGGCCTTCGGTTTTTCTTGTCAAAACTACTCTGCATGAGATTTACGTCGAGGAATGCCAGAGACATGAAGATGAGGCCAGACGTCAGAATAGGCGTCAGAATTCTAGCAGCACGTCTGATAGTGAAGCAATGAGCACTGCTCCACCAAAGCCTGCTCGACCTTCATTTCCTGTTCTTCAAGGTCTTGGGTCCCTTTCTAGTCTGTCTAGTGGCAGCACTTTTAGTCTGCCTCTTCGTACAACACCAACACCCCAAACATCTTTTGATCATATCTCTGCTTTGAGTAGCATTAGTGATTGCCGACGGACATCAGATGATTTGTTGTATGGAAGTGATGTTGATCTGACAGTTGGGGATGGTGGCAGCCTGGTACTACAGAGAGATGCTACAGACTATGCACAGTATCGTCCACCTCCACAACCACTTGGCTATATAGTGGCTTATACACCAGAACAGCTGACAGATATTGTTCGTGATCAGTACTGCAATGGACCACCAAGCAGTCTGTACCACCGGCCTTCACTCACAGAGTCAGCATCACATCCACATCCTGGCTTCGTCACAGCAGCAGCTCAGCCATCGGTTTCTAAGCTCCTGCATCAGCAGTCACAGCAAAGCCACGACGATGCCGAGTGGTTGCAGCATACAGAGGATGCCAATCGTATGTCCACTGCTACCAGTTCCACCGACGAAGACTCGTCATTTTGTGACGCAGTTTCAGATTTGGATTTCGCGAAGACATCACTGACATCGGTTGATTCCCGTGCCGCCCCGCGAACTGTTAGCCAGACCTCAGAGGAAAGTCGAAGTGGTGATGCCCCATATACATCTACCGCTGCAGTTGTTTGTGCTGTAATGGATCTTTGCCAGGCTGTCCAGAATGGTTGTCAAGCAGAAAGCTACACTCAGCAGGTTAAGATGATTGGTCTGCAGCTGCGGCAGCTGATACTGAGTGTGGATGTTGAATTGGCAGTGTTTCCTTCGACCGTGGCTGACACAGTTGTGAGCAGACAGAAGCTGACGAATCGTGCAATGGCTAGTCTTGTGGTGGCAATGCGCCAGGCGCAGCAGTATTCAACAACAGTTGTGGCAGGAGAGTACCGTCGAGGTATGCTGGCTGCAGCACGTACTCTGGCTCTGTGTGCAAAACAGCTGTTTGATGTCTTGGATGATGCTCGCACAGCAGTCCTGCCAACACTGCAGAGGTCACCTCCAGATGGTGCTACTGGAGATGCTTCAATGTCCGAACTTCCTGTTGGTGATGTTGGATTGGAATCGATTGAAGAGGTGTATGACAATACATGCAAGACTGCTGCTCAGCTGGTTAGGAGTAATGTGTCTGAAACCCCAACTCAGACATTGAGCTGCTTTGACGATGCTATCTTGCTTAACAGTGATGACGAAGATGATGATGATGGTAATTTCCATGAGGATGAATTTCATGACCATCCAGATGTTGACATGCTATCCAGTGAGGCTGACCGCTGCCTGGAAACTGCAGATCAGAATGACGAAGACAGTGACGAAGCTAACTTTGATGCCTTGTTGGTGGACATGAACAGTTCTTTGTTTATCGGAGAACTCCGCTGACTGTGTGTTAAACTGCTTGTCATTTTTATTTCATTTTGTATAGTAACTATTGCAGTGTTATGATGAAATGCAAAGTATTTTGGTGCATTCATGCAGTAGCTCTTTCACAGTCACAAGGTCATGTGATGTGCAGAATCGTTTTATTTATTGCGATCATACTGATGTGTTGCTATTATACTGACATGTACTTAGTTATATGATGTTAAACTGAGTTTAGTTGTGTGATACTGTGGTGCACTTTGTGTTTTTATGTTCGTGGCTGTTGTTACCGTCGCGTTCTGTTTGCTTTATAGATTATTTTATCCATAGTTTCTCTTCTTCTCTGTCACTTTTAGCATGTCGTTTGTGGTTAAGTTGTATTGCGCACAAAACTTTGAAGTTTGAACTAGTCGTCGTTAGCCTTGTCAGTTTAATATGCATGTCTGTAGATATACTGCAGTTGCAATATCATTTGCATACTTACACAGCAGATATAAAGTTTTAAAACATGCATTTTTACTATGCAGAATATATAAAACGAATGCTTGTGCCTCAGCAGTGTGTCTACGTTGTATACGAGTTACCAGGTTTAGAGTGGTGTATTTTATGATGTAATATTTTTGACTAGAATATACATAGTTTATGATGCTTATGCATGCAGCAAGTACAGTGTTGCATATTTTTGACCAGTTTGCTCAAGTACAGTATTATGCAGTCATTATATGTATGTAGAGCAGAGCCTTATTTATGAATGTTCACAGTTCTGAGGTTCCATGTTCCCACTGTAATTTATGGGATGCCATTAGAAGGGCGTCGCTAAATAGCAGAAAGTGAAAGATGAATTAAGGGCCAAGGCCATAGCCTCTTTGGCCTGTTTGTATCAAAAAGACCTTCACATTTATAAATCCGGTGCTGATGTAGATCAGTTGATTCGACCCATGTGTTTTATTACATCGTATATACAATGCAGAATTTTGAGAATTGGTTTGTTTCTGTAATGCAAAATACAGGTGGAAATTTTTTTGAAATTTATATCAGTATTGAAGAATAGTTTTTGTCTTTTGTGCTGATGTTTAGCGGTCATTGAGTTATTGTTTTGTTTGCTATTATTGCATTCATTGTCATTGTATGAATAGAACTCTATGCATCGTTGGAACAGTTGTGTACTTTTTATGTAGATGAACATAAAACAGGCCTATGTTTGGTCACATTCCACTGTACAGAAGAGGTTTACCATATTATATTGCATTAAATAACAACTAAAGCAAAGAAGCAAGAGAGATTACAAGCAAATGCACCTGCAGTAGCATTAATGTTTGAGAGGACAGCTTTTGAGCTGTTGAGCCAAAGCAGAATGAAATTAGAAGTTGACTGCAAGCCAGTTGGGAATGCCTCTGCCCTAGCTGAAACTTGCTAACGGGTGAACAAAGTCTCTGGCCCCATCAGTTGGATAGACAGATACATGAAAAAGACTATCTCCAGAGTTGAACAGCAAACGGCTAATTCTAGGCATGATGCGAGATCTGATTGTTTTGAGAAACCTAATGGAAAGATTTTGACAGATGGTCAACAAGCATAGGAGGAATTGAGGAATTACCTGGAGACACTTTTAAAGGAAATTAGCCATAAATAGGGGTTATATGAACTGATTACATGTAGATATAGAGTTGTAAGATGAAGTAACTACAGTGGTGGTTGTGACAGGCTGCATCGCCGCTGCCACACAGACCTTTGTAATGGACACAACTTTGTCCTCATTCCACACCACCGCTCCTCGCTACTTTAATGATAAAATGCATTGGCACATGTCCCCTCAAAGGTGTCCCTTTAGTTGGAGATCTGGACCCACCTAATACATGGTTCCTTGCCCCCAATTGGTTCAGCCGTTTTTGCATGGTTTACAGTTGCGACCAATACAGACAACGCCAACCCGCTTGTAGCAATAGGCTGTATCTATGTTATGCATGCAAATGCAATGTGGCCTAAAATATTACAGCAGCAGGGGATACAGGAAATGCATCAGAAATACAGGATGGAAATTCTGATGTGGAATTTATTACCCGCACGGCACTATGGTATAACTCACAGGTCCGGCCGCTCCAACTGTTGAAAATGTGTACCCCATGTGTTGTAATAAGTTAGAGCGCGATGCATTTGTCAAAGCCGGAATCCGACAGGGATGCATGGCGCTTTCTGTGCAAAAGCAGAGCGTCTTGTGTAACGTCTCGGCGGAAGAATACGTATTCTGGGTGGGTGGTGCTGCGGCTGTAATGGCGACCGTGTTGTTGTTTACTGTTTTGTATAACATACAGATATACAGAGACACGCAGTGACAACCTGCATTGGTTCCACTGACGGCCACAAGTTAATGTTGTGGTAATTCTGACTGATGTCTTTTCTTTTGATATTTATCTTGCTTACCTACGGTAACTGTTAGATACTGGTGTTCTGTCTCTTTCTTCGGCTGCCCGAATGCACATTAGAATATATGTACCGCTGATGACAAGTCACTCAATGAAGAAACAGGCCGGGGAAAAGTCATGTACGCAGTGGAAGTCAGGAAAGTTTGGAGAAACGTATTAATCCTAGAAAATTGCGTTAATCGACTTACTACTTGCACTGGTCATGCCAGTATTTGGAAATGGTATGCTGTAGTGTTGGGGGTCATGCTAAAACGCATTAGCAACTCATACAGTGCTTACATCGCCATTAAGCCGCCGCAGTGCACGTTTTATGTGACAGTATGCATATAACACAGCTTAATTGGTAGTGTCCAACTAAGCAGTGTTGTGTGCATTACTCAGTGATTTTGTCATGAGTGTTAAAATTTGAGATATTTTAGCATGGACGACCTCAGTATGGAGTTGAACAGTGTTACTATCACATATTTAACGTGAATGAAAATGAAACAGTTTCCTGTTGCTGTAGCAGAGGCATTGATTAACGATAAACGTGAAGATACCCTTGTCATAACGTCTTAGTCAGAGGTCTGCCTATTGTGCATGTTGTGTGCATTTTGAGCGTCTTTAATCATGACCAGCTGTTGGTTTTACTCGGTTGGTAAGATTAAGTACCGTATGATATTAACTAAGACTAATCTTCAATCTTTCATAACAGTGGTTGTACACAATTCAGACTTGAGACCGATACTGCAGAGTTTCCTGTACTGTTGCATCAGTAATGGAATACTGTGTTTCATAGGTGGAATACATTGCTTCAGTACCAATACTGATCCAATACTGATGGACAGTGGTCAGCAGGCATTTGCTGGTGCTGGCAGGTCTGCCATGCCGCAGATCATGGTGTTTCGCCCAACGATGGACGAATTCAAAGATTTCTCAAGATACATAGAGTATATTGAAAGCCTCGGAGCTCACCGAGCTGGTTTAGCAAAGGTATACATGTTTTTTTCACTTAACCATAGTATTTTTTTTCATTCTGAATATTTGATAATATCAGTCAGCCTACAGAAATTTTACATGACACATTTTATAATTTTTGGTAAGTGATGTCTTAATATTTGATTTAATTGATGCAAATATAATGATAGTTCTACAGTGCAGTTTTGTTCTGTGATAACAGGTAAAGGTAGCCCATACTTGATATCGAGCATAGGGTTCTGGAGCTGATCCCAGTTCTTGGCAGTCAGCCTGCAGGTGACGTGAGTCATAAACCCAACCCGGTGGTAGGCTGCCATTACTTTTCACCAGGCCTACAGTTACCCTCACAACCCTTAACACGCAGGTGCATCGGAACATTTTCGTAAGTGGGGGGTACAGATTTGTACGAACGTTATACAATCTTGTAATTAAAGTCGTTTGCTTAAAATTTTGAAATAAGCCGCATCTTTGACTTGGGGGGTACAGGGGGTACAAGTCCTGAACTTGGGGGGTAAAATGTACTCCTCTGTCCCCATAGTTCCGACGCCACTGTTAAGAGGGCTGCTACCAGTTTCGTTGTTTGGTAAACAGAGGCACGATTGCTGCGAACAGTTTGCCTAAGGCTGTTACTCAACAGTGTCGTGGCTGCAATTTGAACCCAGGCCCTTCTGCGC
>Ga0126331_1000562_pt1 | contig 11187 bp, 8 predicted proteins | sample InaspJWI98metaG_FD_96379 | JGI IMG/M metagenome (GOLD analysis project Ga0126331, IMG submission 96379) | Marine gutless worms symbiont microbial communities from Oahu, Hawaii - Inanidrilus sp. 2 OAHU.JWI-98 metaG | ecosystem: Host-associated > Annelida > Digestive system > Unclassified | place... | reverse complement strand
GAATGATGCCATTTTCTGACATTCATATTTCACAAGGCAGTGTAGCGACATGTTTAAAGCGTGGTGGAATATTTAAACATGAGTTTGTTGCAAATTTACTACCGAGTCCGCTAGTAAAAAAATTTGAAAATCGGATAATAGTTGGTGAAGTTATAGCTAAGAGTTTGGTGTCTTGTTTTTTGACTCACGGTGATATTACAGCAACTAACATTATAAGAGTTTTAAACCAGCTAGCATAGATATGGAAAGAAATTACGTCACTGTCACCCTATGTACTAAATTTGCCAAAATATTGTTTTGTTTTCTTTTTGAGTACACCATTGAAAAACAAATTGCAGAAGATTGGATTCTCCCCGAGAATGTCGGAGATTTCGTCCTCCAGGTTCCTTGGTGGATAGCTTTGTCCTTAAACGCAGCCAGAGGACTTTACTCCTTCAATCCCTGAAATCACCCCTATCCGAATCATGGATTCTCCCCGATTATATTTACTGACCTTCACAAAGAATGCGAAGTATTGCAATAAGCGTGTCTGTATGTCCGTCTGTCTGCGTGTATGCGCATCTGCCCGCGAGCACATCTCAAAAATCAGTTAACTAATATTTTGGTGCACGTTGATTGTGGACCTGGCTCGGTGTATTCTGGCGGCGTTGCGATACGTTATGTACTTCCGGTTCTGTGGATGACGTCACGTTATCACATAATAGGCCATAATGCCAACAAGTCCTAATCGCAGGCATGCAGACTGATGTCATCATGTGAAACTGGAAGCAGGAGCTAGTCATAAATTTCTTACGTATTCGCCAGGGAGTTCGAAGCGCAGCCAGTACGATTGCTATGCTTGCATGTGCATAGCTTTATTCACATCTATTAAGTCTAGTTTTACATCCGCACAGAAATGGCCCACACTCCGTCAAATTTTGTTTATGGCACAGATATCATCGTTGTCATCGTCATCCTTCATTATCATTGATATTCGTTCATAAAAAGTACACGGGTCTAGAGCAAGAAGGTCATATGCAGTGGTTGAACAGGACCAACAAGGTCAACTGAGCACTGAGTGGCATGGCCCGAAACAAAGCACGCTGTAACCTGTTAGATATGGGATGTCCCATGTCTTTGTGAAATTCGACAAGCCGCTCCTTGTTGCTGTAACAGTAATTTGCTTATGCTGATGCAATGTATATGACCGACGCATTGCAAAACAACAATGACAATGCGTGCATTTAAATATAGCGCAAAATAAATAGTCGTCACTCCCCACATGCGCTAAATGAATGTATGAATAATGGTCACAGCAGACCGCCAAGGACTACAAGAACGTCAGACTTTGAAAATTATCCGATCTGACATGAGATTTGCTACCGGACCGAAGCCGCACTTTGTCAGATAGTAGAGGCATAACCGGATTCAGATAATCGGCTCGGATATCCGTCCATTCATAATCCATACATCGGCAGACCGAATCATCTGTCATACACGAGTCCAGTAATGGCAGAGAAAGATGCTGATTGCTGTCCGTTGCAACTGCAAATTTATGTTGAATGTTGGGTCTTTTCCAGATAAAACTTATTCATAGCTTTCTGCGATCTCGCTCTTCCGTGTCGCTGCTGCTGCTGTAAATCTACCGCCCACTGGAACAAATAACGATAGCTGCGCGAAGCTCCGCCTCTGTCGTAAGCTCCGCCCAGCGTTACAGCACTTGACAATTGCACTATTAATAAAATATCTACGCGTATGTACTCTATAATAGATACATCTAATGCTAATTTTTATTACAGAAGTTTAATTTTTTACTACGGGCAGCTGCAAAAAAATATTTTATATTCGTGCACTTTGCAATTTCGGAAAATTTTATTCGATTGTTCTTTATCTCACGCAGCGATATTTCAAGTTACCAGAACATCTTGCAATGAAACGAGACACAAAAAGACGAATGTAGCGCTGACGACTGGCGTTGCTATGCATAGTAACGAGGCTAATTTGCACGTTCTGTTGCAGTGTTGGAAGCGGAAGATGCGCCTGCATCGGCAGTTTCATCAGTCCCACTTAATGGTCGCCCGCCCGCTCTGGTTTCAGCGAGAGTCGGGGTCTGATATATATCACACATGTCTTTCTTTTATTTTTTTATTTTTTTCCTTTCTTATTTTCGCCCGTTGACCATCTTTCTCAAAGCTTTTCTACTACTGCATGACGTGCTTTTGTCAAATTGAATTATCTATATCTTTGTTAAACGTCAAACGTCATTTATTTCAAAAGTTACGGTCTGAGCACCCAGACAGACACATTCACCAGACCGCCAATTTTTGGACTTGCAGCTCAAAATGTCGCGGGTTCGAATCTCGGCCGTTTCGCTTTCACGTAACAACTTTTGGCAAGATGTTCACACGTGCCTCTGTCACCAAGCAGTATAATTTGGTACCGGTCAAGAGACGATGATGTCCTGCGACTGAGAAGGTAACCATAAGTCTGGCGTTGCACTGGCCATGCGTCACAGACTTCAGTCGTTTATCCACCTACGGGCTCACGGCCTAAGAAAGAGAGATGAGCACCCCGCCTACACTCCTCATAGAATATGGCACTCCTTTACCTTGTACGTCAACAAACCAAGGCTTTCAAGGCGAAGTGCTTTCTCTAACATTTCTTTTGACTGAAAGGTAGTGTTTCAGAAAAGGACTTCTGACAGACGAAAAACGTCGCTGACGAGTGTTGCGAAGTGGTTCAGCGCTGGTCGGCTTATCCAATTAAGTACGCTGAAAAGCAGGTACTTAATTGCCTAAGCCGATCACCGTTCGTTCAACCACGTCGCATCATTCGTTAATCGACGTTCTTCACCTGTTGTCGTTCCCACTCGACCGTCACAGGTTCGCCTATTTTTACAAAATCACATTATTAGGCTGCTTTGCATGCCTGGCGCAGACGTGGTCTACTGCAGCAGACTGAGTGACATGGTTTGTTTATGTGTCTGCTGGTCACGACCGTCGACCGTGAGCCTTGCGAAAACGCAAGAACTGATCGAGATGCTGTCTGGGGAAAAACTCGCGAGGGTCAGAAGAAGCAATATTAAGTATTAATTATTAAATTTTAAATGGCAGGTCCAGGTCCATCTCCAGGGACTTTTGATCTCCACGTGCCGACCCGTTGCCCACCGAAAAGTACAGGGAGGTGCGGTGTGGAACAAAAACAAACGTTTGTCCCATTACAAAGATAGATCTGTGTGATGGCGGGCGGCGATGCGGTCTGGTAACTACCGTTCTGTCGCAACTTGCTGACAAAACGCATCACGCTATTTTTGGAACCAGCGACGACTCTGTTCGTTTTGTCTGCTATCGTGATCAGTCTTTGTCACCTGAGTTGTCTATACAGCGCAAATTTGCTAATTGTTATCTCTATCTTCTCTTCATCCCACATCTTATCATCAGTTCATCATCCATCACTCCACTGTTAAATCAAATTCATAGGCCTATCTCTTTCACAAATCCTTCTCATTACATACCACTGCCGGTGACGGCCTTCGAAGACTCTCAGATGGCTTCTACGGTTACTTACGATAATTGGTTTTTCTTTCCGCGCCGTTCCTTTTCGTCAATTCTCATTTCATCTTTTGCGGCCAGTTAAGACCTGAGCACTGGTCACGTTACGGTTAAACACTGCGAACGTTATCGTAGCATTCGTGATTTTGCCACTTTTTGCCGTGTCGGTAAAATATTCTGTAGTTTATGAATGGCAGACCACATCAATGTCCAAACTATTCGTAAAATCATAGTTTTGCCGTGTCTGTCTGTCAGTTGTTTGTTTGTTGTTTAGTTAATTAGTCATTATTGTACACTCTGTCTATTGCTGCATGTTACTGTGCGAATAAAGTTTATTATAGTTTTCGTATGAACAAAAATCTACATCACTGATTCCCGTTCTCTGCTACATGAATATGCAGTTACTCGTATTTAGAAATGGCTGTAGTTTGTCGGCTGTACGATTGTGAGAACGGAGCAAGTGTGTTGTAGTGCTGCGACTGGTCACAGAGGTCGTGTTTTAGTATCGATCATCCAGTAGGCCTAGATAAAAAGCTCGGTCGGTTGGTTGGCCACATCACGGTGGCGGCGGCGCCCGTCTTCAGAGGACTGCGCGATGTGCCTCGGGCGCCGCTCACCCCGCACCGCTCGCGCCCCTAATGCTGTTTGACCAGCTGGTCGACGGCGGGCAACTCGCTCGTCTGATGTGCTGGATTAGGGCCGCTTTGCTGATCGACGCCGAAGACGAGAGCAAATTACGCGGACGAAGCTAGGCGAAGGCGACGACGACGAGCAGACCTTAGCCACTACTACTGCTGCTGCTGCTGCTGCTGCTGCTGGAGGTGACGCTGCGACAGCGATGCTCACTGGAGCACATCGGAGCCAGCCAAGCGAGACAAACAACGGCGGCGATGGCAAGATGACGACGCTTGGCTGAGATGCGGCGGTTGTTCTTTCATTCTTCGCCCTATGACGTCCAACCTACGTTCTTATTAGAGAATTACACGACGACAGTTTAGTCTTTAGTGCACTAGCTGTCGATTTTCTATCGGCTCTATAGTTATCACTACAAGCAAAATTAACCGAAGATGAGCGACTGTATGTGGTGCTTTCTGGTTTAGCCACGATACTGACTCGTTATACGAATTATAGCGGGGAATGTAATGCGATCGGTCGTGTCTGTCCGTCCGTCCGTTCGTCTGTTTATACTCTAACTCTTGAACTAACTGACCTACGAGCTTGATTTTTTACGTGCATGGGTCATGAGTGACCGGGGATTAGAAGTCAAGGTAACAGGGGAGGGTAAAGTCAAAGGTCAATGCAGAAATGTGTGTGCTACACGAGTGTCTGCTTCAGCGTCGTGTGATTGACGGACGTAGTAGTAGGTTTCTACTGTGACGTAATCAACTGCAAGCTCGGGTGGCGAGGCGTGTAACACGGCGCGGCGGATTCCAGCGCGTGTGGGCGTGGTAGCGTGTTCCAGAAAAGGGACACACCAAACTCATACTCATGCCGGTAACTGTGTCAATTCTCAACCGATTTTCAAAATTTTTTTCACTGTCAGATTCTCCAGTAAATTTTCAGAAAAATATTTATTAAAGCTCCCACCGCACCTCACATGCGTCGCTATTCGCTACACTACCTGATGTCACAAAATGAGCGACAATCGCAAACTAATGTAGTAATTAACGATAAATTACAAGGTACAACAGTAACATATTTAAGGCTTGGTGAGATTTCAGTAACCAAATTTGAAATTCAGCAAGGTTTATCGCCGAGTCTGCCAGTTAATTTTTTTGAAATCGATAAATATCTGGCATATATACGGGCAAAAAGGTGGATTGTGTCGTGCACTTTCTTCGACTTTATGATGGCCAGGCACCGTTCCTAATTTGATTATTGACAACCCCACCGCACCTTAAATATGTTGCTACACTACCTGGTAATTTGTCGTTAATGCTTGTTTTCTGACAATAGTATTTCACAAGGTAGTGTGGCAACATACGCTAGCTGTGGTGGGATTTTTTAAATAACCATTTTACTGCAAATTTACCAGAGAATCAACAAGAGAAAGAGTTTTGAAAAGTCGCTTAAAATCTGACTGGGGTATCACCATGAGTATGGTGTCTCTCTTTTTATGGAACACGGTTTATTTTCTAGCTGTTCCTGAATTCAAATGAATTAGCTACGAATAGTCAGACGTCTGTAGTATATACAATGTGTCCACAAAAAAAGTGAGCCCCCAAACATTTTACACTGACAAGTGCAAACATGCCCCATATTGAACAAAATGAAGAATGCAGTCGCCCAGAAGCATTTGAGTTATTGTCGCTAAATTTCATACGATTCCATCATACTACTTAGCAGATTTTCAATTTCTACAAATTGTTGTCACAGATTTCAGTTACCGACATGACTCTTACTACGCATGTCACTTACGTCACGAATGACGTCATTTCGCATGACGCCATTTTGTTGATAAACGAAATGTTGTCAAAAGAAGATAGAGTTTTAATTAAAGTTCTTACAGTTGAAAAGCGATATGGTGCTAATAAATAATGACGGAATTTCCAGGAAGAAACTGGTCGCTTGCTTCTGTGAAACGTCTGTTGCACCAGACTGATACGACTGGGTCTGGCTGGTTTTATTTAGAGTTTAATTTCTGACCAGACCAACACTTAGGTGTATTTTGCAGAAACGTCACATCATTGTTTGAAATACACGTGGCTATCCTTACGTATAATTATATTTAATTCGGTGAAGTTTTACTCATGGTACTGCAAAATATTTAGGGGGCTTACTTTTTTTCTGGACACAGTGTACATCGAAATAAAGCTGTGATTGAACTAGGCCTACCTCTGTATGTGCCAGTTGGTCGATCAGCTGGCGTACAGAGCAGTAGAAGATGCTGAATGATGATCAAAGTCCGACCGAGACATAACATCGCAGATGTCAGTCGCTGACAGTCGATCACAGAATGGTTGCTTCGGCGTCTCAACGAATCCTCCATCTTTCAGTCTCGCTCTTGCTCCACCTGCCTTGCAGTAACTTTTTTTCTAAATCTGTCTTGAAGACGCAGTTTTCTGAACCCAGTTAAACCTGGCTTCTATACTTGTCACAGTTTAGCTCGTCTCCGAGAAGTCACGTGTGGCTGTTGCTGACGCACTATACAGTCGACGATGCGACGATATCGTCGCTCACTGCGGCGGCGGCGGCGGCGCGACACGTGCGCTCGCCGACTGCGTCGTAGTTGCAAGAATGTCGTGCGTCCGCGCAGCGCACGGCTTGATGGATCTAAACCGCCCGACGGGACTGACTCGCCCGGCCGCGCGGCGGTCTCCCCGGCATCGCCGCCGCGGCAACTACACGACAGCAAGGGCGGCGACGGCATCAATAATGCATCAATCTCGCGATGCGGCGGGCGGCGGCGGCCGGGCACAAAGGAGGGAGGTCGTCCAATGGATTGTGGGAGTTTCGTATACCTCCTTTGATGTCCGAAAGAACGATTCGTGTAGCGGACGAGGAAGAGCGGCGGCGTAGGAGGGACTTGGGTCTGCGGCGGTGTATCAGTTGAGCAGAAGTTTATCACGGCGAAAAAGGCCAATTTCGTGTCTTATATCACTGTAGTAGCACGAAGCGTGAATTGTCTGCAACTTGGTTGCTGCGTAATTTCGAGGATCACCAACACACTAAAGCGATGCCCGTCGTTGCTTGTATTAGCTCCGCCCGGCGCCCCGCACCCATCCGCACGAAGTACACAGATCGTCTCAACCATGGAGGTATACGAAACGTCGCACTAGCGTCCGACGGGAGAACCGGCGACACGACGCCGGCACGGCCGCCCGCCCTCTCATCGACGTTCAACGCCGCCGCCGCCGCCGCCTCTGCCGCAGTCGAACGTGGTAATAAAAGCGCAATGAAATATAAATCCTAATATACTAGGAGCAGGCAGGCGGGCGGGCGGCGTGGCGTCACCCTCGGTTCACATATCGCTCACGATCGTGACCAGCAGGCAGAAAGGCCACGAGCACACCACTCTGTCTCGTCTGTATCCGCTGCATACAATACGGCATAGTAATGGTCACGTGGCGTGGCGTCACCCTCCCGCAAGCAACGTCGCCAGTTCACTTCGACGTCTTTGTGCGCGCGCGTCTTGGCGCAAGATCGATGTTGGCGCGCCGACGACCGCCGTGCCCCGCCGGACCCGACACCTGATGTATAGCCGAGCTCGCCTCGCCCGCCGCCGCCCGTCTATATACGAGCGCCCGCTCGTTATTTGTTGCTTATTATATAGACATTGATTTGACGACGCAGCGTCTATGCATCTGTCGGGCGTCCGTATGTCTGTCCGTTCTCTGTCTGTCCCAGCATGGGCCACAGCAGCAAACTTTGTTGCTGTGGCCCTACCGGCAGCAGATATCGATCGATTACAGCGGCGACGAATGCGGGCAGTGCCACGTTATCAGCGTACTTTAATTATAGCTTAACCAATACTTGTTATATAGACATTGATTTGACGACGGCAAATCATCTCGCAATTCTCACAGCAGAACCGCGTCGTGCATCCGCATCCAGAAGGCTGCTGCTGCTGCTGCTGCAATGCAATGCAATGCGCCGCGCCGGCTGATGTCCTCTTAACTGAAAATTATCAGCACTCCGTGTACGTTGCCACCGGCCGCGTCTTGCGTGCGCCGGCAACAAGGGATTTGTCGCCAGTTCCATAAATACAACCAGCTCCCCCAGCGACCGATCCGCCTTACCATAAAGATCGATCAGGACGTCCCCAGAAACATTCTTCAGTCTGCGAAACCCGGAAAAGAAGAATTAACTACGTTATCCGAGATACGCAACCGTTCCGGCTAACTGATTGCGCGATGCAGTCAACATTATATTTCTTGTTAATACTTCGGTAGTAGGCCTACAGGAATGCGAAGTATTGCGATGAGTGTCCGTCTGACTAGGCATGCGAACACAACATATGCTTAAAGTGACTCACCAAAGGCAGCAATGGTGGCGAAGTCTGGTGTTTGCAGTTGTTTTGTTTTTAACTATAAATGCTTTGTTATTTGTGAGCCAATATTTGTGAGCCACAGGGTGTGGCAGACCGCAGACTGTATCTTCCAAGGATTTTTGGCAATATTTCCCCATCGACTGAAAATTTTAAAATAAAATAAAATTTTACACGTTTTTAGTTCGTTTATATCTACGCAAAATGCAAAATTTTATTCAGTTATCTCTAACTTTGACAGAGTTATGCCATAGCGTGATCATCTAGCGAATGTTTACATTCCACTAGAAAAACGCGAAAAAATGCTACGTCTTTGCAACAGTACGACCGATCTCCATAAAATTTGGCATGATGATGCAGAACATGTCTTTCGAGTGCATCGCCTGATAAAAATTTAATTTTAACGATCCAAGACGGCGGACGGCCGACAAGCTTGAGAGACCTGTTCAGCATCGTCATAAAATATTGCAATTTTTCGATTTTCCAGATGGCAGCTGTCTGCCATCTTGGAATCTTGAAATTAAAATTTTTAACAGCCTTGCACTTCAGAAACACATTCTGCATCATCTTGCCAAATTTTGTGGAGATCGGTTGTACAGTTGCAGAGATATTGCAACCTTTCGTTTTTTTCCAGTAAAATGTAAAAAATGCAGATGATCGTGTTTAATATGACATAACGTTGTCAAAGTTGGAGATAATAAATAAAATTTAGCAATTTTGCCTAGATATGAACATACAAAAGACGTCTAATATTGCCAAAAATCTTTAGAGGATACTTTTTTCTGCCGCACCCTATACTTTCAAAAACGACAACCTACAGATCACTGTTAACTATGACTTTTATTGAATGCATTATTTCAGCTTCACTGCTGTTTCCTTACGAAAGTCTACTTCAGCAATTTTATATTTTAACAAAATACTGACAAGCCGAAGCAATGTTTAAGTGCAAATAGCACTTCTTTATAATACCATCTAGTGACTATGTGTACTCAACTTTCTGAATAGGCCTAATGCCGTTGACTAAAGAAAATTAATGTCGTTGATATAAACTTTTATGGTAAAATGATTTAATTACCTGTATGCTTTTACGAATGAACGTGCATGTGAGCGAACGTGTATATGATATAATACTCTAATTGGGGTTGGTTTTAAAGTTTACTTGCGTTAATATGGTTTCGAGCTCGATACAACACGGAACAAATCTCTGTTGGGCTGCTCGGTGGGTGGTCCAGCGTTATCCTGAATTATTAATGATAATCCGTGCGGCTCAAGGTGCTAATGCCGCAATGATTAACTGCTTCACGGTGCCCGGCGAGCGGTTTACGCTCATCCGAACCTAATCGACTGTCCATTTATTGCACTTCTATATACAGCGCTCGACAACAGACGCTCATCTCTATACTCGTACGTCAGTTCTGCTCGCTATTGAATTAGCACATCATACACATGCCGTTACTCATTATGCCAGTACAATATTAATGACCATAATTAGCTCAGCCTTAATATACAGTAACTATTCTTGTATCTCCGTTCCCTGTAGGGGAGCTGAGTATTGTGATGAGCATGTCTGTCTGTCTGTCTGCAGCTGCCCACGAGCATATATCTAAAACCGCCGTCCACCGGCCCCAACTTCACCAAATTTTCTCTGTGTGCGTGTGTGTTATCGATGACCGTGGCGCGATGGCGGCGATGCTGTACGTTATGTACTTCCGGTTTAGTGGATGACGTCACGTTTTCCATGGGCCCGCCCTATACTATAGGCATGTCGATATCGTTTCAGCGACGACGCCGCAACATAGTGCTTGTCATGGTATTGGTTGCGTCTTTTCTTGTCATAGACGACGGCGGACACTGAGAGTAGATTCGACGAGTTCTTCGTGCAAGGAAGGCCACGGTGGAGTCTGCGTGATACACCATTACCTTGTTGAAGGCTGCACGAAGAGATGCATCTGTACCTTGACACTGACAAGCCAGCTTAATAACTAAATAGTAATCAACGTGCACTATGCAGATGTTCAGAGTCACGAAGTTACTTTTTAGTTTTTTTTCTGTTTTACACTTTTTAGTTGTCGGTTCCGTGCGGTAGATTAAGCTGACTCATGTCGGCTTCTGAGAGCACGTTAAAATAGCATCTTGTATCGTATCGTATCGTGGAACACGTGAACGAGATATGCTGCTTCCACGTGTGGTTTAAACGCGTGGGTGGCAAGCAAAAATTCGGATCTGTCATTCACATCACAAAATGCTCAATCTGCATGAGCGCGTCAGAGATGAGTATCCCAATATACAAAATATACATTATAGGGGCCTACAAATGCTTTACGTTGTTTTTTTACGAACGAGCAAATAACGGCGATAGATGCAACACGTTCATTACGACGCCGGAAAGCGGTCAATTATTTTCCGCGCCTTTGTAGCGTTCACCCCTGCAGGCCTCATTGACGTCGGCCGATTGAGCCGGGGGAGGGGCTCGGCTGCTGAGGCAGAGATGAGCGATTGATTCGCCAGCAGCAGGCATCACGTGTTATCTGAGCGGACCGTCGAGTCATCTGGAAGCTCTTTCTTGGCGATCTGCTGGTCGATCTGTCGTCCACTTTGACCCCAATTACATCTGCGGCAGCTGTACACTGCAGCGCGCCGTCTCATCTTTAGTATATGGAAATGGCCGCG
>Ga0126331_1000561_pt1 | contig 11190 bp, 9 predicted proteins | sample InaspJWI98metaG_FD_96379 | JGI IMG/M metagenome (GOLD analysis project Ga0126331, IMG submission 96379) | Marine gutless worms symbiont microbial communities from Oahu, Hawaii - Inanidrilus sp. 2 OAHU.JWI-98 metaG | ecosystem: Host-associated > Annelida > Digestive system > Unclassified | place... | reverse complement strand
GGCCTACAGGCCGGAGGGTAGAGCCTACGCCTCGGAGAGATACTGGATGTTATTGGATTTCATCATCAGTGTATTTGTAGATATCCAGCATCAAGTATCAAGCATCCAGCATCTGCCCAGAAAACACAACCGTTTCACGCATGTCGGCAATGCCAGATGACAAGAATTTATGCAACGTTAGTGTTAATACATAACCCATAACGATATTTAGGAGCAATTTTGAAACAATACACCATCGAAGAGATCAATCAATCGGTAAACGGCGTACTTGTCGGCAACCCGTCGATTCTAATCACAGGGTTAGAGGAAATCTCCGAGGCGCAGGCAAACCAGCTGACGTTCGTCGGAGAGAAGAACTACATCAAGTTGTGGGATCAATCACGTGCTTCGGCTGCCATCGTGAATGACAACTTGGATGTCGAACCGGGTCAGGACCGGGCACTTGTGCGTGTAGCCGATGCCGATCTGGCCCTGGCACAAGTCCTTCAACTGTTTGAGCCGCAGCCTCCAAAATGTGAGCCCGGCATCCATTCAGCTGCGATGGTCGACGCGTCAGCTGAAATCGCCGAGGGTGCAGCCATCGAAGCCGGCTGTTATATCGGACCCCGGGTTGTTATCGGTGCGAACACCAGGCTTTATCCCAATGTTACCGTACTGGATGACGCCTGGATCGGCAGTGAGACGATTATCTGGTCCGGTACCGTCGTGCGTGAGCGGTGCCGGATCGGAAACAACTGCATTCTGCATCCCAATGTCACGATCGGCGCCGACGGCTTTGGTTATCGACCGTCACCCGATGGTCGCGGTCTGGTCAAACTTCCCCACATCGGTACAGTTACGATTGGAGACGACGTTGAAATAGGCGCCGGGAGTTGTGTTGATCGCGGGAAGTTCAGCGCCACAATAATCGGCGACGGCACGAAAATAGACAACCTGATACAAATCGGACACAACTGCAAAATCGGCCGCTCCTGCGCGATGGCCGGCCAAGCCGGTCTGGCTGGATCCGTAACTTTAGGTGACGGCGTATTAATGGGCGGGGCTGCGCGAGTCAAAGACCATGTGACCGTTGGCAGCGGGGCGAAACTCGGCGGAAACGCCGGTGTTGTAAATGATGTGGCCCCGGGAAAAACGGTTCTCGGATTTCCTGCAGCCGACCGCAGGCAGACGTTGCGGCAATGGGCGGCCCTGAAGCAGCTGCCGGATCTTATTAAACGAATGCAGAAAAAATCAAAGTAGCGGTCGTAAAGCAGTGGATATGAAACGATGTCTAATAAACATGGAAATATTGATAAACAAGAATATTTTTTATTGACAAGAAATTAATATATCGGTACATAGTGTCACTTTAAACGGGGGCCGTTAACTCAGTTAGGTAGAGTATCTGCCTTTTAAGCAGAGAGTCGCTGGTTCGATTCCAGCACGGCCCACCAACATAGCATGGAGCAAAGAGCTAAGCGCATAGCATAAACCCGTCACCGGGTTTCGTACACTATGCGCTCTGCGCTCATGTCCCATGCGATATATCTGCGTCCCCATCGTCTAGCCCGGTCCAGGACACCGGCCTTTCACGCCGGCAACAGGGGTTCAAATCCCCTTGGGGACGCCATTTCCATTACTAAAAGACCTAAGTACTTGATTTTAGGTCTTTTTTTATTTTCAATTTTGATGTTTATCTTGGGTTCATGTCGCTCTCGGACGCCATCTTACGATTATACGTGGTCTTGTAGAATACGGTTGATGTGGATTCTGCAAATAATTCTGAACGCCTTTTTTACGCCGGGATGGATTTCCATATCTAGGTCTTTTTTTTAATCCGCTTGGGCTTTCCGTCAATGCCTCTGACAGTATGCCTCGCGCTCATCGCAAGCCTTACCTTCTTCATACGCTTTTCACCTTCTCTGAAAAAAGTGTTGACGGTGGAAATATTAAACAATGGAATTACAGAAAAGACGACGAATCTTACTTCTGAAATGCATTGACAATCGCCAAAGCCATGCATTCTACGGCTTCAGATTGCAACCCTGCTCTTTGCTGGAGGGTTATATTCGAGCCCGCCAATCTGGGAAATCCTTCATTCCGAGTTAGAGATCGCGCACCGACAGGTAGCGTACTTTGGCCCAATAAGGCCACCGCCAAGCCTGATAATACGGCTGCCTGAATCCCAGCTACACTCGCGCTTGAGTAAGCAATCCGATAGCTTCTATCTATCTGATCCATTGCCTTTAGCGCCCAGTCACGCCATAAGCAGCCCTTTTCAAATACAGCCAAAGGTAAAGGGTTTTCTTCGTGGGCGAGGTACCGCTTGGATGTTGCCCAAACTGTAGGATCGTGAAACAGAATCTCCCCCCGTTCGTCGCCAGGATCACAGACAACGACAGCTATATCGAGACCTCCTCGATCAATGTATTGCGGGAAACTTTCGCTTGGTTCACAACGCACCGAGATCTGTATGCCTGGGAAATCTTCGGAGAAACTCGCGAGCACATTCGGCAGTATAGTTGAGCCATACTCTTCCGGTATCCCAACTCGCACAATGCCTTCAACCCGCTTGTTGTTGAACGATTTCTCCGCCTTATCGAGGAGTTTCAAGATACGCCGAGCACTTTCTAACAATGTCTCGCCAGCGGATGTTAGGGTGACTCCTCGCGCCTCGCGTACAAAGAGCGCCTGACCGACGATTTCTTCCAGCTTTTTAATTTGCATGCTAATCGCCGACTGTGTGCGGTACACCACATCTGACGCACGCGTAAAGCTCCCTGTGTCCGCAATCGCGACAAATGTCCTGAGCAATTCACTGTCCAATCGTGTTTCCATGGTCATTGAAACCCATCAATTGTATTGATGGCTCATATCATAACAATTCATTGGACAAATGGCAAGGTAAACCTTATTCTTTATTTCCAAGAGAGCGTTTCGGTTGATTACAGAAAGATATGATGGAGAAAGCCAATGAAACTACAAATTATTAAAGACATTCCCCGTGTTCCTGCGTTGCTAATTAAATCATTAGCTTTTTTGGGGGCGTACATCATGCTTGCGCGCCTTTTCCCCCATCAGACAGCGGAGACGACGCGCATTGTGTTTGAAAATCTGTTGTCTATGGCACCAATTATACTGTTTGCCATCGGGCTGACCGGATATCTGCGAGCAAGCGGTGCGGATCATCTCTTGGCAAGTGCTTTTGTTGGAAGGATCTGGCGCATGCTTGTCTTGGCCGCTTTTTCTGGTGCGATAACGCCGCTTTGCGGAATAGAGGTTTTGCCCATCGTATCAGGATTACTGGCTGCAGGTGTCCCACTTGCTCCAGTCATGGCCTTTTGGCTGTCTTCTCCAGTAACCGATCCGGCGATGCTTACAATCACAGCGGGAACGATTGGGCTACCTTTTGCGATAGCTAAGACATTATCCGCCTTTCTAATTGGATTTTGTGGAGGCTTGGTGACCCTGTTCTTACAGAAACTCGGGGCATTCTCCTTGCCTCTCAAACAAAACACTGGCCCTACGTCAGAAGTGATTTGTAGCAACGAGTGCTCAGATCACAGTCCTTCAAATTCGACCAAGTGGAGGTTCTGGCGGGATCAAAGTCGGCGGACACTCTTTATAAGCGAGGCTAAATCCGTTGGCGTCCTGATGTTGACATGGCTGACGGTGGCCTTTGTGCTTGAGAGCTTAGTTACCAAATATTTACGTGCTGAATCAATTGTCCGTTTTGTCGGAATAGAGAGCGATTTGGCTATTCCAACAGCGGTAGCGGTAGGGATTCCACTCTATATAGACGGATACGCAGCCCTTCCGCTTGTCAGAGGCCTCATGGACTTGGGAATGTCATCGGGGGCTGCAATGGCGTTTCTGATCGCAGGTGGCATTACAAGCATTTATGCTTCAATTGCTGTTTTTTCACTTATCAGGTTCCCGGTATTTCTTTTGTACATAGGTTTAGCCGCCGCGGGGTCGTCTTTGGCTGGATACGTCTATCAAGCCTTTACTGGAGTATGAGGAGTATTGATTTGAAATTTCCATCCTGATAAAATCAGTAATTCAGTTAAACTTTAGATATGTGATGGAAACATGAAAAATTTATGGACTACGAAGGGTTGAAATCTGGCTAAAATTCTAATGTTATTCGTAGCTTAATGGTTTCGTAATAAGGGTGGAACTCCCTTAGGGACGCCACTTTTACCGGTGTTAAGGGTAGACAATCCCCTTTAATCTTTAATAATCTTTGCCACGGACTGCCGTCTTTGGGAAAGATGCGAATCTCTTCGAGGAGGGCCTGAACGGCTCTCTTTTTTATTTTTGGATCAGCGTTGTTAACTTCTTTAGACAATTTATCGATGATCGCCTTTATCAGTAGTGAGTGCTCCTTGTTCTCGAAGGACCAAATATGCTATTTCTGCAGCGCGTTGGCCGCGAACCCACCGTACTCCTCCTGGACCATAAATAATCGCAAATAAGCCCCTTGATTCTTGACCTATTTTCACATCCATTTTCACCTCTTTTTACAGGTATCTCTCAGTGAGATAATGAACATATTTTTTGTGGTCTAAACGAAATTTACTTGCCAATGAAATAATCAATTCCTGAAAGGTCAGTGAATGAAAATTGATTCCGTCTCCTTTTGCCACTTTCGCAAACACTTCTATTTCATCTCGATGATGCTTTCCCTGTTCACCAAAAACATCGTACCACAGGTAAAGAAGCCGAAATCCGCTCCGCCCAAATTGACGCTTCATAGCGAGTATGTGCTTTATAAGCTGCGCAGGATGAAGATACTTGAACTCATTGTCATCTGGGGATATGCGTTGAGCCAGCACTCGCAGTTTTGAAATACCATCCCAGATATCGACATAATCAAGATACTTCTTCTTCAATCCGGTATGTTTGTATGATCCGTACGCCTCAGAGAACTTGCACTCAATAGCAAAACGCTGAATTCTTGCGTTTGGCTCGTTGTGAATCACGACATCAATATTAGGATGGCGACTAAAACTGTCCTTGATTGGGTATTTTTCCTCGAATTGTATATCATAAGAGAATTTCGATCCTCGGCGGCAAAGTCTGCACGCAGCGGCAATCTCAGGGACTTCCGATATAGACTTCCAGTATTGAAAGACGTTGACCGCTAACGCCGATGATGAGTGTATTGCCTGCATTTTTCCTGGTAAACTGGAAGGACCAAGTTCCTTGCCATTAGCAGCTGAAAAAGAATTTCGGACATCCGATAGGAGGGGTTGAAAAAGGTTGTGGTCGAGGTTGACCGTGTACATTGGACGACCTATATTTACTTGACTGCCGATGAGATCCAGACCTTGATTCTTGGCCCACTCAGTCTGCCTAGCCAATATGTATTGATAGCCATTCACCATTTCTCTAAATTGCTCCCAGAATCCATCCTTCATGTTCGATACACGTTTGAACCTGGCTTTTATCTAATCCGTTAGGAGTATTAAATAATCGGCCCAAATCATTTTTTAAATCCAGGTCTGCTGCCCATTTGCACATCGTTCGAACTTGAATCTGGTCTTGAATAGCTGTATCTTGAGTTTCAATTATACGAGCAACAGCATCTTTGACAACACCTGGCCAAATCTCTGCATGAACGACATAAGGACCCTTTTGGGGCGTGGGGGACGGTGTGAAATTGGTTTCAAAGGGCCATACAGCGCTCCGTTCCGCGAAATCATGGTGCCTTCGGAGTTTGTGTAGATAAGGAATTCCAACAAGAGTTTGACTTCCAACACTACCGGCCCCGTAGAGCTTCCATGTTTCCTGTACTTGACGAAGACGGATCTCTGTTAATCGAAGTCTGTCAATGATTACGCCATTTTTCGTTTTAAACGGAAAACCAGGACTGTTCGGGCACAGATGATTTGTAGCCTGTCCCACTGGAGCGCCCCAGAATGGTCCACCGTTGCCAAATCCAGCAATGCAATTCAATTCCGATGCAATTGTAAATCGGTTGTTCGTATTATCATCATCGTCCTGTATGCGTGTCGCCAGCTCAGTCCAAATATTCCACCATGCATTTTTATTGTCTACTGGCAAGTATATTACAGATGCCAAACCTTTCGGATACCCGTAGGCAAAATCGAAGCCTAAAAGGACGCGATGTTTGCGTCCGAGATGGTACGAGAGACGATTTACAATGAATTGAATACAATCTTGGCGGCATCGGAAATAATTTTCATTCAAATCATTGAAAGATGTTGTTAATTCACCAACCCAAATAGCATCTTTTGAGGGTTTTAATGAGGCAGGAGCGCTGCGTGCGCTCCAATCAACAAAAATGTATGTTTCAAAAAGTGGCATACGTTCACCCTAAACTTTGATGGCTTTTGATAACATGCCATTGTTATTTATGCAATTTTCAGGAAGGGTCTTAGGCGGCTACAGCCGGTATATCGTACACTGGGAGACCTGCGAGTCGATGACTGAGGCCGATGTTGAGATTGTCCTGCAACGTGCCCGGGAACGATTCCCCGGCGAGCATCCGCGGGTGATCTCAGACAACGGTCCGCAGTTTATCGCCCGGGATTTTAAGCAGTTTATTCGCATCAGCGGCATGAGCCATGTGAGGACATCGGCTTACTATCTGCAAAGTAACGGTAAAATCGAACGCTGGCACCAGAGCTTGAAAAAAGAGTGCATCCGGCCCAAATGCCCGCTTTCACTGGCTGAGGCCAGAACGGTTGTAGAAGACTTTGTTGAGTACTACAACACAAAGCGGCTGCACAGCGCCATTGGCTACATTACGCCTGAAGATAAACTGCAAGGAAATGAAAAACGTATATTTTCCGAAAGAGATCGCAAGCTGGCCCTGGCCCGTGAGATCAGAAAACAAAAACGTCATCAAGTGAAAGAAACTCGCCAAGAACAAGCCCGAAAGCCATCGCGAATGAAATTGACAGAACCGGTCTAAAAATATAAAATAACTCTTATTCGCTGAAACGGAGGCAGGATCTGCTGGGAAGCAATCTACTAGGGAATAGCCGGATGCAGGTAGCATTGAATAATGATGTAGAGGGAAGCGGTTCAGACATTTGCCTTTTTCCCTCAAACCTTTTTCATATTATTCAAGCTTTCCTGCTAACGCCTTAAAAACCAATAAAATAACTATGCGAAGTGCTCCCCACTTTTTTCGATTATAACTTATTTTGTAACTGGAATTCTCCAATTTACGCTGAACCAAGACACCCGAATGGCAAGATGATCAAAGGTGGCCAACTCTGTAAACAGATAAAATGTATAAAACTTTATTGCTATCACATGTGCAATCTGCAGGATGAGAGCAATAAACCAATGGAGAGACGCCATGTCTATTAAAAGGAAAGAACCAATCCCATGGCGAAAAGTGATGATTGCAGGATTGCTGCTTTGTATCGCCGTGCCTATCTACAGTGCTCAAACCACACTTGGATTTGCGTCCGAAACGGGCAAGAAAAAAATTTTGTATGTCAATTCTTATGATCTCGATTTTAACTGGTCCCTCCGCTCGCTCAGGGGCGCTCTAGCGGTTCTTAACGTCCAAATGGATGCGCACCACAAACTGGACGATTCCGCAAGTCCGATTGCATTTAAAATCCTAAACATGAAAACCAAAAAGAATCGCTCGATCGAATACATCAAACAGGCCGCCCTGGAAGCCAAAGCCTTGATCGAAACGTGGCAACCGGATGTGGTGATCTGTGCAGACGACAATGCCTCCAAATACCTGATCGTTCCCTATTTCAATGATACCGATATCCCTTTTGTTTTTTGTGGGGTGAATTGGGATGCCTCCGAATACGGATTCCCCCGTAAAAACGTGACCGGGATGATCGAAGTATTTCCTGTCCAGGAAGCCCTGAACATCATCAGACCCTTTGCCAAAGGTAGTCGTGTAGGTTTTCTTAGCAGCGATACACTTAGTGAACACAAAAACGCCGAGCATATCAGGAAGGCTTTCAATCTAGATCTTGTTGAGCGATATGCGAAAAGTTTAGATGATTTTGAACAGGCCTACAAAGAAATTCAAAAAGTAACTGATATTCTTTTTATCATTGAAGTCGCTTCAATGATAGGTTTCGATAACGATCGGTTCAAGGATATTACGAATCGATATATTTCGATACCAACGATTTCTTTTTCGCATGTGCACTTTGACAAGTATTTATTGACGTGTAAAAGAGTTCCGGAAGAGCAAGGCGAATGGGCGGCTAAGGCTGCGCTGGAGATTCTTGATGGAAAGTTGCCGGAGGATATCCCGGTTGCCATGAATAAGAAGGCGGCCATCCGGTTAAATATGAAACTAGCCAAAAAGCTGGGAATCAAATTTCCCATGGAGCTTATTGAACGATCAAGCTTCGTTAGTGAAGATCAAAAGGATTAATTTGGTAAACGAAATTCACCATGTCCGGCTACGGGATCGCCTGTTTCAATAAAAAACTGATCAGATTTCCGCGGAGCGCAAAAAGGTGACCAAAGCTAGGATACAATATCTGCAAAGGTTGTTCTTACTAATTCTTCTCTTAGCCTTTTCATGGGGAGTTGTGGCCACCCCAGCTACGGGCGAGAAAAAAGCCAGAGTAGTATATGTCAACTCCTATCACCATGGTTATCAATGGAGCGATGACATTGAGAAGGGGCTGCTGAAGGCACTTGGGGTGAAGAGACGGGCGGATGGAACCATCGATGTTTCGCACAGCACCGTAGAACTTCGTATCATCCGAATGGACACCAAACTCAATACCTCGGAAACATACAAACAAAAAGCGGCGCTTGAAGCCAAAGGTGTAATCGACCAATGGCGACCCGACGCTATCGTAGCCAGTGATGACAATGCCTCAAAGTACCTCATCAGCCCCTATTACAATAATTCAGCCATACCCGTTGTTTTCTGCGGGATAAACTGGGATGCGTCCGTCTACGGTTTTCCCTCTCAGAATGTGACCGGCATGATTGAAGTGGATCCCCTTCAGGAAACCATCGAAATATTGAGAAAATATGCCAGGGGAGACCGTGTCGGGTTTATCGGGTCGGACAATATTTCAAACCGGAAGCAGTTGATTTACCACGAGCGCGTACTGGGAATCAATTACGCCGACGGCAAACTGGTTAACGATTTTAACGCGTGGAATCAGGAATACCGCCGGATGCAGGATAGCGTTGATATGCTCATCTGGCTCAATCCGATTGGGATTTCTGGTTGGGACAGCCAGAAGGCGATGGCATATATTCTTGCCAATACGAAAATACCCACCGGGAACACGGGTGACAACACACGCCACTTGGCTCTGGTGGGCAAAGTGAAGATCGCCGAAGAGCAAGGCTGGTGGGCCGGCAAGACAGTCCTCCGAATTTTAGCGGGAACTTCTCCTGCGGATATCCCGGTTACCAGAAATCAGAAAACAAGAATATACGTAAACATGCGACTGGCCAATCGTCTTGGAATAAAATTTCCGATCGATCTGATTGAAAAAGCAACTTTTGTCGAGGTACGGCCGGCGGAATAGGAACGTATCGATGCACTTCAACTCGATCACCTTCAAACTGCTGGCCATCATCGTCGGGGCATTTGCCTTCATGACCCTGGGTATTCTTTTGCTGGCAGACATCCACCTGAAACAGATTCTGGATCGCAGTCAGGAATCTGTATACGCCGAGCGAGTCGATACCATCATCGATATCCTTAGCCGAAATAATGAACGCCTGAAAAAGACCGGTCTGGTGGAAGCCTATATCGATGATTTTAAGCGCTCGGCCTTAACCTTTTTACGCAAAAACTATTACGAACAATTCGGACAAAGTATTTATCCGTTCATTCTTACCACCGACGGGGCGGTCATAATGCACCCGGTGTTGCCTGCAATGGATGTATCATTAAAAGAGAACCAAATTGCCGCCAAAATGCTTGCTTCGACTGAAGGGGCGTTTAACGATATCTATCTGGGTCAGAAGAAATGGTATATCTACCGGCAATTCGAGCCTTGGGATTGGGTCATCGCATATGCTGTGCCTCTGGATGTCAAGTATGGTGATGCCCGCGTGTTTCGCAACACACTTATTGTCATCATGGGCGCAACCGGGCTTTTCGTACTACTGATGCTCTCGCTGATCGTGACGCGCTTTACCCACCCGATCGTAAAGCTTACCGAAGCTTCCAGACAGATTGCCGGTGGTGAGCTTGACCAGAAAATTGACCTTAGCCGCAACGATGAACTGGGTGAACTGGCACATAATTTTGAAAATATGCGTTCGGCCATCAGGAATCAGATTAGTGAATTAAACCGCGAGATCCGTGACCGCAAACGAGCCGAGGAGAAACTCAAAGAAAGCCAAGCCCGTCTCAGCGAAGCCCACAAGATGGCTGGATTGGGGTACTGGGACTGGGATATCGAAACGGGTAACGTCACTTGGTCGGAAGAAATATTCAAAATATTCCATCAGGATCCGTCCAAGTTTCGGCCGCATATCGATTCAATTATGGCACTTTCCCCCTGGCCGAAGTACAACCAGCGTCATGACGAACTGATCCAACTGTCAATCGATACCCGAAAAAAGGGCAACTTCGACCAGAAATTTCTACGCCCCGACGGGAGCATCGGCTATTATCATTCCACCTTCCAGGGAAAATTCAATGACACCGGTAACCTGATATCCATTGGCGGTACCGTATTCGACATCACCGAGCGCAAGCAGCAGGAATCCGAATTGCGGCAATTGCGCAACTACCTCAGCAATATCATCAATTCCATGCCGTCCATGCTGATGGGTGTAAATGCCGAGGGCAAAATCACCCAGTGGAATCTTGAAGCCCAGCGTCTGACGGGGTTGACAGAGGAGGCGGTGATTGGCCAAAACATTGATAAGGTCATTCCTCAGCTTTCGATTGAAATGGAACGGGTGCGCCTGGCCATTGAGAACAGGCAGAAATTGACCGATTCCAAACGAAGCCGGCGGGAGGGCGGAAAACTTTTTTATGAGGAAGTTACCATCTATCCTCTGGTAACCAACGGCGTCGAGGGCGCTGTCATCCGCATTGACGATATCACCGAACAGGTGCGCCTGGAAGAAATGATGATCCAGAGTGAAAAGATGCTCTCGGTGGGAGGGCTAGCTGCCGGTATGGCACACGAGATCAACAACCCGCTGGCGGGCATTATGCAGACCGCCGAAGTCATGGCCAGCCGCCTGCGACATAATATCGAT
>Ga0126331_1000560_pt1 | contig 11213 bp, 7 predicted proteins | sample InaspJWI98metaG_FD_96379 | JGI IMG/M metagenome (GOLD analysis project Ga0126331, IMG submission 96379) | Marine gutless worms symbiont microbial communities from Oahu, Hawaii - Inanidrilus sp. 2 OAHU.JWI-98 metaG | ecosystem: Host-associated > Annelida > Digestive system > Unclassified | place... | reverse complement strand
CTAGGTGCTTGCTGGTTGTTTTCAAAACAGTGGCTGCGTATTTCCGTGCTTCGCTCAATTTATTGACACAGGTCTGCTGCCACGAAGCCGAGAAATCAATCGAGATCAAAAGGATGTCGATAAGCGCAGGAAGTTGCCTGGAGCTTTTACTGGTGCCTGGACCTAATCTGATAGGCCTACATGTCTAGCTTGTACCCGACGTCGAAGTGATAAAAGCATAAAAGTAACTTAGTAATAAGCCTAAGCTAAGTTTAAGTTGCAGTGACATTTTTTCAGCCTGTAGGCCTATTGTTGGCACATCTAATCAATTTTTCCGCAGTTCAGCTGTAAGCAAAACATTACTGAGTTTAAAGTTGTCAAATCGTTAAAGTAGGTAAAGCAAAATCAGGCATTAGAAACACAGTCACTGATAGGCGACTGAGGCCATTGAATAGAGTGTAATCACGTCGTCACGATTTCTATTTACTAGCTTTTAGCAACATGTGTGTTGTTATACAGTCTATGTACAAAATCTCCGCCACCCAGTAACAAGTATAGTCCCGTACAGCGAGTAGAGTATAAATGCTTAAATTGACGCACGTTACAAAAATACAACAATCATAGTTCGTGAACAAAACAAACTGCGGCACGTAAATTGAAGCATTAAACACACAAAGGATACGTGATAATCGACGAAATCCGATAACGTGAAAGATAACGATTACGAAAACAAAACACCAACCAATCGCGACAGTCGTCATTGCTCGCTAGTCTAGTTGCTGCAGGTTTTTTCATCACTGGCGTTCTTCGCACGGGCGCCCGCAGATATTTTCCAGGGAGGGGCAAAGTTTACTGAGTGCACAGGAAGACGACGGACCAGAGATCACAAGCACGTAAACTCTGGCGGATTACAATAAATAAGTTTGCTTTTCAGTCAGATATATTCATACTGCATATTTAATTTAGTCGATGCATTTTATTTCTACATGCAAAAATGTCAAACGGCATCGCGAATTTTGGCCCACCCGGTCGGATCATCCAACCCTTCCCTCCTGCTAGGGGGCAAGTGCCACCTCTTGTCTCTTCCTGTGGCCGCCCTGGATATAGACATAGGTCAACGTTTTACAACCGAACCCAACCCACCACATGCTAGGCTTTGATCCAATCCAACTCATGGCCGTAGGTATGCCTAGTTGTTGAATCGATATGATATGTCTCTTGGAAAGCTGCGTTACTACATCATCAATGCTGTCATTATGTTTCATTGCAGTAACAGAGAAAATATAGAATTCTATACTTATTGCTGGTCGTTTTTTTTCAGCTGCCAAATAACAATATACTACATTCGCTGATCCTCGCCAATTTTCAAACAATATAGCTAGCTGACCCAACCCCGACCAACCCAATTTTTTGGACCCAACCGAACCCATCCTTGACATTCGGCACTTAAAAAACTATTTTATAATACATCATACAATTCAGCCTTTATGTACTTTTGAAAAATAACATTTGTTAAAATTCAATATTTTATAGATCATAAGGTATTATTACTGTAAATACGAATATTAATCATTCACAGCAGTCTAGCATTAATGCCCAATTTCAACAGTTTTGGTAAATCTTAACCCACTCAACCTGTGGTTGGCAGCAACCCACGTCCAGCTCTAAGATCTTCGTAGATTCGGTCGTTTTCCTAAGTTTGTCCTTAGATCATCTTACGAACTGCGGAAAGCCGTACGGCCGCTGATGCAGCTAAGTGAAGGGCGGGGAGAAGAGCGACGCCGTGTCTGGGTCGTGACGCAGCCAGTCGTCATACACCGATCCACCGAGCAGCTCGATCACTTCCGGCGGCGTGCAGTAGTCCAGCCCCGCCACCACGGGGTCCGGCTTGGCCGGCGGCGAGGCGTCGGCTCCCGGCGACGGCCAGCTCAGCTCCGCCGCCGCCGCCGACACGAGCTCGTCGACGGGCGTGCCGCAGTCGGCGTCCGCGGTGATGATGCGGCGCAGCTCGTCGTCGCTGAGGTCGAGGTAGAACGGCGACTCGCAGGACTCGGACGACGACGAGGAGCAGAGCGGCGGCAGCGGAAGCAGGTCGACCTCTCGCAGGTCGTCCAGGTCCGACAGATCTGCCACTGCTCGCTCGTTGTTCTCGTGGTCACTGAGACCACACTGCGCGTCTGTAATGTCCGCGTCAGCCGACTGCAACACGCACACGTCCACGCCGCCGCCACCGTGCGACTCTGATGATGACGTCGACAGCTGTGACGAGCAGTGGGACGTGGTAGACGACGGCGAGACGGCGTGCAGCTGGTCGGCGCTGATGTAGTGGACAGTGTGATGAGACCCGAGCACGATCAGCGTCGACACCGGCACCTCCACCGCCTGTAGCACCCATGTAAAACGTCGAAGAAAAAAATTAAATGTTAAAAACGTGAAAATATATACAAACGTTTAAAAACGCGATAAAAACGTTCGTCATCTGTGAGTGTAAAATAACGTAATTTTCTGCAAATTTTGCTTCCTGTATTTTAATTTCACCCTGTTGCAATGCCCGTCTGTTTTAAATAACACAGCAAACGATATACTCAAAAATATCATTGAAAATTGCTGTTTTGAGTTACATTTGTACTAACGTTTCTTATAATAAAACGCAAAACGTTAAACACGTGACAAACGTAGGAAGAAACGTATCAACGTTTTTTTCACTTCAGTGACCTGCAGGACAGTGGCCGGCTGCTGCAGCAGCTGCTGCTGCTGCTGCTGGTCGACGATGAAGCTGCCGAGCAGTTCGCTGGCGTAGAACTCGCCTCGCTCCAGCGCCGCCGACGCCGCCGCCTGGCTACCGTCCCTGCTGTGTCTCGGCTGATCGAATGTCGCCTTCATGGCGATGTGCTTGAGCCGGCGCCCGACCGTCAGCTGCACTCCCAGCTCTGACGTCACGTCTAACTCGGTCAGCGACGATGACGTCACGTCACACGGTGACGTCATCTCGGCCCGGCCCGTCACCGCAGCCTTGATCAACAGCTTCGGCTTCGACTCGCTGCCTGCTACATACAATACAGCAAAATATCAGCAGATTTGAATTGATAGGCCTAATACTCGTATGTCTTATGAACATATGAACGTGTTATACACGGTGGTCTAAAAAACCCACACAAGTTTAATTTACCGTACTGAAGCAACCATTAAAGATAAACTGAAACTGATTTCACTAAAATGTTCTCAGAATTTTCGAGCATAAAGATTAGATTGCGGTCATTGCAGTTTATATGCCGCTGATAAGTATTCTTTGCAAATTAGCTCAGTTTATAATACGTGACAAAACGTTACTTTCGACGGCCTCAGTTGATTATATTTTACTAAGAATATTTAACAGCTACATAAAAGCTGCAACCTAATCTTTGTTCCCCTGAACTCTACGAATATTTGTTGAACAGTTGCATCAGTGTGGTATAATGAAGTTTGTGCTTTTTTTCTAGACCACCTTGTATATTTCATAAATTACTTTGCCTGCTAGTTAGCTAGACTTAAGATCCCCCATTGCAGTTTTTGCCATTCGATTTCCAATGTGTTATTTAAAAAATAAATTAACAAAATTGGCATATTTTTCGAAATTATTCAGCATGTGTTACCCGAAGAATTTTTTAAAAATATCTGCGTTCACAATATTGAAATAACTAAGCAACATGTTCATTGCTCAATTTAACTGTCAATTAATCAATTTGGAATTTGAATAACAGCTTCTGGTAAGCGTGCAGTCTTAGTAACTTAGTAGTATGTCACTTTTAACAAAGAAGTATTGCAGTACAACTGCACAAATAGCGAAACACACGTAGCCGATATTGTGATATACGGTAAACCAAATGATTTCATAAGACTATGCTCAGCAAACCACAGTCACAAAGTTGTCAGCGATAAAATATAAGCAGGTGACTTTTTGCTGTAGTCAACACTAGACAAATTTGAGTATTCCGAACGCTTTAACTTAAACATAAACGCCAAATGTGTTTACAGAGTATCACCTCGCAATCTTGACTAATTTACTCGAATCATCATGGTAAGTCAACTTAGATTACTGGTATATAAGTAGAACTGCATGGGTATAACGATAAATTTATGTATAACCGGTACGACCAGTAGGCTACCCGCGCAACGCTATGCTAGCGCGGCTCTGTCCGCCCGTCCGTTCGTCTGTCACAAGTCGCTGTTCTATCGAAACGGGTGGACAATTGAGCTGGGTTTTTTTGGCGCGGAGGCTTCATTCCACCTATCCGACACTGCGTTATTAGCAAATTCAGGTATATACAAAAATTAGGGCAATTCCCTCTGGAACTTTTTCCTAAACTCCAGACTTAGAAAATTTCGCCACGGCATATCGATCGTCGAAACGTGTTATCAACCTAGCTCGAGAAAGATGGACGCTCGGAGCATCGTAAACTGCACCGTCGTCGGTAAATTAAGTTGACAATACCTCCGAGCTTCGACGCTCGACCGCTATAGTCTATCACAGTGATCGTCAAGATCTGTCTACAGCACGAATTCGTCGCGCGGTCAACCAGCGACAGCTGATGTCTGCTTACAATACAATACAATACAATACAATACAAAATTTGTAAAGCGCCATGTTGCGGTGGCTTCAGAGGCGCTTCGATCCGCTTGTGTGGTAACATGCTCGCGTTTATGCGTACGGTAATCAAAAAGGTTTTCTCGTGAAAATCCTGAACCTGACAGAGAACTTTGGTCTGTTACCTTGACTTATGAACTTGACCTAGATAAGGTCAAGATGAACCATTGTGTCAAAAATCTACGTCAAAGGTCAGTTCGACCGACAGTTATCGTCCGAACACACACACATCACACAACCACCAACGCGATCGGTGGGTCTAATAAACAAGTCTGTGTTTCGCTTCCTACGTCAGCTGACAAAGTGACACTGCTCGCAGTTGCTGCTGGGCACAGGCCATTCAGCAAACGATCGATATCTCATGCACGCCTCGCCCACAGCAGCAAACCCGCCGCACGCTGCTGCAGCGGTCGATAGATGGGACGGGCAGACGGACAGACGGTCACCATACCGTTACATAGACCCTGCCGCACACTATGTGAGTAGTGTCAGTAACTTACTGCATCACAGTTCCAGTCTCGCCGTAGACTTTCAGCCTGCGTTATTATTCTGTTCTGTTAGCTGTGATAACTGTAATATGAACGTGCTGGTGAAAATTAGACCAGAAAGGTAGTTTTTTAGCCTAATAAATAATGGGCTTCCTGTGACCGATTAAAAAAGTACAACGCAATAATAAATATACTGTAAAATGAAAAGTAGAAGTTTATAAACATGTTTACACAACATCCTATTACAGTGCAATTGCGACACTGTGGTCGTGTTTGTAGAGTGCGGACCGTATAGTGAAAGAGTGCTCGAACAAATTAACAGCAAAAAGAAGCAATGGAGTCTCGCAGCATAATCCGGCCAATGTTAACGTATTTCTCTGCTTACGGTTGACAGCCAAGCGGCTGCTGGTCGAGCTGCTGGTGGTGATGAGTGGAGTAGGTTTGAGTCGTTTGCGTGGTCGGTACTTGTAGTCGGGGTACTCGCGGCCGTGAAGCACGCGCAGTCGGTCAGCCTCCTCGACGAACGGCCGCCGCTCGTCGTCACTCAGCTGGCGCCACAGTCGGCCCAGCCGCTTGCTGATCTCCGCGTTGTGCACATCCGGTTCCACCGCTACCACCTGACCAATCACACGTCGCCTAAGATGTCTGACAAAGGCCGCATCGCAGAGGTGCCCCCTTCCCTCGGGGAATCCTGCCCCCGCCTTATACATGGTTCCTTGGGCCCACTCGAGTCCACATCCAAAACGGCATCTCGATCGGTTCAGCCGTTTTTGTACGGTCACGGTTTGGTCCAACAAACAGACATACACACACAGACCACAATGCATCCGTAGCAATAGGCCACACCTTTGCACCCGGTGCGTGCAGTGCGGCCTAATAAAAATTAATTTTAAAAACCTTAATATGCACGAAAACCTTTCTACATATAACCTTTAGTACACCATAAGATTGCCAAACTTGTATCTCTTAGGGGTTGCCAAATCGAATACCAGCTATGCCGTGGTAAAGGCGGGAATGTCACGTCTCCGGGTGGCAGGTAACACTTTGTGATCCCACAAGGCATGTGAGTTCCCGTAGCAGTGACGCTAGTTGCAACCGCGGCATAAGCAGGGTTTTGAGGCCCGGTAGCAAAAGCAATAAAATCCGCCCCTCATATTTCCGTAAGTGGGTGCGCGGACCCAAACGTAAGATGTTGTGCAGTGCCTAAACAAGTTGGCAACAAATACAGCAAAAGTTTGTGCTGCTTTTGGCTCATTGAGCAAACTTCACCGTATCCACTTTTGCGGTCGTTAGTCTTAAATATTTTGGTGTGGCCGTTAAGCGCTGTTTTGCGCCCCTCGCCTGCTGCGCCCTGGGGCAAGTGCCCCCTCTTCACTCCCCCTTAGTTACGCCACTGAGTTGGTTTAACCATTTTTTACAGACCTTGCGTCTCTCGATCTGCGACCAGACCATGAAGGCGTTCATTGGCCGGCGCACCCGGCGCGCACCTGCTGCTCCCCGGGGCGATGACCGCGGCCCCGCCGCCGAGCCGCCGCCGCCGCCCGGTGCCGCGTCCTTGCGGCAGTGCGTCGCGTCCGTGTACGGCGTCGGCGAATTGGGGTCGACCAGCTGCGAGCCGAGAACCAGCTTCTGATCATTGCCGCACCTCGCAGCGGGCACCTGCCTGTCACTGACAGTCTGGGGCAGCATCGCTCAATGTCGACTCAGTTCACAACAACGGATTTCTGCTTCCAGTCTATCTTCATCAACAATACAGTCACGTCCAGTTGCAATAACAACCATCTAGCACGCACCACTGGCATGCTGCCATCACCGACAAACTCAGTTCCGATCAGTTTAACATCAGTTGCCGCAGTCTGACCCGCGCGACTCGCTGCGCTAGCGTTACACTTGTCGTGTTGTACACAGACGTTGACATCAGCTGTAGGTTAGTCGCAGTCCACTGCTGTGACGCTATCGCTTACACATTAATAATTCCGACGACGCTGTATCTACTGCTTCTTATTTAGTCCTAACGGTCGTGTTCTAATCGCTGACGCCGGTGAAATGCTGCCGACAAAACAGTCTCTCACGGCCTATATATCTATCACGCCGACACGGCAACTAAACGGCTGTGTGTGAGCGTGCCACGGAGACAGCATCCTTCAGCAGCAGCAGCAGCAGCGCCAGCAGCAGCATCAGCTGAGTCATCCACACACAACCACACACACACACACACACACGCAGACACAGACCCGTTGCCAGGCAGCCTGGTCGGTGCTGTGTATTGCTGCTGCTCAGACGGATGGCTGCCGGAGCAATCGATAGAGCCGAGGGCCGACGCCGGCGCCTTTTCTAGCCGGGCGCGGTGCCTGGGAGATTGCATTGCCGGCCGGCCTGCCAGCGACCTGCTGATGTCATCCACGGCCCGGCCGGGCCGGGCAGGGCCAGGTCAGGTTCCCGCGGCCGGTCCTCGACCAATGCGCGGGTCCGTAGCGCCGACTCGCGCCGTCGCGTCGTCGACCAATCGCACTGGTCGTCGCCGCGTCAGTCTGACGTCACTGCCCCGACCAGCCCGGCTGTCAGTCACGTGCGAAGGCGTGACGTCACCTGTGTGACGTCATCGACCGACGTCGCCGCCCGACAGTCATTGCCGAACTATAGTATACAGTGCACCGACCGTATACGTCGTTGTGTAGCATAGGTGGAGTGTATCGCGGTTAACAACAGCTGAAATGAACCCTTATATAGTTGAACTCTTATACACGGACCACTTTCATCCAGCCTTTGTCATTGGCACTTAATGGTTTTGCGATGATTATACCGACCGCGTTAGCGGGCAACGTATGCTTCCTCGTGGACCCTACCGGGGTCCACGGCCTACTGCAATATGTCCTGTCCGTCTGTCCGTCCATTTGTTCTCACTCTAGCTGTTGGACAATCTGACGTTTGACCTTCATTTTTGCACGTGTATGGGTCACGACCATAGCTAGCCGGGGCTTGAAAGTCAAGGTCATACATAGGTCGTGGGTTAGTGTTATGGCTAGGGTTCGCGAGGATGGTAACGCGTGAATCATGACTGCAGCCGCCGGCGTCTGCGATTGGGCACGCGACGAATTCAAAATATTGTAATGTTGTTTCAGTATTGTAGTAGGCCTAATGTTGTGTTGTTGATGCGCTGCCGTCTGAATGTATACGACTACCGGCTGGTGGCACTTGTGGGTTGCCGTACAAGAACTGAGCTCGCCCGTTGTGCCATGGACTGCTATAGTATACAGAGCTCCACGGCTGTACAGTATCTTATTAGCAGACAGCTGTAGTGTCGACTGGCGCCAGTAGTGGCGTAGGGCCCTATCACGTCCACTCGAGACTCGTCCACTCGACGCATCGACTCCTGGTCAACTGGTCATCACACACTCGATCGTCGTCAGTTTGATGGTCACTGCGTGTTTGGTGGTCGTCCACTCGCTTTGTCGTCTCGAAGGGATGAATGAATGAAGCTACAGTAGGCCTACAGTCGTCGTTCTACCCTCGACTCACTCAACATTACAGCAACGAGAGGGGCACGTCCGCCCGGGGGGGGGGGCGTGCCCCTAATCCAGTCCGGTCGAGTCACGTGCATTAGCGAAATTCGAGGAAAATGTTTGTATAGTGGGAAACCAAAGGTCGGACCACACGTTTTGGCAAACCCAGCTAAATTAAAGTCTACTGATATGTAATTTGTTCCAACTAAGATAAAACAATCGGTCAGTTTGCTGGCAGGTTCGCCGTAAGTTGAAGACTGTGCAGTCGTTAAACTCTGCTACACGCACTGCAGGTGAGGGCAGGACAGACAGACAGACAGACGGTTAGTGTGAGCTAATAGGTGCCCATGGTAGGCCGTTAGAAACTCGATTTGCACCTTTCAGCGTATACAACTGGCAGTTCTGACGAATCGAGTGCTGTACCCTGGACGGCACACACCTAGACACGGGAAATGGGAGTGGCATGGACAGTACAGTACCCTCTCCAACTTTGAACAAGGCAGTGGTGCATTGCAGGCTCCGCCCCGGCGGCGGGCGCCCTTTGCACGATGGACTCGTCTAGACTCGGCGCCCACCGTCGTCTGGGACACAGCGCAACCAATACGACGCAGCAGGGTCGTTAATCTGCGCACGACGACTCAGTGACGTCATTCGCTGCAGCGCTATCGACATGCCCGTTGTGCACAAATGTGACGTCAACCATGAAACCGGAAGTACATAACATTGCAACGCCAAGAACCAAACCATGGCCAGGCCACCTTCACATGCATAGAGAATTTAGCGAAGTTTGGCTGTGCGGTTTTTCAGATATACGCGCGGAGAGAAAGGCAGATGCAGTATACAAATAATTGCTTTTTAAACTGCAATAAAGTATTGTCAAACTGCGTAGTTAACTTTTTTGAGGGCAAATTATTCTAGCTACCTTGGGCTAGTAACAAGTAGATAACTACTTTTCAACTATTGTGCGTGGCTATTATTCTGCACGATAATTAGACGATAGGGCGCACTTCGTTCGATCGACGTGCCGTGGCGATTTTTACCCGCGCGACGCTATGCTAGTGCGGATACTAGCCATGGCCCTATGTCCGTTTGTCTGTCTGTGTCTGTCTGTCTGTCACAAGTTGGAGTTCTATCTAAACGGCTGAACGAATCGAGCTGGGTTTAGGAACAGGAGCTTCCTTCCACCCATCCTACACTGTGTTAAAAGGAAATTCGGGTATCTCCAAAAATAAGGGTACTTCACTCTGGAACTTTGTCCCAAACTCCCGACTTGAATATTTTGCTTCGGTATATCGATCGTTGAAACGTGTTATCGACTTAGCTCGAGAAAGGTGGACACTCAGAGTGTGCGTGATAAACTAGACCATCGTCGATCAACTACGTTGACGCTCGTCCACTAGTTTATCACAGTAAAGCTCTGTCTACAGCACAATTTCGTCGCGCGGGTCAATTAGCGACAGCTGATACTTGTTTCTAAGTCCAGAGATTAGGATAAAGTTCTAAAGGAAAGTACCATTATTTTTCATTCGACGCGCGAAGAAGCGCAAGTACATCCTCAACGACGCACGAATCAAGGCTTGTCGGTTCGACGACAACGTCTACACCTAGAGTTGTCCGTAAATTATGACTTTCCATATCAGTTACTTTGCATGACTGCAGTTATGTTATAATTTGTGATGTCATTTAAAACTTTGTATTCAGTTGTCTTAATCAACAGATTCTTCGCTTGACTGAAGTGTTTTCTTATCTGTACATTATACAGTTATCCATTTCACGGCGCGTTCCATGGTTTTTCCACCCGTGTGAAATTTGGCCCCGCGTTTCCAGTCCTGCGTTTTCCATTCCCGCGTTTTACCGCGTGATGCTATGCATCCGTGGTGCCTGTGTCTGTGTCTGCCACAAGTCGGACTTCTATACTAAAACGGCTAAACGTAGGATCACACAAACAAAAACACACAATAGCCCAGGACTCTAGTTTTCTGGTGCCAAAGATCTCCGCGAAATTCGACCGGAGTCACCCCCTACGAGGGCGCCAAATGCAGGTGGGGTGGGTTAAAATGGCGACTTTCGACAAATAACCAGCTATATCTCGAAAACGGTAAAAGGTAGACACATAGTTTCCATTAAAGTCCAATAGGAAGTCGTATGCGCTCTATCGAATGGTGGCATTGCCCATGACCTTAAGTGCCCCCTAACCGCCCGAAACCACCCCACTTTCTGTATTTTGCACTGCCATTCATAGCTTCGTAACGGGTGAACCTAGAGACTTAAAATTGGTACACTGATTTACCATAGCTAGTCCCACCCTGCCGATGAAAAATCTTCCCTGAAAGGGGCGTGGTCAGGGTCAGGTGACCCGTTTTAGAATTTTACACCCCATGTAAAATCTCCGCAACTGCTAACGTTAGAGACTGCAAATTTTGTACATGGGTCGGCCATGCGAAGTCTTAGTCTTGTGATGAGTGAGTGTTCCCTAAGTGGGCGTGGTCACGGTCACGTGAGCAATTTCTACATTGTGGACTTAGAAAATTTCGCCACAGCAAGTCGTCGGTATACAGGTGATATCCACAACTCGCCCGTGGTCGGTTTGTTTATGACACCTATAGGACAGTGGAAGCG
>Ga0126331_1000559_pt1 | contig 11214 bp, 8 predicted proteins | sample InaspJWI98metaG_FD_96379 | JGI IMG/M metagenome (GOLD analysis project Ga0126331, IMG submission 96379) | Marine gutless worms symbiont microbial communities from Oahu, Hawaii - Inanidrilus sp. 2 OAHU.JWI-98 metaG | ecosystem: Host-associated > Annelida > Digestive system > Unclassified | place... | reverse complement strand
CAATACGTATTTCAGAATGATGCCATTTTTCTCCATTCATATTTCACAAGGTAGTGTAGCGACACGTTTAGGGTATGGTGGGTGTTTGTAAATGACTTTGTTACAAATTTCCTAGTGAGTCTAACGGTGAAAGAATTTTGAAAATCGGTCAATATTTGGTAAAGTTATGGGCAAGAGTTAGGTGTCTTGTTTTTTTGACTCACAGTGTATTAACATCACAGCGCTCGACTATTAGTAAGTCCGTAACGCCCCGGTGCAGAAATTCACCAGATAATTTCACCACTTATGCGCAAACGTAATTTAGATTTTAGTGGAAAGTGTCACAGTGAGAGCATTTATCGTAATATAGCTTAGCTGTTGTGTTTTGCATCGACTAGCAGGATAAAATAAACCGGACGTGTTGCTATCGCAGATAAAGCGCCGTGTATAGTATTCGCTTGAGTCATGTTATTAAGTTGTCGTTTCTAGTAACGTCTAGTGTCATATTGTACTTCATTGTATGTCAAGTATTTTACTGCGATGTAAGTGGCCGTTTGATCCTTTGCTTTTTTTAATAAATCGATCGATTGACTGATGGATTGATTGACTCCGGGTCCAGATCTGAGTCCGGGTTGGAGTAAGGATTGGATTGCAGTCCAGGTTGCAGTCCTGGTTCGGATCTGAGTCCAGATCTGAGTCCGATTCGGAGTTTGGGTCCAGATCCAAGTCTAAATCTGGTCGAAGTAGAGGTCAAAGTCAAGGTCGGATCCGAGTCCGGATCCAGACCAGTACTCGGACCTGGTCAGGGATCTGGACCTGGATTCGGGTCCTAATGCACGGCGCTTTTCTGCAATAGCAGAGCGTCTTGTTTTTGTCACTCCCTCCCGTCAGCCCATTAAGTAATCCACGTTATTGGCCATGCTCCTTCACACAGGAGGCCGCCCTGGGCGCTAAAATACGTGCCCGGAAATGCAGGACCTAGAAAATGAACGACCAAAGTCTACTAAATAAAGGCACGTTCTAATTCATCTGTCCTTTTCTGGTTATATTTTTCATATTTCAGTCGACCCAACTGTGCTTTCGTTGTGTATACTGCAATGCATCGGCATATCGGCCACTATCGGCCTATCGACGCTACTATCCCCGCTATTGGCAGCGACCGATAGGCTGATAGCCGCCGATAGGCTGATGCATTCATTAGATAGACGTAGCCGAGTGGTTAGCGTGCTGTACTCAGGCGCAGAAGGGCCTGGGTTCAAATCGTAGCCGCGACGCTGTCGGATAACAGTCTTAGGCAAACTGTTCACACCCATCGTTCACCATTGGTAGCAGCTCTCTTAAGGGTTGCGAGGGTAACTGCGGGCCTGGCGGAAAGTAATGGCAGTCTACCGCGTGGTTTATGACTCACATCACTTGCAGGCTGACTGCCAAGGACCGGGATCAGCTCCGGAAACCTATGCTCGGTAATCGAGTATGGGCTACTTTACCTTTATACTGCACTGTTTTGCACGTGAAACAGGCTGACAAACTGCGTCCGTGTTTGTTGACAGCAACAGACGCAGGAAGTTATCGATGCCATGTTTGAGATGATGGTAGGCTCGTGTCCATTTTTCGTTACATGACATGACAGACATGTAGCCTAGCATATTACTGTACCAGATAAACAATTTTCATTGTGATAATTCTGTAATGCTTGACTATAATTATACCATGGTCACAATAGGCCTATTATACTGCAATTGAAAGCACTGTAGCCTATCATCATATTGATTTGTGGAGATGTTTTGTCGATTTAATAACATAGTCTGCATGTTTAAAACTACAGCTCACGGCATTTCATAAGGTTTTTAGTCTATGACTTTTTATATCTGTACGTTCAGATTTTCTGTTTGAAGTTGTGACTTTTAACGTATTATTTAGGTAAGGAAAGGCGATCGTCTAATTGAAGAAGGTGATGACGGCGACAATTTCTACGCGATTGACAGGTAGGATCATACGTCTTAGTAATTTTGCATCTAGTTTACTTCTAGATGTATCTTATAAAGTCGATTTTAAAATTAAAAAAAATAATGGAATCTACACTAGGCACGATTTATCTGGTTCGAATTCAGACTAGCAATTCAGTGTAAGGACACTTTGAAGTTAATGAGGAACAAGCCAATCGTAGATATCAGACTCTGCCCTGGATCGCTGCTGTTTCCTGTTGAGTCACTTTGATTATACGCATTTTCTTTCGCGTCGACAGTTCATGGCCATTATGTGCAAACATGACGTCATCTATAAAACCGGAAGCACATAACTTATCGCAACGCCGCCACGGCCAGAGGTAACTTGCACAAAACATGTGATGAAGATTGAGCGTGTATTTCGGCTATTTCCGGAGATATGCTTGCGTACAGGCAGACAGACAGACAGATGCTCATTACAATGCTCATACCCTTTTCGAAAGCGGAGTCGTAATGGCGAACATGCGTAACGTAGTTCTAACAGTAGTGTTTCGGCGGACATTAGGGAGAACTGACGACTGCATTAGAAAGCACTTAAAGGGCCGTTTACAATAGGCGCGTACACTGATTGTGTGTGACGGACGGCTGTGCGCTGCGTACTTTTGTGAGACTGTAGCACCGTTTTGCTTTTAGAAGTACGCAGTCGGCACTTTCTCGAAACGGATTGACTATTCTAATGGCTCACTCCTTCACAAACTTTTATAACAATAATTACTCATGCGTTCTAAATAATCTCACATACATTTTTCATTGACCTCTGATCTTGACCTATGATGTTGACTTCCAGTTCCCAGCGAGGTATGGTTCTAAGTTACGCCCAAATACATGCAAAACTGAAGGTCAAAGGTCAATTAGTTCATAAGATAGAGTAAAAACAGACGGACGGACACAACCGATCACCTTACTTTCCCCGCTGGTGCGCAATTCAGACCGCCCGCCAGACACGACAAGACAGTGCTGTCTGTGTCGTATCAGGAGGTGTGAATTGAGTCGGCCCAAGCGCCCGACAAATGTGTTTTGCTTCGGAGTGCGTCCGGCGGTCGCACCGGCAGTGCCTGTGCCGCCCGACACACTCCGACGCTGAACACACTTGTCGGGCGGTCGGGCCGACTCAGTTCACACCGCCACACCAGACACGATAAAACGGTCCTATCTATGCCGTGTCTGGTGTGCCGGTGTGAGTTGGACGATTGCTCTGAACGTGTTCAGACTTCAAATTTTCTGTCGGCGACAGTCTTGAGTTGTCGGGAATCCAATTCACACCGCCGAAGCGGACGCGACACAGACAAGACAGTTTTGTCGTGTCGGGCGCGGGGCGGTGTGAACTAGCTTTAACGCGGCCGGCGACGAGTGGCGACTGTGCGTGGTGGCTGTGAGTGAAGTGGCAGGTACGACATCGTCGTGGGCGGTGAGAAGATCGGCGAGTACGTGGAGCAGGGCAGTTTCGGCGAGCTGGCTCTCATGTACAACGTGCCGCGAGCTGCGACCATCATCGCCACGTCCGACGGCAAGCTCTGGGCCATGGTGACGTTCCGCACGATAGCTGCTCGCTAGACGTCTCACTTGCTCAAGTTCTATTTATCACGAGCAGCTTTTGAACCCATATTCAAACAAGGCAATCAGCAGACCGCAGACTCTGCCCCCCCGCGGTACTGCCACCTAGGGAGCTACTTTAAGCGCACGTCTTTTAGCCTACGTGTCGCTGTATACGACAGAGCATTATGTGCAAACGTGACGACATGAATATTCAACACAGCGTTGTAAATATGCATGACATACGTTATGATATGGACTGCGGCCTACTGCGATAAATAGGCCCGTCAGCACGTCAGCGTGAAGCGGGAATTCCTACGCGCTATCTACAGCCAAGCCAAAGGCTGCGTGTGCGCTGCGCTTCGGCTGGGCGGCGACGTCAAGCAAGCAGCATGTAGCATGTGCAAATATGACGTCATCCATAAAACCGGAAATACCTAACATATCGCTACGCTAACAAAGGAGGACCGAGCCACGGCCATAGGTAACACGTATAAAAAATTTAGTGAAGATCGGACGTGTATTTCCGGAGATATGATCGCGGACAGACAAACACACAGACAGACGTACAGAAAGACAGACATGTTCATCACAATAGTCCGCCACCCCACCGTAGGCGGAGTAATAAGTTAACCGATCAAAAATAGCGGACTGGTATCTCATTTTGTTAGATTTAAAAAAATTCTTGTTCAACATGTCAGATGAGACTGATGAGTTAAGCTTTCTTGTATTTAGTTAGTGTGTTTCCGATTTGTTTAAGTTGTTTTAAGAAAGTAGCCAAACACAAGAATAATAATAGCAATAGTAATTTTTGAGATTAAATAAATAATTTTTACAATATGATATTATCTGAACCTTATTATCCGAAATTATGATGCTTACAATTTTGATTCAAAAAATGCACAAGCACAATTCCGAATAAATAGAAAATTCACGTAACAGATGCGAACGGCTTCAATTAATTCAACGTAGTTTTGCGAACAGTGCAAAAATAAAATTTCTGACTATTTCAGCGCGTTTATTGCATCAACATGCGGCACACAATAACGGAAGATAGTGCAGCACGTGCATCGGCGTTGTTGTTGTTTGTTACAAAGAACAGGAAAACGTTTCGGCGGATAGTGCTGAGAAGCGCGTTCAACAAGCGCAGAATGTACGAGTCATTCCTCGAGAACGTGCCGCTACTGCAGTCGCTCGACGTGAGTCAACCTCTTTCACATCGCACCAACTAAACAGATCGGAAAACGGTCGACCCAGTTACATCCAGCATTCAAGCGTTCATCGATCTTGCGCAGTCCAGCGTCACGTCACATCGACCTACTTTGTACTGATTGGATGCAGGCACGGCGAACTGGGTCGTATAGTGTGCGAACTCTAGTTTGCGCGATGTGCACACTCCGAATGAAATAACGTATTCAGAATAATTTTGCTTGTTCGGTTCATTTCAGTTCATAGGCCTATGATGTGAACGATGATTCATGTGCACAGTAAATTAACAGTTACACTGGTACACGTTTTCTTTGAAGTAAAGTAGGCCTATAATATTGTGAACTTGCGCAGCACTTTTCAGAAGGCGCGATCGTTGCAAAGGGAGCGAGAGTTATTAGGCCTGTAGTAATTATAGTACACAGTAATTATAACTGTCAGCCTCTCTCAGCGTAAGTTTGATACAGTGATATTTTCGGTGCTCATTTAATGCAGATGCATGATGTGGGATTTGTTACTCCGCCCCCGATAGGGGAGGGGAGGGGAGTATTGTGGTAAGCGTGTCTGTCTGTGTGTGTGTTTGTCTGTCCGCGATCATATCTTTGGGACTACGCGTCAGATCTTCACCAAATTTTTGTGCATGTTACCTATGGCCGTGGCTCGGTCTTCGTCGGACGGCGTAATGATACGTTATGTACTTCCGGTTTTTGGATGACGTCATATTTGCTTATAAACCAAGGCTGCTCGACGTCGCCGATCAGCTGAAGCGCAGTGCACACACAGCCTTGGACCTGGCTATAAAATGTGCGCAGTAATAGCAGTTGCAGGCCAACGGACGCACGGGACTAGTTTTCGGGCGCTTAATGTAACTTCCCAGGTGGCAACACCGGGGCGGAGTCTGCAGTCTATGAGTGCCTTGTTACCCATTGCAGTTAACAAATTAGCAGATATTTAATAACAGTCGATCTTATTGTTTCAGCCTTACGAGCGCATGAACGTTGCGGACGCGCTGGTGACTCAGCAGTATAACGACGGTGACGTCATCATCAGACAGGTGCGCGCGTGCTATGTCACAGCTAACTGTCTATAGCCTTCTTCACGGCACATGAACTGAGCTGAACTGAACTGCAGTTTGCGACTGGCGAACTCCACTGTGAACAGTCCCATTGGAATGCACGTGTTCAGAACTAAGCGACCTAGTTCGCGGCTGTGTTTGTAGCCAATCAATGCGAAGTACGCCGTGACGCTGACGTACTGGACTATGCGCATGACTTATTAACGCTTGGTGTAACTGTGTCGGCTAGTTCAGATCAGCTAAGGTCTGTTTAGTTCATATAAATACAGACAGACATACATACAAACAGGTGATAATGCGCACAATAGTCAAGCACAAAGCTTGAATCCGAGCGCGGAATGCCGTGAATGAGGCTTAATATCTTTCGCTTCACGTTGAATGTCTTTATTGGTGGTATGTAAACAAATTCTAGAAATCGCTCAGCATTTTAGCGACGTTTGTACGCGAACAGTTTCACGAGAACAGCGACATCGTAGCAGTGACAGGAGGATAGGAAGATATTTCAATAAGATCCAGGGCTCTTGCGCAGCCTAGACCACAACGTGGTCGGCAGTTACAACAGTCAAGCTGTATTGCCGTTGAGAAGACAGCTGCAGAAGATACTAGAGGACCGAGGTTAGATAGACCGCGTTACCATCATTGCTAACCCTTCCTAGTCCTTACTCTAACCCTTTACCTTGCCTTATGACCTTGACATTCAATCTTCGGCGAGCTACAGTCATAACTCCTACATACGCAAAATATCAAGGTCAAAGGTTAGTTGATTCAAAATCTATTGTGGAAACAGTCGGACAGACGGACACGACCGATCGCATTACGTACGACTTCACCGCTAACACGATGGGTTAATTTGATGTGTGCAGGGCGATGACGCTGACTGCATGTACATAGTCGAGGACGGAGAAGTCAGCATCGTCATGCGCTCTCACGTAAGAATACACGGGTACTAGCTGTGACCGTGTGTCCGTGTCTGTACGTCACAAGTCGGTGTTCTATCGAAATGGGTGGACGCATCTAGCTGGTGTTTGGCCTGTAGGCTTCTTTCGAACCTGTCCTACACTGTGTTCTAAGGAAATTCAGGTATCTACAAAATAGGGTACTTCTCTTTGGAACTTTGTCCCAAACTCCGGACTTAGAAAATTTTGCTTCGGCATATCGAGCGTGGAAGCGTGTTATCAACTTCGCTCGAAAAGAGTGGACGCTCAGAGCATGATAAACTGGACAGTATTTGGTCAACTAAGTTGACAATACTTCTGAGCTCCGACGCTCGACCGCTGGTTTATCACAGGTGATCGTCAAGCTCTGTCTACAGCACGATACAGTCGAGCGGGTCAGTTAGCGACAGGTGATACTTGTACAGTTTGCTTTCCATAATTCGACGATTATGCCGATATTCCGAAGTGTTAAAAGATGAACAATGGCAATGCGAAACAATATTGTGTGTAGATATCATAGGGCAGACCTGACTATTAATTTTCAGTGTATGATAAGATAATACTGCTGGTATTTTATTGGCTACAACTACAAGTCGTTGCTCGTGAAACAAGAACAATGTGCAGTCGTATACAGACATGCAGATCCAGGCCGGCTCTCGCCCATTTTAACCCTAAACTTGATCTAGACCCTCAGGGTCAATGCATACCGAGAGCCTGCCATGGCTTAGATGTTTACCAAATTGGGTTACGATACCTCAAGTCATTTTACTTTTCCAGCACGGATAGTTTGGCCTGGTGTCGTAATGGTTACAGCGTTGCACTTGCGACTCAAAAGGTCGCGGGTTCGAATCTCGGCCGTTCCGCTTTCAGGTAACAACCTTGGGCAAGTTATTCACACACATGTGCCTCTGTCACCGAGCAGTATAATTTGGTGCCGGCCAACAGGTGGTGATGTCATGCAGCTGGGAAGGTAACCGTAGGTCCGGCGTCGCACTAGCCATGCGTCACAGGCTTCAGTGGTTCGTCCACCTACGAGCTCACGGCATAAGGAAGGGAGATGAGCACCCCGCCTACACTCCTCATGGGGTACGGCAGTCTACCTTTTTTACAGACAGACAAACTAACGCGGACAGTCACCATGCAACTAAACGTCCTATCCTATCCACACACAAGCGGCAATACAGACGGTGCCACCGGCGTAGATAATGATTTAGCCTACTGCTAAAATGATGATGTGGATGAGTGTAAATTGACCAGTTAACGAAGATGATATATGAACAAACGAGTAGGCAAGTATTTAGCTAAATTAAACGTAGACAACATACTTTAATTAAAGTAGTCTGTTATTCATTTGTTAGTCTGTTATTCATGCATTTTTTCAGAAACACAGCACCGAGAAAGAGATCAGTAGGTGCGGAAAGGGAGCATATTTCGGAGGTAAACATATTGAATGTAGTTCAAAATAAACTTATTAGAATAATTGTTGATTCCGTTAAAGCATATAGAGCGCATCCATGTACATTTGTGTTCTGTGTGCAAGAGTTGTCAGAAAGTTTGAAAAGATTTCTGTGAAAACTACGGAAAAAGATATCTTACATTTTGTCCTGCATCGTTGTTCATTGCTACACTGCAATTCAGCACCACAAAAGATCGAATCTCAACACGCGGATATTTTGCCCCGAGGACATCGCCAAACAGCGGAAAGTCAGGAAGTAAGGGTCAGGGACTCGGCCCCATATTTTTATCTAACTGGGACTGTCCTTTGTGCGAGTTGATCAGAAAACTTGCTGTGAGTTGCTGTGAGTGACACGCGACAAGCACGTTGTCATTGACTGTATTGTTGAATGTATTGCTTTGTAGAGTTGGCATTGGTTACGCACAAACCAAGAGCCGCATCAGCTTACGCCGTCGGACACACACAGTGTGCAGGTGCGTTCCACCCACGCACTTCATTCTCAGTTTCGTAACCAAATTTCTATATGTCTGAATCTTTCTTATCTCTTATATCTACAGGTCATCGTAGGCCTGTTAGTCTTTAGCTTCAAAGCAGCTAAAACCGTCGCTATACCGCTTCTAAACCGCTTTCGTCCGGATTACAACTTTTCCACAGCGACTTCAACAATTCAAAACTCTCACCACTACCACCACCAATTCCAGGTGAACCCGAATTAGCCGTTTTCTTCTGGGTTTTCATCCTCCATCTGTTCCGGAATAAAATGTTAGAAATTATACAGCACAGGCTTTAACTGGCGGAATACCTTCGCTGTTAGCCTGTTACCAAACCATCAGTGTCACAGCAGTCTTGATGCGATATTGCTTATTACCGAGTTGGCACTTTTACTGAACGAAGGAGGAAGAGGAGGAGGAGAAGAAGAACAAAGAAATGTAGCTTGACGCATAGCAGCACTGCTAATTATTCATAACCGCACCAACGGTAGGAAAATGGCGGGACAGACATCAGACAACTGTCATGCGCCATTCGCTATATACGCGGGCCGCGTAAATTTTGGTCCGATTGCAAGGAGGTCCGACATACTTGTCAAATACGCAGGCCGCCGCATGCCGCGCATCAGCAGCAGCTATCGACCGATATCTGCTGCCCGCGCCCTACGTCAGCAGCAAACCCGCCGGCCGCCGCTGCCGCTGCTGTCGATCGACGAGAGAGACAGAGGGACGGACACTCGAACGTTTTATGACGCTTACCGGCCCAACTATGCGGACCGCAACGGTTCTACGAGGCTGTTGTGAGCGTAGTCCTGGGCGCCCACTCCATGGGGGCGATCGCCCCCACAGCCAAAAACCTGTAGGGCGACGCCTTTCTTTTCGTCCCCACGGGCGTCTGACAGCTTACAGCGCTCCCCCAGCCCCTAACTAGATTTGTGGGGAGGGGAAGGAAGAGGCGAGAGAAAGATTAGGGAAACGGAAAGAAGAACAAGGGAGGGGGGATAAACGGGAAGCGAGGGAGGGAATGTTAATAGGAAAAACACGAATAAGGAAATGGGAAGAAGAAAAGAGGGATGAAAAGGGAGGATGGAAGGGATGCAACAGGGACGGGAGGGATGGAAGATCTCCCCAAACTCATTTCTACAAGAAGCTCTACTACCACGACGCGCTATGTCAGTCACAATCTTGTAAACTGTAGAAAGAAGTTGTACAACATATCCACAAGAAATCGCAGTAACGGAGTTAAAGGGTTGGGTTGATCGACTTATTGCAAACAGCCACGACTCGTCGATTGTCGTATAGGTGTCGTCAACAAGCTCGACCGTCGACGACGACGACGATGTCGAGTTCTGTTGATAACGCGATCGACGTGTCGTGGCGAAATTTTCTAAGCACGGAATTTGGGACAAAGTCCCGGAGGGAAGTACCGTAATTTTGGGAGATACCCAAATTTTCTTACAACAAGGTGTAGGATTGGTGGAAGGAAGCCTCTATGCCAAAACCCAGCTCGATTCTTCCAGTCGTTTCGATACAATACCAGCTTGTGGCGGACGGACGGGCGGACGGACACATGACGACAGCATATGCCGCGCTAGCATAGCGTCGCGCGGTAAAAAGTCGTTGGCCGCCTATGAGCGTGGTGGAATGGTGCGTCGTGCAGTGTTGGACGTGGCAGCGTTCGAGCGGCTGCTTGGTCCGTGCATGGACGTCCTGAAGCGCAACGTCGTCTCCTATGAACAACAGCTCGTCCAGATATTCGGCTCCTGCGCACTGCTACGCCACGACGACGACCATTGAATGCTGACGTACGACGTGTAGCTTATCAGTGCATCGGCGTATCGGCCGCTATCGGCGTTCGGAACATAGAAAATCGACAACACCGTTAAAACTAGTGGCCTATACGCCGCTGCGACAACTTACCCTAACACTACTAACCTTATACCGTTCTTTTGCACAAATAGTGGGCCGCTACCAACCCAACACAGGCATGCAGCAAATGACGTGTCGTTTTTAACGGCGTGATTTCCTACGTTTGAACGACGATAGCGGCCGATCGACCGACATGCCGATGCGTTAATTAGCTACACTGGGCATATACGTACATCTACGTCGGGGCGGATGAGCGTCTGGTTCGAACTTGATCGCGCTCTGGCACCGTTCTCGTCAAAGTCCATTTACATTTTGCAGCCGGTTGTACAGCAACCGGTTGTAGGCTACACCGCGCTGTACAACCGGTTGTACAACGGGCTGGACGAAATGTTTTGAATATTCATATAAGAAATAAAAGTAGAGTAGAGTAGAGTACAGTTTTGTGATCGATCTAATTTTTGGGATCATATGGTACCGAGGGCAAAAATAAATAAATCAGAATTGCTTTTTTAAATTGGATCAAACGCGCCACATCGTCTACTGTCCACACAGCCGCCCTGCTGCGCGTCAACCTGATGACGTCATGAGCATCCTGGCTGGACCGCTCAAGCGCCGCTTGGCTGGGCTCATTTGCATAGTTCACCCAACCGGTTGTACAACCGGGTGT
>Ga0126331_1000558_pt1 | contig 11225 bp, 8 predicted proteins | sample InaspJWI98metaG_FD_96379 | JGI IMG/M metagenome (GOLD analysis project Ga0126331, IMG submission 96379) | Marine gutless worms symbiont microbial communities from Oahu, Hawaii - Inanidrilus sp. 2 OAHU.JWI-98 metaG | ecosystem: Host-associated > Annelida > Digestive system > Unclassified | place... | reverse complement strand
CCGGACCTCATCGACAACTCCGCCTGCAACAGGCACACACAACGCTAACAACTGCCCATAGTAATTTGCAAAAAGGCCGCATCGCCTCCGACTCGAGCCTTGTGCTTGATTATAGTGCGCGTTATAAATGTTTGTATTAACTGATTGATGACTGATCGCCACATCCACTTTTGCACTTGCGCAAACATTATATGTAGGCTACTTTACAATAGACCGACACATGTGCCCCTCAAAAGTGACCCTCCCTGTGGGAGAACTGGACCTCCGGCTAATACGTTGTTCATGTGGGAATTTGGGCCCACCCACACGAGTCTGCCCCCTCGAACCGGCGCATGATCGGTTTATCCGCTGTCGCATAGCTGATCCGTGTGTCCAACACACAGCCCAGTCCACGCTACTGCGTCATCTACAGCAATAGGTCGCACTGACGCATTGCGTGCGATGCGGCCTACATACACACACCCGTTTAACGGCCCTTTTTCCGGGACTACCCAGGTGAGCCGGTACCAGAAAGGTAAAACCAATCTGGATTTCATTGAAGCAAGAGACAGTGAGTGGTCCACATCACGTTTAACAAGTTGTAACTAGGTTGCGGTTTGTCAACCATTATTAAAGTCATATTTGATTTGATTTGATTTGATTTGATTTGATTTGGCATGGCATCAGCTGGGCCGTATGCAAGTCTGCACCTCGCTCCAGACAGATACCCACGCCAGCACCGCACCACTCAGTTTTTTACAGGCCGGGCGCCCTTACTGCCGCCCAACCAACAGCGTCAAAGCACTGAAAGCGCAAGCGTTCAAAAAAAGAGAAATTTTCACATAAACAACAACGTCCATTGTGAAGAGGCTCATCCCTTTTGTGGCATTATGAAACTTGGCAACGAAATGTCAAATTGACGTAGGCCTACTGTATCACAATCATGAATTAATCTGACCGATCCAGTACGTCTGGTACCAATGGCATATTAACGGGGTCCTCACGTTTGTCCCTTTGACAACTTCTGAAAAAAAATCAACTAAAAGTCGACAAATTTTGACTCAGCAGTCACATTGAGTGAAATATGATAGGGTGACACTGACGTAATTTTGTTCCACATCTATGCCAGTTGATTTTTGCCGCCACCTTGTAGGTAAAACTCTCAGAAATGTTTGTCACTGTGATAGCGCTTGAATACGCTTTGTTAGTAAGTCAGTGATTATTTGGACAGTTTGTTAAACTACCTGATTCAATTTTATTTGAATAACATGATAAATCTTCGCCATTTATCTCAACGCATTATATCATGTTATACCCACAAAATGGCGATCGTATCATGACCAAGGACTAGGTGACGTCACTTCACCTATGTATACCCGAATTTTAGAACGTTACATAGGTCCCTTTGTTCAAGGGCGTACGTAGTAACGTACCCAAAATTTTCGTTCGTGGGTGCGACGGGTACCGCTGTATCCACCATACACACGTGCATACCGACATGTGAGTTCTCGTAGCAGTGAGACTAGTTGCAAACTACTGAGCAAGGTAAAAGTACAGGTAAACGGAGTATAGCAGTTCGCAACCCGCCTCACCGCTACGGGAACTCACATGCCATATGGGATCACACAGTGTTACCTGCCACCCGGCAGAGGTGACATTCCCGCCCTTACGTCAGAGGCTCAGACGAAGCTGGTACTTGAATAAGCGACCCGGAGGAATGCAAGGCTGAGTTGACCTACATGTAGTTGGCTGGTTACAAACACATATTGCATTGTATACCCGCCCGAAGACGGTCACCAATCCAAGTACTAACCGGGACCGCCGGACCGACGTGGGTTAACTTCGGTCATGCGACGAACGCCGCTAACCACTACCCCACGTCGCCTGATGTGCTCCGTTTACTTACTTATTTACATACTAACTGCATACTTACTAGTACATAGGCCTACATGTTTGCACGTAAATATGAAATAGCCAGTAGATGACTATACTGTAGATTAGTAGTGTGTAACAAAAAAGTTTTCACACGTTTTGAAAATTAAGAAGAAAACGTGTTACGCGTTTGGCAAGGGGGCGACCCCCGCCCCCTGCCATTCGGGGTAGTGGGTGCGCCAGTGTGGTTGCGACGCCGGTGGCGGCGTGAGTACAGTACCTCGGCGGCGTGTCTGTCGGCGGGTGTCGGTCGTGCGTCGTAGTTGTAGACGGCGACCATGTGACGTCGCGACGACGCCGATGACCGGCCGCCGCCGCCGCCGCCGCCGCCGCCGCGAGGCATGTCGCCGGCTGCCGGGGCACCTGCCACGTCGTGCATCGGCTCCGGCGCCGCCGGCCCAGCGTGACTCCTCGCCGCTACAACAAGCCAACGGCGCACTGCACACTCCGCCCCCGGCACCCACTGCACGGCGGACTCATCTGCTAGTCTCGGCGCCCGCCCTCGTCTAGGACACGACGCAACCACTATGACCCAGCAGGGGCGTTATCCTGCGCACGGCGACGCAATGACGTCACACCCTGCAACGATATCGACATGCCTCCATAGTCAATAAGGCCCATTATGTGCAAACATGACGTCATCCGTAACACCGGAAGTACATAACGTATCGCAACGAAGCCAGTCTGCACCAGAAACGCCAGAGAAGGATCGAGACAGGGACATAGGTAACATGGTCAAAAAGCCACGCGACGAGGGTGATCTATCGGCTAACTGTTCAGACTTTGCCAGACGGTCTCGAGACTCAATTCACACCGCCAGACACGACACAGACAGGACCGTCTTGTAGTGTCTGGCGGGCGGTTTGAATTGGTCATTAGAAACGCCCACAGGACGCGAGGACGAGAGGCAGTGTTGGACGGACCGTTGTGTCGGTGGTGTCGCCGTGGTGACGGCGGGCTGACCGCCTGACCGGCGCCAGCTCCTCGCAGTGCGGGATCGCCGCCGTCCGCAAGTCGACCGGCCGCCGCCGTGACGCTGTTGACCGCCCGGCTGCCCGCGGCCGCGGCGTCGTCGACCGGCGACACCATGTTGCTTGGCACGAGGCCTCGGCGCCCGGCCAGCTCACCCACGTAGAACCCGTCCGCGTCCTTGTCGCGTACGATCTGCACCACATCCCGACACACATTATACGGAACTAGAACGCTGCCGTCGATGAATAATAATAACAATAATACTAATACTAATAACGCTGCAACGCTTCAATTCCGTGCTTTTGCATGACACTCTGCCAGTTGACCTGCCGGACCTCTAGCTATCCGACAGTTTGATTTTTAGCTTTTTCTTGTTTTTTGACCCCGAAAATCTTTACTACCTGGGGTATTAAAACGTAAGCATAAGAAATAATAATAATAATAACTACGAAAATGTTTACTGTGCTATCATCATGACCAAAGTCATTGCGAGAGTTCACCCGGTTCATCTGATGAATGTAGACTGAGCGCCTGGTGGCCGCCAACCCTCAGACCAAGCCAGTTGACTTGGGCCCCGCGAGTACGCCGAAAATTAGCAGGTACTATCCACGCCCACCATCGCCACTGTTATTATTACTCAGACCATATGCTGATACTCATTTTACCGTCCCACGGAGGGTGGGAGGCTGAGTCGACTTAGGCACTTCAGTAAAGGTGCACAGCCCGTGCCCAAGGCTGCACATCGCAGCGGCAGTCGCGGCGTGATTCGAACCTTGGTTCTCTCGCACCGCAGTCAGACGAGCTAACCACTAGGCCACTGCGACCTGCAGTAAGTTAGAAAAGTAAACGGAGTACAGCAGTTTGCAACTACCCTCATCACATGCTATACGGGATCACACAGTGTTATCATATATGGCAACCAGCAGCGGTAACATTCCCGCTCTTACCCTGACCCACAGTGTTACCACGCCCACACGCGCTGGACTCCGCCGCTGCCACTGGTCTGGGCCTATATAAACGAGGGGCGCGTGTGTATCTCGCATCCGCAGGCTGCCGCGCCTCGCCGGCACGGCTATAGATCTATATACTCATATAATGCCGCAGTAGCAGACTCATTCTGACATTGACCTTTGACACTGAGTCCTTGACCTTAACTTTCAGTCCCCACGCGGGGGGGGTGGCTCGGTAGCCGAGTCGTCAGCGTGCTGGACTCAGACGCAGAAGGGCCTCGTTTCAAATCGCAGCTGCGACGCTGTCAAGTAACAGTCTTAGGCAAACTGTTCACACCCATCGTGCCTCTGTTCACCAAACAGCGAAATTGGCAGCAGCCCTCTTAAGGGTTGCGAGGGTAACTGCGCGCCTGGCGGAAAGTAATGGCAGCCTACCGCCGGGTTTATGACTCACGTCACCTGCATGCTGACTGCCAAGAACCGGGATCAGCTCCGGAACCCTACACTCGGTAATCGAGTATGGGCTACCTTACCCCACGCGGACTTCCTGAACCTGGACTTTTATATAGACAAAACACTGCTTGTAAGCCCCTAACGGCAAAAGACAGTCGTTTTAGCCGCGTCGTGTAAGCGAGAACGGCTCATAAAATATACCTTTGCGTAAGGCGTTGTTCTGCTTTTGGGGATGACGGTCTATACTGATTTTTGTCGGTTTTGTCGGCTTATAACTCGACAACCGTTCCACGCATCTAGACCTAAGGTCACCACAGAACACAGTCACGTTGTGCATGTCGCTATATAGGTATACCATCGGCGTGCTGCTTCGATGACCGACAATGATGGACATAGTGTTTTGGTACGTTGTGACTCTGCCACTCAATGACTGACGCAGCTATTACCCGGATTCGGGTCTTGTTATGACCAGGCGTCCGTCGCACGGCATGTATATGTAGCCTACCTTGATGATCTGTCCCTCGGTGAACGGCAGTTCGTCATTGATAGCGTTCTGGTTGGGCGACATTGTCTGCGGGTCGTAGTCGAACAGCGCTACAAACAGTCTCGACTGCTGCTGCTGCTGTTGCTGCTGCTGCTGACTGTACGTGTCCGTCGCCATCTTGCCACCGCCGCCGGTCGCCTTGCCGCCGTGGCCGCGGCTTGTCGTCCTGTAGTCCCCGGGGCCGGGCACCGCCGCGCGCCGCTCCGAGTCGGGGTCGCTGGCGGCGCGCTGGTGACGGGAGCGAGGGTCGTGACGCGAGGCCGCCGCCCCCGCCGCGTGACCGGGCCCGCCGTGCCGTGGTGGCGCGCCGGCCGCTCGACCGCCGGCCGCCGCGGCCACGTTGCGGCGGTGCTGGTGCGGACTGTTGGCGAGGCGCGGCTGAGTCGGTGAGTGACCGGCGGCGCGACGACGCTCGAAGTTCTCCTCGGACTCGACGTCGAAACTCGAGTCCGACAGACTGCCGTTGTTGTCGCGCGTTATCTCTGCCGCCGCACACAGTCACAAACGCGCGCGCCTCTGATTCCTGTCTCCCGGGTGGGCTGGCGCAACCCCCTTGCTGCCAGACTGAGAGACTTGTGTGCAGCTCTTTTACCCTTAATAACGTTAAAGTAGCAGAACTAGCTGTCCGAAGACTTCAAAGTACAGAAAATCCGTTGACCGTCCGAGGCTAATCCTATCCATCAACCATGTTCAATTCAGCAACAATCACAAATTTTGCTAAATTTGCCGTAAAGTGGTTATTAAAAATCCCACCACACCTGGCATTTGTAATATGCCACACTACCTTGTGAAACATTAATGTCAGAAAACAAGTGACTAATGATAAATTACAAGGTAGTGTAGCTACATATTCAAGCATATATTTATGACAAAAATTAAGAAAGGTTTACTGCTCAGTCTGTTAATGAAATTTTTTTTTAAATCAGTGAAAATTTGGCAAAGTTACAAGCAAGAACGTGGTTGTCTCGAGCACTTTCATTGTCTTTTAGCGGAGTGGTGGCCCAGCATACAAAGTGCACAAGACAAACACCTTCTTTCTTGTAACTCTGCCAAGTATTCACGGTTCACCGATTAAAAAAAATTTTTCAGTGACAGACTTAGCAACAAACCATTATTAATTTGATTATTAACAATCCCACCAAACCAAATATCACATGCTGTATCTGTATGAATACTAAAATTAGTAGCTTACAAGCGATGATAAACTAACAAGTCTTACTTAACTCTGCGATTAATGATTTTTTTCACAAACACCAGGGGAAAATTCAATTAAATGATGTAACTGTTTGGCGCTAAAATGTTGTCTTCAAGACATACTTTAAGGTATGCTTTTCTGATTTGTTCAATGTGGTCCATAGTAGGCCCTACGTGAGATTAATGTTAAAAACTTGCAAGTTCACAACCAACTGTAAGGGCAACAAAGTTATCGCTCTAAAACGGCAATTATCAATTTGGTAGAACTCCAACTAGTACATTAAGCACCACGCCATTACCAGCGAAATCATTTGGAAGATCATACGCTAATGCAAATGCCACTGCAACACCGGTAACATCAGCAGTACATCATTTAGATTAATTTTGCAGACTCTTGTTCGTCGCATGACTTCGCTGGTAAGGTTGCTGGCTGGCACGTACAACGACAGGCAGCTGAAGACAGCGTGTACCTATGTGAGGTAATGATGGAGGGCCTTGTCGACCAGGCGTCGCCGCCGGTGCCGTCGCCGCAGTCCTGCCGGCGCCGACCTGCCGACTCATCGTCCGACCGCCTCCGCTCGACGTCAGCTCGGTGCCCGCCGGGAAGCCGTTGGCCAGCGCGTCGGCGCCGTCCATCGGGCGCGGGAAGTGGAACTCGAGCGGGCTGAGCTGGCTGGCGCTGAAGCCCGACTCGGCGGCGAGGCGCGTGTCGGCGGGTGACGGGGCGGGCGGCGGCGGCGACGACCGCTGCAGTCGCGGCGACGATGACTGGGCCGCTGACCGCGGCTGCTGCTGCTGTTGCTGGTGGTGGCCGATCAACGGCGAAGTGGCAGCCTGCTGATGGTCGACCAGCTGACCGACACGACTCGTCTTAGTCGTCTGACGCAACAATGTCCACATTCTACCGACCCCATTCGCCGACAACATACTGCAACCGGTCGCGTCCGTCCGTCCGTCTGTTTCCAATCTAACTCTTGAACCTAAACCAACCGAGTTCTGACCGTGACTTTGGATGTATAGGATTATGCATAGGACCGTCATGACCATAGCTCGCTGAAGTCATATCATCATCATGATTATTATGATAGTCAGCAATAATCGTAACGAGGCCAATCTATACCGCAGCGACGTCGAGTTACGTCGACGAACTGCGTCGAATTTTCATGGCGTCGAAGTCAACGACTGACCAGTCATATCGACGTCGAATTTTTGCTGCGCCGTCGCCGACGCATTTTATCTCTAATTTCCCATCTTTCGAGGCAGTTACTGAAAAGATCGGCTTATTTAAATGCGGTGTTTTATTTCTTCATCATTTTTTATTGTGGTCCGAATTACAGGCCAATTTCAAATATGTCGACTGTGTCAAAGGTGCCCGAGCGTCCCGTCGGCACGTCTGCGGCCACATCTGCTCGGCTGTGCTAACTTCAGTCAGTTCCAATCTGCCTACAGGAAGGGCCACTCTACCGAGACGGCAGACGACAAGCATGTCACTTTTCTGATCGGTCTCGATTTATTTGCAGCGTTTCAGTGGCGTAACTAGCCATTGGCAGCCCCGGCAATGCCGGGGGGGCCCAGGGGCCCAAAACGGTAAAGGGGCCCCAAAGTGACCCGAATTATGTATCAAGACTGTTAGCCAGTAGCGAATGTTTGCCGGGGGGGGGGGCAAAAATTATAGTTACGCCACTGCAGCGTTTGATACTGTCGATCACTACCTCTTGCCTGCACGCTTGCAGGCATCAGCTACAAGATAGCCGTGCTCACTATCATGGTTCGGAGCACGTCGACGACAGCATATTTCAACCGCCACATCCAGACACGTCAACGTGCTCGAGACACTCGGTCATCAGCGACTCCAGCGATGTTCGAGCCGTTCACCACGACCAACTACGCCAAGCGCGCCTTCCGCTGCTCGGCTCCAGCTGTCTGGAACTCGCTACCCACGACAGTTCTTGATTGTGCCACTATGTCAACTTTTAAACCTAAACTAAAGATGTTCTTATTTTCTCACACATTTACATACAACTAATCTAACATGACCTGCCGCCAACGCTTCTGAAGTTACGACCTAAAGCACTATATAAATGTCACATGTGATTATTATATTATTAGTATTATTAATGATGTTATGCTAGCGCGGTATATGCTGTCGTCGTGTGTCCGTCTGTCCGTCTGTCTGTCACAAGCCGGTATTGTATTGAAACGACTGGACGAGCTGGTTTTGGCATGAATGTTTCCTTCCACGTACCCCACAATGTGTTATAAGGAAATTTGATATCTGCAAAAATAGGGTACTTCCCTCTGGCACTTTGTCCCGAACTATGGACTTAGAAAAAATTTTGCCACGGCACGTCGATCGTGTTGTCAAAAAAACTCGTAGTCGTTGTCGACGAGTCGTGGCTGCTTACTACAAGTCGGTGAACTGCAACCCTCTAACTCCATTGTGGATTAGTTGTACAACTTGTTTCTACAGCTGACAAGATTTTGACTGACACAGCGCGTCGCGCGGTCCGTCTGCGATAGCGGAGCTTTTTGTTTTAGATCTATAATACTCCCCCGTTTTGCGGTAGGAGCGGACTTGAATAAGGGCTCGATTTCAAGACGACAGAGTACAAGTCCAGTAAAAACGAGCTCGATTCGGTTTATGTCGTTCGCGTTGTAATTAAGACTCTCAATACAACATTCTGACATTAGTGTCACCCAATAGGCCTACTGAAGAATACAGGGTGAGTCCAAACATTTCCCCCTACGATTTTCTGGAAATATTTCCCCAATGACTGATTATTTTAAAATAAAAATTTTATACGCCTATTGCATGTTCATATCTACGCAAATTACTGAATTTTATTCAGTTATCTCTAACCATGACAAAGTTATGCCGTATTCAGCATGACCTTTTAGTGAATTTTTACATTTCACTAAAAACATGAAAAATCCGGATATCTCTAGAATGGCATGACCGACCTCCATATAATTTGGCTGAGTGATGCGGACACGGCTGTAAAAATTTTAATTTCAACAATCCAAGATGGCGGACAGCTGCCATCTAAAAACAGAAAAATCGTGATATCTCATGATGATGCAACAGGTCTTTCAAGCGTATCGGCTGTCCGCCATCTTGAATTTTTAAATTAAACTTAAGTTATCAAACCACCTGTGCACTTGAGAGACATGTTCTGCATCATCTTACTAAATTTCGTGGAGATCGGCCATACCATTGCAGAGATATCGTAATTTTCTTTGCAATCGACTTTTTAAATGAAATCTAATAATTCTCTAAATGGTCACGCTTAATATGGCAACTTTGTCACAGTTATAGATAATTGAATAAACTTCAGCAATTTTTCTTAGATATGAACATAAAATAGGCGTACAAAATTTTATTTAAAAATTGTCACTCTTTGGATAATATTGCCAGAAAAGCTTAGGGGGGTAAAATGTCTCACAATGTACAGCAGCAATGTGTGTGAGATCGTACCGTGTCGAAGCCATCCGTTGCGTTGGCGCGATCAAGTGGCGTGTTCTGCATAATTACAAAACAATTACACTGCAAGTTTTTTCATCAAAACAACATCCTAGAACATGTGCATGCATGACTCCCATATCCTGTAATCAAATTATCAAGAAACCAATCAACTGCTGTAAAAAAGTCTGTCCTGTTAGACAGTTTTTAAATAACATATTACATGCAGGCGATGGAAAATTCATTTACGTGTGTCTATTCCACTAAAACGTATCAAAACAGAACACGGTTCGACAAAGTCCATAACTCCTATTGAATAGCGCCATTGTCAGCGACCTCAGGTGATATATTGCAAACCTTTGTGAATAAAACAGCTTGTGCAATCGCGCATTGATTCGATGCGCCCACCAATAATCCGTCACAATATACACCGATGTACTGTATGCTGATATTGCAGTCGGCTGAGTTCAGACATATCATGACACAGTATTCCAGATTTGGCTTTAAAAATTTACGATGTTATGACAAAATAAGCTAACATATGTTTTAAGACACTGAAACTGCCTTCAATGTCAAAACTAAGAACGACATCTGAGCTAATTTCCTGTGACTGATAGGTTTATCATGTGCGCCAGCAACAACTGATGCCATGAAAAGCCGCAATTCCGCAGGTGACTAACAGCTCGATTGTTCTGGTAACCTACTGAACCTACAGTCAGCGAGTGAAAGCGAGTCGAGTGAGGTAGTTGGAAGTTGGAACAGTCAGTAGAGCAGGTACCCGGTAGCGTATTTCGGCGAGCAGTTCTGGAGTGAGCGTGACGGGCGCAGAGTCGTACGACTCTTTCTCGGACGCACGAGTGCGGATCGTGATCTGTTTGGGGTTGTAGACGCAGGCGAAGTCTTGTGATTCGAGCAGGACGTGGTCGCCTGCCGACACAAACGCCGCCGCACGTCGAATATGCAACAAAGTCGAGACAACAACTCTGCGGCAACTGCTGGAATTTATGTGCATGTCGTCGCAGTATTACTGCAGTACGAAACTAAGTAAGCAGTAATCGATGTGCATACAACACTGTATTGGCGTCAATAGCGCCAGTCGGAGTGTCGGACAATCACTCTGAACGTGCAGAGTGTTCACATTTTCTGTCGGCGACAGTTTCCAATTCTGTAGCCAATGGACTCGAAGCCGGCCGAAAAGCAAATATTTACTTGCTAAGCTGCGGCAGTAGGCATGAAAACTTTATGTTTGTAGGCCGCATCGCATGCGTCACATAGATGCGGCCTACTGTTACACATGTCGCACGTTCCGTGGTCTGTGTGTCTGTCTCTGTGTTGGGCACACCGATGAACCCTGCCAACAGACTGAACCAATCGAGATGCCGTTTGGGGAGAGACTCGCGTGGGCCCCAGGTAACCATGTATTTAGATGAGTGTGCACATTGGCGCCACCTGGTGAATACGGTAAAATGATCTGCGCGAGGGCGACGATGCGGGCTGTCGCTATTATGACTGCAGCAACTTGTTACTTTTTATCGTTTACATTCCTGCAGACTCAATTCACACCGACTGACGCGACGAAACTCGGCAGTTTTCGGCGCTATGAACTGGTCATAACAGAGTGTAGATGTAAAAACTTTTTAACGTTTTTATTCTTGTCACGTTTTTAACGGGTTTTAAACGTTTTTAAAATTTTTGGAACGTTGTTGTTTTTACAAATGTGTCTAAAAATACTATTTTAATG
>Ga0126331_1000556_pt1 | contig 11256 bp, 2 predicted proteins | sample InaspJWI98metaG_FD_96379 | JGI IMG/M metagenome (GOLD analysis project Ga0126331, IMG submission 96379) | Marine gutless worms symbiont microbial communities from Oahu, Hawaii - Inanidrilus sp. 2 OAHU.JWI-98 metaG | ecosystem: Host-associated > Annelida > Digestive system > Unclassified | place... | reverse complement strand
TTTGGCACACTGTATCCCATACAGCGGAAGGCGGTAATACCGTTCTTGCTGTGAATAGTGTTTTTTAAGTATTAAAATACTGTTAAATGTCTTTGATTTTTCTACCTATGTGGTGAATAAACATCTTATATTAAGTATTTAGCATTGATGTTTTGTTGCCTTATTGTTTATTGTTTGAATTTTTGGTCTTTATTGTGTATTTTTAACCAACAAGTTAACTGAACAATGACTGCAAAGTTTGTGATAAATTTTCTGTAAGTCATTAATGTCTATCCACTGGAAAAAGTATTATGCACAGTTTGTTATATCATGCAGAATTAGCTGAGAATTGTGTTCTTTAGTTGAGAAAATAACTACAGCATTAGGATTCTAGTCCAGTTAAGTTTCTTTAACTGGAGTTTGTTGTTTGAGTTGGGTTCTTCCTAATTTTCAGTTTTTCTTAAAGTCTTAAGCGATTAAAGGTTTCTAGTTTGATTTATTCTCATCATTTTTGGGTTCATTGGAATCTCTTTTTCATATTTAGATGGAGGTTAGTTCACAGATTTAATGCTTATGCTTTTGATTACATGCTATAGTTGTAGTTCACAGATCAGGATCAAAAGGATCACTGGTGCACAATGTGGTAGACATTGTTTGTAAATTTGTGTATTTTTATGTTGTCCGTTTCCATGTTTTGTGATTTAAGTCAGTGTAGTCGTTTTATTTTACTGACGTGCATACCTGTATACATTTGGGAATTGTTCAGGAGGGCCACAGTAAACAAGTTCTCATCAGTGAAAAATAGTGTCACACTCTGAGAACTTCCCAGTGCTGCTGAGAATGCTCAATACAACTTATTGTGGATATCTTCCTGAATTTTTGAAAACTAAAGTTGCTACATTTCATTGTATAATTTATCTGAAAATTCAAATAATAATAGTACTTTGTAATTGCAGAGGCACAAGGACAGTGTGCTTAATTTTAGGTGCAAACGTGCCACTTTTCAAAATAAAGTGCAGATCATTTCAGTGATAAGACACATTGGTTAATACAGTTAGTTAGCAAAGCCAAAGATGCATTTATTATGTAGTGTGTTTCGTGGTATTGTGGCCGTGATATTTCTATCCACAAGCATCAGTGGCGGCCAAACAGGTTGGGCAATGCCTGGGGGCCCACGAGTCTTAGGGGCCCAGAGAATTGTTTTTTTACCTGAGTAACTGTAACATTAAGAAATTGCGTGTCTATTCATTCGTATTGTAATGTTTTCTGAGTTCTGACTTGTGCTAATTCTGGTTTAATTTATGTTTCAAACTCTATGTTTCTTTACTACTGAACTATGATTCCATTGATCAAGTTGCGTGCATGAGACAAACTAATGAAATACATCGCACAATGCAAGGTGAAAGTAGGCGTGGAAAATATGCCAAGACAGCCTGATAACCATGCCATAACTTGTCTCAAAGATTTGGTATTGTGTGTCGTATTGACGTGTATGTGGGTCATATAGAAATCATACAGAGTGTGCTGAAAAATCCCAGTCTACTTATAATAGCAGCTATAAAGATATCTGTAAAAAATTTCAGTGAAAAAGAAAGTAAAGATATAATAATTATAATGTATACTTATTTGACATTCATGTCGTGTTGAATTAATTCTTTCCTTTTAAACATTGTGTGTAAAAATTGAAAAAGTAAACTGTGTCATTTATAAATAAGCATGGCACTTTTAATGGGAAAGATGGCAAGGCAGGTCTGAGTGTAACAGTGACGAAATTTCATGCACTAATTCATACGAGGGGTACAATTGGTGCTGCAGCTGCAGTGCACAGACAGGAGCATCATGTGGATGGGCCTGCACCTTCGGCCTGTACACCAAGATAAAGACTGACAGTTGACAATGTCTTGAATACAAGACCTTTACTACTGGGACTGCGCGACCGGTCTTAAGACCGCGAACAAGAACTAGGTTCACAGATCAAGATCAAAAGGATCAGCCTGGACCAATCCACTAAAGTGCGTAGCAATGTGCGAAGACATCCAGGGAGGCCGATTATGCGCCAAATGTCCAGCCTTCAAAAGGAATAGTAAATTAAAATTACCATAAACTCACATCAACAAACATTGATGAAAAGTGTGTCGGGTTAACTGCGAAAATACGCAACATTCTTCACAATGAACATGTTTGATAGGCCTATATATTTGTTGTATAAATAGTGTGGAATGTTTTGAAGTGCATTCTGAGGACATAGCAACATAATCGAAAAGAAATCATTCAGTTCATTCAAGTTGACTCAAGTCGGTCATTACTCGTGAATCGGTTGATAAGTTGCCTACGCCCAAACAGACTGTGTCATCGTTAGAAACTTTTAGCGCTTTCAATTTGTTTTTATTTCCGGTTCTTTATTTATAGTGTTTTATTTTTATTTTGCACTTTTATTGTGGCTTCTCGGGAGTTCTCGTTGCTGTATTAGTTGATAAATTTGTTAGTACAAACCACTAACAGTTGTTCTGCACTTAGTGTTAACTGCCTGCAAAACACCGGATAGCAAAAAGTCAGTAGGTCTATGAGAAAATGGAAGATCAGTTGAATTACGATAAGAAGTTGAAGCCTCGTCCGAAGTGGAGCTCTGTTTGGCTCCACTGCACTGATCTGCAGACCGGAAAGGCGATATGTAATATATGCAGTACCGTACTTGCATACCATAGTCATCTTAGTACGTCTACATATAACCTCAAGCGTCACCTTCGACTGAAGCACCCGACTTTGGGCTTGAACAAGAAAAAGCGAAGTGCTGTTGGAAAACTGCTTTCTTTGAAACTACAGAGGCATAGTACGGTGTGGAATAATTTTACTATTGTCAGTGATCACAAAGTAAAGTGTGACATTTGTGGGATTGAACTGGTGTACCTCAATGCGTCTACGCACAACTTGAAGCGACATCTGCAAGCCGTTCATACTCCTGAGGAGTTGAATAAGTACAGTAGGAATATCACAGTTAATGCAAGTGCCACGAATAGTGACAAAAAGCCGCCGTCAGCCGTTTTGTGTTCTGCAATCACAGTTGCACTGGCAAATAACAGTAATGCATGTGATGCAGATAACATTCCTGCCGGCACATTTTCTGATGATGATAACGATGTTGAATTTGTGAAGCATAAACCAACACTGTCTGGCACAAAACAGCGCATGTTTAATGAATCATTACTTGAGATGATTACTCTGGACTACCAGCCAGTGTGTATGGTTAATGATGTCGGTTTTCGAGATTTTGTCAGTCAGTTGCAACCTGCTTACCTAATGCCGCGAGATCGTACTGTCAGCGATATTATGCTTCCGCAGCGATTTGATCGTTTGCTGAACAGGCGGAAAATTGAAATGTTTAATGCCATTGCAGTGTGTTTGACTATAGAAGGATGGTCGACTGAGGAAACATCGCATCGATACTTTGCAGTGACTGGCCATTTTATCAGTGATGAGCTGGAAATGAAGTCATACATGATGGACTGTTTGGTTTATACTGATCAACATACAATCACTTACCTGAAGGATGAACTGATGCGTGTTGTAGAAGAGTGGTCTCTGCAAGATAAAGTTGTAGCAGTGGTGACAGATAACATTGGCGAAGTACTGACAGCCATTGAATTGATTGGCTGGACTCGGTTACCATGTTTGACCCACACGTTGAATTCCATCGCGAATGATGCCCTTGCAGAAATTGATGAAATTTTGACGCGAATCCGTTCCATAGTCGAGTACTTCCGTTACAACACGACTGCGTCTGCTATGCTGCGGTCTGTTATGCGACATATGGAGTTGCCTGAAACTGATCTAGTGCAGGATGTTGCACCATACTGGACATCTACATATCACATGATGCATCGCTTTCTGGAAGTCCGCGATCCAGTGATTAATACTTTAAGTTTGCTGCTTGATCCTGTTGTACAGGTGTTGTCTTGGGCTGATTGGGATGTTATTGCAAGAGCATGTCAGCTGCTTATGGCACTGTATGAAGCAGCAATTGAAATCAGTGCAGAGAAATATATGTCGGCTTCAAAGGCAATGGTTATGATCAAAGGACTTTTGAGATTCTGTAATGATCAGCTTGACATTCCCGATCAGCCGCCAACTATTGAGAGAATGGCCAACATCATGATGTCATCTATGAGCACTTGGTTCGGAAATCTGGAGCTGAAACCTTTGTTTGCAGAGGCAACAATGCTTGATCCAAGGTTTAAGCAGAGTGGCTTTTCAGATAGCAATGCTGCTGCTGAGGCTTTGCGTGGCATCACTGAAGCTGCTAACCAAGATTTGGGTGAGAAATTTCAACACACCATTATAGCCGACAGTGTCTGCATGCAGACAGTTTCCGGGAGTCAGAAAAGAGAATTGTCGTCCTCGGTGTCAGTGTGGGATGATTACGATCAAAAAGTGTCGAGTATTGTAATGGAATCTGCCGAAATATCCAAACTGTGCACTTCTGTTCCTGGTAATAATTGCACACCAGAGGGCATCGGCATTCAGCCAGCTACAAGGTGTTCGGTTTGGTCTGACTATGACCAGAAGGTTTCCGACATGTCTACAGTGAATATTGACACGGACATAACTAAGCAGATTCAGCGATTTTTAGATGAGCCACTGCTGTCACGTCAGGAAAGTTGCTTGGAGTGGTGGCACAGCAGGATGCCAGTGTATCCGTGTTTAATGTCTGTTGTGAGAGAGAGACTGTGTCTTGTTGCCACATCAGTGTCCAGTGAACACATTTTCTCAACAACGGGCTTGGTCCTGAATGACAGACGGAGACACTTGGATTCCTGTGAAGTTCGTCACCGTGTGTTCTTGAACGCAAATTTGTTGGCATGATATTTCGTATGCATGTGTAATGCAAGTACATAAATGTATATAGCATTGTAAATGTTGTATAGGTTTTTGCATTACGTTGAAGTGCAAGACTGCTAATACCAAATTACTTAAAACAGCTGTTAATGGCAGACTGATGTATTCAGTACTGCCTGAAAGCTAACATAGTTCGAGGTTTTACGGGGCAGCAAGTCCTAATTACCAGGGCTGTTGAATTAACGCTTGAGCAATAAATCGTGATTAAAAAATAACACCACTAACATTTTTAGCGCAAACTAGTCTCACCAGTTGCAAAGTTCAACAGAAATAGTGACGACAGTTCCGCAAAGCAAACTTCCGGTTAGACTGCTCATTACTCTAGGCATCGTTAGGGGGATTTTATCCCATGACGACGTCGCCACACCATGCTGAGGATGTTGCTGCATTGTGCGTACAGCGTGGTTGTGCTGCATGGTGTGGCGACATCATCTGCACAGTGATGTATGTTGGCACAGTGGAGCACAGTGACGTTGTCGTCACCACACCACTGTTCAGCAGTGTTCTTCGATGATAATATAACAAAGGAAGTGTGTGTTAAAACTGCGATTAACATAGTAATTGTGTGATCAGTGCAATTAAAAATTAATTGCTCAACAGCCCTACTAATTACTAATGTTAATCATGCAGTTTATATGCACCGTGCACCTTACACATACTGTGTCTGGGCATTGATACAATGGTTACCACTATGGAGAATTTCTTTCAACAGACCATAGGTGTAATGACTTTTTGTCATGGTAACTGACTTGGAAAATGCCTCCCAGTTGTTCTTCTCTGCAGTTGAGAGTGAATTAAATTGAGTAATTTATGAATACAATTAATGTCTGTGTGATTTGACTGTATACTGGTAACAATTGATTATGTGAACTGAACTGAATTTAATTAGACTTTTGAAACTGCATTATGATATGCGAATTTCATCACTCGTTGGACCTGTGTTTGCTGTACCGGTAATCTGTTATAACTGAACCCAGTTTTCCTTTCACATAATTTATTTTCAGTCGTGTGATACAGTCATTTGATTTTGGTTGTGAACTGTTTGTTGTGCTGTTTGCGTGTTCGCTGACACAAATCTTCCACCTTCAGTGTTTCAAACATGAAGAAGTGCATCTTGTCTGTGGTGATATGTTTGTGTGGTTGTCTGTCGGGAGTCAGTGGAGTGGGGTGCAAATGATTTACATAGTTCTGCTGATGCCACCATCGTCCAATCACGTTTTGCTAAAATTTAGAATGTACCAGTAACTGAACCGAATATGCCTAGTCCCTGCCATCTCTGTATACTGGAATAAACATCTACTAACTACCATTTTTGTGGTTTAGTTAGACAGTGAATACTAATTTTCTCCCTGATTTTATTATGTCCACTATACGGGACAAGAGAAGAGTCAGCAGATGGCCTGGGAACATTCAGTATGGTCTAAGACACTGTGAACATCTCGAGTAGCCGCTTAGTTACACACACAACCGTCTAACGGCCCTTTGTCTAGGACTATCCGGGTGAGCCAGTACCAGAAAGGTAAAACTAAAATGGATTTTATTGAAGCAACAGACAGTGAGTGGCAGTGGCATCAGCTGGGCGGCGTTTTATTTCCTGGGAATCCGGGAATGAGAAAGGCCGGGAATCCCGGGCGCCCGGGAAACGGGAGCCCAGGAATGAAAACTCTAGCTGGGCCATGTGCAAGTATGCACCTCGCTCCAGACAGATAACCATGCCAGCACCCCAACCACTCAGTTTTTTTACAGGCCAGATGCTCTTCCTGATGCCCAACCAACAGTGTCAATGCACTGAAAGGCACAAGCTGCTTAGTTAAAAGTTTAACTGCGCTATTTCAACTATCTTGCTGACAACATTACTTGTGGTTTAAATTGCTTCATTTGTGAATCACTGTGACATCACTGTGCATTAATTTCTCGATTTTCTGCATCTCGTTGAGTTGTCACTCTCCATGAAGTATCTAAAATCTGTCACATATTTAGAGACTCGGACATTTCAGTGGAAGATTGTGTTGTGCCATGCCATTTTTGTTGCTTCAAATTCCTGATGACCACTAACTGTTGAAACCAAATTTTGCAGACTGCTAATGAATACACATAAGCTGTACGCTCGCATTATAAAATATGGTTGTTGCTCTAATATAGTGTTTGCATTCAGTTTTTATATCAATGTCAGATGTTGCCTTTTGTTGCACTGTTCTTTAACAATTTCAGATTTTTTGAAATTAAACATGTACTTTAGCTTTGACATGCCAGTCGGCTGTTACCAGTCAACTGGTTGTAGAATGTCATACCGAGTAGGCTTTATTCGTGGGCTTTATTGGCCAGGAGGGTCAAGACTACTAATATATAATTTTAAAAATAGACTGACCCAATTTTCACAATCTGGCAAGAAACTTCTGAGGTAAAGTTGTGGTGAAAAATGTAAGGCATATTTTGGAGCCCCTAGACAAAAATTCCTGACCACACCGCTGCTTTGTCCAATAAACATTGCCTTGGTAGTTATTAGACTTGTCACAATCTGTTTTGAGTTAATGCTCTTATGCTAGTGAACTGGAATTTGGTAGCTGGCTCAACGTTCTACTTTCTAGTCTATATCAGTCATAAAGCAAAAACAAAAAAAGACTTTTGTTTGACATTTATTAGCCAACTATCAATAACCATCATAACAGTGAACCTGTGATCACCTGCACCAACAGACGTGCCAACAAAATGTGTTCCTGCGAGGTACCACATCATTATGCATACACTTGGACCCTGTTCCCTCCAACAAACTGAGTATGTTTATATGTACACCAACTACTGCACGTAAATGTTCATGTACACAACTAATTACATACACATTTAAAAGCTGCTGAAAATGCTACAGCATACATTCTGAATAACTATGCATAACTATCATGTCCATGTTGAATTTAGATTATTAGTCAAAGGCGAACTAAAAGATTTATACAGCATTGGCGACAGAATATACTGCTGCTGACGCTTACAGTATACTAAATGGACTGAAAAAGTTTTTTTTGTGTGAGAATGTAATGCAGTTCTTCAGCAGGAGCTAGTAGTTAAGAGGTCATTCCCCCCTCACTGAATGTATCCCACGCAGCATGACTACAGTTTGATTTTGAGTACTTAACAACTTTATCCAAATGCCACTAATACCATGTCAAACCCACAATACTGCTCAACAATGTCAATGGCCTGGTCTTTTTTCAGATAATCTACTTAACACAACAGAAGTGCAGCTCCCTTAGCAAAACTGAGCTGTGCTTTACATGACCAGTAGCATGCCAGGGTAAATGATCGACTGATTAAGGTTTTACATCCTAGGCCAGGAAACAAGAGTGACCTATTCTAACAACAAACCAGTTACAACATAAAATGGCCAAAGTTTGCAATGTTGTACAGTTACAGCATTCATACACTAAAAGGCAGAGACCACCAAAACCATTACCACATAATAATATACACTGTACACTGTAGATGTGAATACATAACACTAGAGATTCAATGACCAGTCAAAACGGTGGAACACTAGACACAGCAGTGTACATTGCTAGAGTCGACTAAATTTACAGCCGGATGAAAACAGTCAAAGCCAGACTAACTGTGTGTGTGTGTGTGTGGTTGACAGCTGGCATCTGCAGGACAAACATAATGTAGTAACAATGCACACAAAAGGTAACCACCGCAGACAGCAAAAATCAAAATAACCTGACTGCTTAAAACCACACAGTGCCATTAACACGGCCATCAGTACAACATACACACTAAACACAACGCTCAAAGCTACCCAGCTGTAGGGACCAAGGTTTACAGCTAGTCTATGACCATTGACCATACCAGGGTTCCTGCTCCTCGTGAAGATGGTGCAGAAATGCAACTGAACAGTAAATGCCAACAAATATCCTGTTTATACCTAGCACCACACGGCTGAACAGTGCAGAGAGGTGAGCTGATACCAGTCACAATGTGGGCAGGTAACATCAATAACAAACGTCAACCCTATACTGCTGGCAAACACAGTCAAACCTGCTTAAGTGGATAGCATTGGGACTTGACTATGAGCATCCACTTAGGCACAGTATCCATTCACGCGTTTTATACTTTACATTTTGTCAGGATATGACAAAATAATGATATCCATTTAAGCGGGTTATCCATTTGAGCGGTATCCACTTAGGAAGGTTTGACTGTACACATATCTTACGTCTTGCACTACAGGATGATTTCAACAAGTCTCAGGCTCTCAGCAGACAACCTGCACAATATTCTGTGTCATGGTGAATGCGTTATAGACAAAGGTGGGTGCTCGATGTGATACGCTTGATGGTCGAACCAAGTTAAGAAGACCTGCAAGGGTTGACACACTGTGGCAATAAACAAAAGAATTTAGCAGGTTCGAAGTCCGTAAACAAGGTTTCAGAGCAAAGTACTCTTGACTGAATTCTCTTATAAAATAAGGTAGGATAACCCAAAGATGTCAAAAATAGGGTGACCACATCAGGCACTATGGAATTTACTAACATTTCCCTTAGTCTGTGACACTACTATCATGTTGCATTATCCACATCTAGCACATATTATAACTGCCTTATAAATGTTGCTGCTGAATATGTTACATTAATGTTCAAAATGAATTAATCAGCAGCAAAATCCTTAAAAAGGTGACATAAGGCCAAAAGTAGTCAACTGTACACTGACCCAAATACACGGTTAATAACAGTTTTCACCAACGACATTTTATATCTGATATTTCCCAAACAGCTGTTAAGATTCCCAGATATTTCCAGTTTTTTTTTGAGACAAGTGGTCACCCTGCAAAAAACTGGCTTGATTCCTTCAGCAGTTCTGATAAAATACCGGCATGTCATGCACAAGCAGACGTTGGGCCACAGCAAATACTGCAACATGAATATGCAGCGGATATACACTGCACAATAAAAACATAACACGACTCATAAAACTGGAAGTGGGCAGCAACTTTTCAAAGCAGCAGTGCACATACAGCGAGCATGTAAAGACAGCTCTGCATCTGCTAGAAATTTCAGTATGCAAAGGGTGATAGTGACATAATTTGACTCGATAACTACAACTGGTTTTCACTGCCATTTTGTGAGTATAGTGACATAACCTCGTTCAATAACTACAGCTGGTTTTCACTGCCATTTTGTAAGTATAACTCCAAGAAATGTTTGCTACTGTGACGACATCACTTTGTTGGTTGGGTTAGTGATCATGCATACATTTTCTTAAACCATCTGATTCAGTTTTATTTGAATAACACCTCAATCTTCATCCCTTAACTCCACATACTATGCCATGTTTAGCCACAAAATGGGGACCGTATCATGACCATCGATTACGGTGACAGCACTTCACTCTATGCATTTCACATTATCACACTGAACATGCGATGATGAACTTTCTCAGCCAGCAGTGTTACAAGTAGCAGCAAGAGATCGTCTGAAGATCACAATCATTCGACATGTTCTTTGCCACCGGCCGCGACTCGGCCAAGAGACGACCGAGTGGCCTCATCACAGTCGTACTGAAACAAGAAAACAGAGAATGGTTTATGAACCAGTAAGTATGGGGTGGCTCAGCAGCCGAGTGGTTAGCGTGGTGGACTCAGGCACAGAAGGGCCTGGGTTCAAATCACAGCCACGATGCTGTCGGGTAACAGTCTTAGGCAAACTGTTCACACCCATCGTTCTTCTGTTCACCAAGCAGCAAAACTTGGTAGCAGCCCTCATAAGGGTTGCGAGGGTAACTGCAGGCCTGAAGGACAGTAATGGCAGCCTACCGCCCGGCTACTTCTACCTTACAGTATGTAGGAGGTATCCATTAGCACAATTAGCACATGTTCAATGTACATGCAACAGTGAAATAAACGTATCAACAATCAATTATTCTATCAACAGAACTGACATCACAGAGTTAATGTTAACGAATTAAATGCTGTGTTACCCGGTACACCGTCAGCTGAACTGGGGCATTGGCTGGGTAACACAAAGGGTTGAAGGGCATGCTCATATGTCACAGAGACTTGGCAGGGAAAAGCTCACCAACATTTCTTGCAACTGATCACGTTCATACGAAGGTATGTGGGTTTACTGTGAAAGAAAGGAAGAAAAGTTAAGAACTGCTACACCAGAACTAACCACTGATGTGACTAAGAAGGTAGATCGGGATAGATTGGACATGTTATAGCCATTTACTACTGATAAACAGCATACACACACTCGTTTAACGGCCCTTTTTCCTGGACTACCCAGGTGAGCCGGTACCAGAAAGGTAAAACCAATCTGGATTTTACTGAAGCAAGAGACAGTGAGTGGCAGTGGCATCAGCTGGGACATATGCAAGTCAGCACCTCACTCCAGACAG
>Ga0126331_1000554_pt1 | contig 11282 bp, 7 predicted proteins | sample InaspJWI98metaG_FD_96379 | JGI IMG/M metagenome (GOLD analysis project Ga0126331, IMG submission 96379) | Marine gutless worms symbiont microbial communities from Oahu, Hawaii - Inanidrilus sp. 2 OAHU.JWI-98 metaG | ecosystem: Host-associated > Annelida > Digestive system > Unclassified | place... | reverse complement strand
TTCGACTTCACCATCCGCAACGCCTGGCAGAAGTAATTAGAGGAGTTAAATTTGTCAATGGTGTCGAAGAAAAACGGATTGCCGCCTAATTTCTTCATACACAACTATTGACTATATCTCACGGCAGTGTATCTATGATCATCACACAACAGATCTAAGCAGAGGAGGGTCTTTTTAGGCCCTCTCCTCCAAAACGCCTTGAGAGAAAAGTACGCCTTTAAGGAAAACACAAGCGGCGGTGGTGGGTGATATATCGATACTATTAGCCGATGAGTCTCAAATTTGAAACTTATCACCCAGAATTGTCTCTATACAAGTTGAGATGTGTCACAAAATCATCTGTTTTCCTCCTTGATTTGTTACCATCTCACCCGGGTGGTTCACAATTCCGGTGGGCCACCCTCAAAGGTTGGGTATAGCTCTCCCCTTCCCTCTTGTAAGAAGAACCTTTTTTCCCATCGCGTTATTCTGTAGCCGGCGTCCATTGGGCGCGAAACACAGCCTGCTCAAAGACACCGCCGGTGCCATGGGAGAGACCCCTTGCGGTCAGGGACAGTCCGTGGTCGGTCGTAAGGATCAACCGCCGATGCTGTCGGATACACATTTCCTGAAGCCGAGCCAGCTCTTTTTCCAGGAAACTGCAGATTGCAGCCGGCATTTCAGCCAGGCGCAGCAGGGCGGCATGGGCGGCCTCATCCACGAGAGAAACTCTCACCACGGTAGATTTTTCGGATGAAAATTCCGGCAGAATATCTTTCAATCCGTAGGCTTCGTTGCCTTTGACCTGGTGATAATCGATTGCCCGGGCGTGGAATTCATCCAGGGCGTCGCCTGAAAAACCGAAAAGGGCGGCCACTGCCGGGGCAGTTTTCGGCGTTACATCCAGACGCTGCCAGGAAGTCTGCATATCTCCCAGATCAATGATTATCTGATCCAGCGTTTCCAGCCATACATCCGGTGAAACCGCATCGATGATGATCACCATCGGATTGTCGCTCAATGCGATCGGGGAAACAGCCGGCAGTGTGGCCAACCAGTCTTGACCTGTTTGCACGACTGCCTGGATCTTCCGGCGCGCAAGCGATTGGAGATCCGGGGTTGTCCAAGGATCGGCGAGTATAACCGAGAGCGCAATACGCAGACGCAGCCGGGCGGGGAAGTGGGCCTGGTTGAGTATGACGATCCGGTAAAGCAGGTTGAGCCGTTCTTTGATCTTTGCGGCCAGTTCATTATCGACGTGGCAAGAGTCTATTTTAACCGGCTCGGGCCACGGGGCGCCTGTAAGAATGCGCTCGGTCAGCAGCAGCCAAGCGGTGCGGATAGCATTCGTGTGAAATGGCTCACCGGCTATGAATTGGGCCAGGATACCGTCATCCATTCGGGTAAATTTGCTGTGCAGCATGGCGGCAGGGTGCTGCCGTTCCAGCGCCGCCTCGATTTCGCGGACGGCAGGGCGTGCATCTTCCCGGAAAAGTTCACGATGCAGCATGGACCACCAGCTTTGGGAAACGCCTATATTATCAGTCGGCTGAATGCCATCATCTTCGAGGGCGATGACCGTGTTATCAGCAGGTGCGGAAATCCATTCATTGACGGTTTCCAACACCTGGTTGGGGGCCAGACGCCTTCCGCCCAGTCGGGTTACGAGCTCTTTCAGCCCGCGCCTTTCGATCACCACGCGGCCTGATAAGGCTTTAGAAATTTCTGTGGCAGTGACATCATCCAAGACGTCAAGCAGGCTCGCCGAAGAGGTAGTCTGTTCTTCTAAAAGGTTGTTAAGGTCTCGAAGCCTTGCAGCCGTGTCCGGGGCGGCGTCGGCAAGTGCAAAAATACGAGCCGAAAGTGCCTCTCTGATTTCAGCCTGCCGCAGTATCTCCAGATATCCATCAAGGCACTTTTCAATGGAATTTTCAATATCGACCGTAGGCGGGGATTGTGCGGTTTCACCCGGGATAAATCCGCAATTACAAACCGGCGCCCGCAGCAATTCCTCGGCCAGATTGCGCTTGCAGACAACTCGGCGGGGGGCGGCCATTTCCCGCAACAAATTATTCATGCCGGTCGGACGATCGAGGATATCGATCGCGGTCAACCGTTGAAGCTGGGCTAAAGCTCTTTTGGCATGCCGGGACAAAGGCTTCTTTTTAAATTGTGCATAATGGTCGGTGTGGATCTGGCTGTAAATGCGCATATAATCGCTGCGAAAGCGTTCGAAAGCATCGGTCAGCAGGCTTGGGTCCTTATCTTTGATCAGAAGATGCGGATCGTCTAAAAACCGCAGCACTTCTTTTTGGTGTGCGTCAATCTCCTCATCGGCCGAGGCGACTCGATCAACGACCGAATGGCGTACATAGTGATTTACGAATACGAATTGCTCGGCCTGCCGGCTGAGAAAAGATCGCAACTTTTTTATCAGGTCGATATCCTCGGCTGAAAATCCGGAACGGCGCCAGCCATCAAGGAATTGCTCAAGGCCTTCACGGGCGGGATAGGAGACTTTGATTTCGGCTGCCAGAGCGTTTAAGGCCTCCAGCTGAGCCTGCAACGCAGCGAGATCAAAGGCTTCAAAGGCCGAAAATCCTTCAACCGTGGCCAGGAATTTTTTAATTTCGGCGACAGTTTTGTGCGCCCAGTCGCGAAACTTGACCGCTGCCTGCCAGGCTTCACGCTGCTGTCTCAAGCCAAATGATTCCCATCCGGCCGCCGGAGCAAGAAAATGACATTCATTGATCAGCGTTTCCCGTGCGTACTTGCCGATGACCTCACCGGGAGCCAGAGCGTCTGCACCTTCAACCGCAGCCAAACGGAGATGTTCCAGTCGCATGGCGCGACGGTTTTTAAGCAGCGATATCAGTCCCCCGTACGTAAGGGCCAGAAGTAAAAAAAAGCAAATATCCTTTGGAATGCCAAATCGGCCGGTCCGCAGAGATTGCAGGACATCCGGCAGGCTGGTGGGTCCGGCCGTATTGATCAGACCGAACAGGGTCGAGAGCAGTGGATGATTTTCTGGATCCGGAGCAAAGATGTAAGAGCCGGAACGCAGTTCAACCAGCCCGAGCGGCATGGCCAGACCTTCGATGGCGTCGTTCAATTCCCGCGAGCGGGCCTCTTTAAGGCTCAGGCTGCCCGGAGAAATGAATTCGTCGATGAGGCGTTGATATAATAGCTTGGAAGGTATGGCCTTTCTGGGGGCGATTTCCCTGAATCCGGGATAACGGTTTTCCAGCAACACATGGCCGGCTATTTCAATCAGTCCGTCAAAGCGCTTCATTTGGCGAATCACCGGTTCGATCGCCATGACCAGGTCGGTAAAATTTCCTGTATAAAAGACACGCAGCGCCGCCTGTTGTGCCGCCGGCGTGAGCCTGAGCACCGCTTCCTTGGCCGGTGATACAAGGGCGGCATCCGCAGGATTGGTGGATCGAAGGGCCGCACAAATTTGACTTGCTGCCAGAAATTCCTTCAAAACAGCGGCTTCCTTTTCTGCGGGAGGCAGCGCTATCTCCCACAGAGCGGTGTGTTCGCAGTTAAAATCAGTATGGCCGAGGCTGATGACCACGGCCAAATCACAGTCGACCGCAGACAAAGCCTCACGGATGCGATCCTTCAGGGCAGCTTCTTCTCCTCTCATCAAAAAAGAGACCAGAGCGCGGCGTGAGCTCTGACGCCAGGTTATCAGACGATAAACCCCGTGTCGCAGCAGCCTGGGTCCGGGCCAGGCTGTGGATTCGGGAAGGTCTGCGAACGGTTCGATGAGCAGTCGTGTGTCGTCTGACGGTATTTCCGCAGCTTTGCGGGTGATTCTGGTTTTGAGGATTTTGGACGGATCTTCCTGGGTGACGATGGCGTAAACGGATTCGAGCGGATCGCCTCTGTCGGAAGGCCGCTTGACCAAAAAACGGCTTTGTTCCACAAGATTGTCCAAAATGGCCTCGGCCACAAACTGAGTGTTCAGATTCGGATCTTGGTCGGACAGGGCACAGGCGACCAGTTCGGTCAGATGCTTGACCGTCGGCATATCCGCGGTGGGATGAATCGTGTAAAGCACGAGAATCCGAACGATTCGGCGGGCAAGGGCCCGGTCTTCTGGATCGTCAATCGTTTTTTCGATGACATCATCCAGGTGGGGGACGACATGTCTGGGATACATGTGAAATGCCGAGAATTCAAACATGCGCTGCCAAAAATGTTCATAGATACTGTCGGGGCCCAGCAATTCGTAGCTCGGTTGGTTCAAGATGCCGGTTATCTGCCGGTTTTGGTCTCCCGCGAGCCTGGAATGAACAAAATCGACAATCCCTCTGTGCTCGGAAAACAGATCACCTAACCCTTCCAGCAGGGCGATGGTCGTCGGATGAACCGGATAGGTGGCCTGAAAATCTTCAAAGCTCCAGGTAATTGCGGGGAACTGCCGACGCAGGTAGTTGAAAATATTGTACAGTTCTTTCTGGACGCCGGCTCTGGGTCGAACCAGGCGCCCGGAAATGAGGGCTTTGATGTGCACTGTCGAAAGCATGAATTTTACCGGGAATCGGTCCTTGATTTTTCGGAAAGTGCCCGGCGCAATATCTCCGGTACGTTCGATGCTCTCCTGCACGGCAGCGATGATCCAGATCGGTTCGGTGGCTGCCAGTTCTCCTATCAATTGGAGGGTTCGCGCATCTTCGTTTAAGTTGCGCGCGTCGGACTTTGATCGGAAAAATTCGGAAAGTTCGTCAATGATAAGCATCAGCCCGTCGTAACCTGCTTTGCGAACGGCTTTAATTGTCTTTGTAAAGGTCTCGTGGCGTTCTTCAACCAATCTTTCAGGCAATTCGACACCGATGCTCTTCATAAACCGTATGCCCTCGATATACGCCCGGCGCGGCTGTTCTGAAAAGTAGCTCTCGGTATCAGATTCAGATAGACCAATTTGCCGTCCAAAGGCGGCGGCCAGTTCTTTGTTTTGCAGCAAGGTCCTAAAATTGTCCAGAAATGCGGCCAGGGGGGTCAGCTGAATTTCGATTCCTTGAGATAACAAAGCCGCTTCGATGGCTTCAACCAGGATTTGTTCCAGAGAGGTCTTCGCCCGGTAGTTGATAAGGGAGACATCGACCGGCAGGATTTTGCGTCCGGCGGCGTTTACCCGGCGCAGTCCGCTGTGCTGCGGGGCCAAAATCTCTGCGCCGGCGCTGCCGGAAAGCCAGGCGGTCAGGGATGCGAGAAAGTGCGATTTACCCGATCCGAAATCCCCCTGGAGAAAATAACCCCGGCCTTGGTTTTTAAGCAAAGCTTCGGCCAGGACAGAAAAGTGAGCGTCCACCTCTTCGGTAAATACGAAACTCTTCGATATCGTTTCAGGATGAGTTCGGCCTTCTTCCAGGCGAATAACGGTTTGAACCGGCGGGATTTGTACCAGGTCACCGATGTGCAAAGTTTTATCGATCATTTTTTTTCCACCAGATTCTTGATATTTCGAATCCTTCCGTACAAGGACTTTTCATCCGGATTTAACTGCAGCAGTTCTTCGTAGAACTGCAAGGCACGTTCAAGTTGCCGCACCCTGCGGCAAGCCGGGATGTAGGCCCTGTTAAGATAAATGTCTTTCGGATTTAGCTTAAGCAGCTCCTCTATGATCGGGATGGCTTCCAACTCACGGCCTGATTTGGCCAGTACAAATGCCTGTTTGCGGTGAATTTTTGGATCAGGAGCGGTTTGTGCCAGCTCGGCGTACTGTTCCAAGGCCAGTTCGGGTTTCCCGGCGCGCTTGCAAAGAGATGCATAAATTTCTTTGTAAACCGGTGGCCGCGAGGAAATTTTAGCCAGCTTTGCCATCCGCGAAAGCACCGATTCGAGTCCATCGCGCTGAATTTCAAGCTCGGTCATCATCCATAGGGCCTGGGGGTTGTCCGGATTTAATTTGAGCCATTGGTGGCAGGCGTCGATGGCATCGTTGAGTCGATTTTTACCTGCAAAAGCCCTGGCCTGCCACTGATATTTTGTCTCCGGCGGTATTTCCCATGTGGCCACAAATTGCAGTATGTGGTCCCAGTTCTTCATTGCCGCATGGCATTCCAAAATTTTTTTGTGTACATATGCGGATAGCTTCCGATCAGAGGTAATTTCTTCATAATAGACCAGGGCTTCATCAAATCGGCCAAGTCCGAATAACGCTTCGGCTGTGGATAGTAACCCATACGGATTTGAGGGTTGAAGGGCAAGGGCCTGTCTGGCGATATCCAATGCCCGGCGGGACTCGCCCGCCCGTGACAGGGCGGCCGATTGCCGTGTCAGCCAAAAAGGATTGTTTTTATTCCCGGCTGCATATTCCAACCCGGCCCGGTCTGCCGCTGCCCGATAATGACCTTTTTGGAACAGCCGCCTGAATTGTTCGTAGGTTTGGGACATATTATAAAAATTCTTCATCGGGTTTAGGCCAAAAAATCGGCCAATATACTGTTTACCGGCTATATTTATATGAGGCAAAGCAGGGAAAGGCAAGGATAAACGGTGATTTAATGATTATAGGCAGTTAAATTAAGCAGCCAGGTATAGGGCTCTATTCCCCGCTTGCTGCGCGGATTGAGTGATGGTATGGTGGCTGTACGATTAATTGACTGCAGAAGCGATAAAAAATATGAAAGTACTTCGATTGCACGCCAGCGGTCAACTGCGCCTGCATGAAGAGCACGAACCTGTGCCCCGGGAAGAGGATCATCTGCTGGCCATAACCGCCGTCGGAATTTGTGGATCGGATCTGCAGTGGTACAGCCAGGCCGGCATCGGGGATGCCCGCTTGCAAAATCCGCTGGTTATCGGTCACGAGTTTGCCGGCATCATCGACAAAGGGGATCAAAGCGGCTGTCGGGTGGCCGTCGAGCCGGCTGTGTACTGCCGGCAATGCCGCTACTGTAAGGAGGGCAATCCGAACTTCTGTGAAAACCTGCGCTTTGCCGGTCACGGAACCGAGGATGGTGCCCTGCGTGAAAAACTCAGTTGGCCGAAGCATTGTGTGTATCCTTTGCCGGATGAAATAACCGATGTCGAGGGAGCGATGCTCGAGCCGTTGGGGGTTGCTCTGCATGCCCTTGACTTAGGATGCGTGCAACCGGGAATGACCGTGGGAATATTCGGCTGCGGGCCGATCGGTTTGCTGCTGGTTCAACTTGCCCGCGCGGCCGGTGCGACTCGAATCATCGCCACCGATCCGCTTCCGCACCGGCTGGATGCGGCCGGAGCGTTGGGCGCATCGACGACTATTTTGGCCACCGGTGGTCGTGAAGACCAGCAGGTGTGGGCCGCCACCGATCGCAGCGGAGTGGATCTTGCCTTTGAAGCTGCCGGAGAGAACGCAGCCGTGGAAACAGCCATCAATGTCACCCGACCGGGAAGACCGGTTATCCTCATCGGGATTCCGGAAGATGACCGCACGGCATTTCAGGCATCCACCGCCCGCCGCAAGGGGTTGACGCTTAAACTCGTACGCCGCATGAAGCACACCTATCCACGAGCCATTGACCTGGTCAAACGTGGGATCGTGGATACCCGGTCATTGATAACCCATCGGTTTCCCTTATCCGGATTCAAAGCGGCATTTACGGCCGCGATGAAACGCGAAGGAATAAAAGTTATCATTGAACCAATGATTTAGGAGATTTCAAGGAGTGCTGGAAACCATTAATGGTCATGGCGGTGGTGCAAATCGGGTAGATGTAAATGCCGGTGAACCAATCGTTCGTGGGTGTGGAAATGGATGTGCGCTTTTTGCGGGATCGCACTTTCGGCGGCGTGGTGGCCGTCATGATGCAAATCGTCGTGTCGGTGGCGATGGGTGTGACCCATCGGTGAATGCTCGTGGACATGGGTGTGCTTTTCCGTAAACAATACGAGAAGCATTGCTATTAACAATAGCATGCTCAGTAACTGGTAGAATTGAAATTGTTCACCCAAGTAAAATTGGGATGCAGCCACCCCGAAAAACGGTGCGGAGGCAAACACCATCTGTGAGCGGGAGGCACCCAGTCTACGCGCAGCATTAATATACAGCACGATGCTCAGGCCGTAGCAAAATGCACCGATGAGCAAAGCCCAGCCGATTGCATCGAAAGAAGGCCATCCTTTCACAAATCGGGTGGCGATCAAAAAATTCACGGATCCGAAAGTGATGCCCTTTAGAAATGTGCACCGCACGGCATCGATACTGTGAATGGAAGCGGTGTGGTTGTTGTCAAGACCCCAGGCGATACAAGCCAGCGCAATCAATATGCCGCCCATTCCGGGATATATCGTTCCCTGGAAGGTCAAAATCGCACCGGCCGCTACGATTCCGATATTCGCCACGGTCGTAATACGGCCGATATTTTCTTTAAATATCCATACGGCCAGAAGGGTCGTGGCCGGTGTTTCCAGATTTAAAAGCAACGATGCATTCGTGGCTGCGGTAAGTTTTAAGCCATACAGCAGTAATACCGGCCCGACCATGCCACCAAAAAAGAGGCTGCCTGCCAGATTCAAAATATCTGATTTTGAAATTTGTCTCATCGGAGACTTGAACTGGTAATAAATGCCTGGCGGAAGAAGGACCAAAGCGGCCCCTAGATAAAATAGAGATGCCAGCAGAAATGGATGAAACTCCATTAGCAACTGTTTGCTGAGCGGAGTTGAAATTCCGAAAAGCATGGCGGCAAAGAGGGCCTGAATCCAGCTCATGGTACTTGTCCTAAATAAAGCAATGTTAAGTCGAAAGACCACCTAGTCTACGGTAAATTTGTCTCGGAATAACTTTATATTATCCTTTGACATCTAAACCGCATTTTATTATAAATTCAACCATGTGAATATAATTGTCAATTATTTGTCGTTTTCTGCCGGACGACAAATGATGATGCCAGACATCAGTTGATTCTTATATTTCTAACAACACCGAGGTCGGATGGTCACATCCTGAATTGGTGATAATCCTAACCGTCATATACGGGTTAATACATATGCCCCCAACAGTATTAATCGTAGATGATGAATTGCCGGTTGTCTCGGCGCTGCAGTTTCTTATGGAGCAGGAAGGTTACCAGGTCATGGTAGCCTATGATGGTGAAGAGGCTTTGGATATTATGTTCAAAACCAAACCTGATCTGATCCTGCTCGATATTATGCTTCCCGTCATCGACGGATATGAAGTTTGCGAGGTCTGTCGTCTGAATTCCGAATTGAAAGATGTAAAAATAATATTTTTGTCTGCCAAGGGAACCGATGTCGATGTTGCCAAGGGCCTGTTTCTGGGGGCGGACGCCTATATCACCAAGCCTTTTTCCAACGTCGAAATAATCGATAAGGTCAAGGAACTGGTGGGATCTATCAATTAAAATACACCTCGGCCTTATCTTTGGGAACCTGCCCGGGGGCGGCGATCAAACCGAATACGGAAGTTTTACAATACCCGATACCAGTTTCCAGGCACGACCGCCTCGGACGGTCTTTGCCTGGTTGAGCTTTTACTTTTAATTCAAATATTCCGGTTCAATCTGCCAGTCCTTTTCTTATTAACTAAGGGCTCACTCAAAAATAACTTCACATTTTATGCGTCGATGCATCCCGTCTGGCTGCGTTGCTAAAACTCGGAATATCTCTATATTCCTGCGTTTTCGCGCCTTGCCCGACGGGCGCCTCAACACCTAAAATTGTGAATTTATTTCTTCGTGAACCCTAAGCCGCTATCCGCCGAATAATTCTCGAAATTGAATCAGCAGGTTGAAATCGCCATCAATCGTATATTCTTGCGCCATAAACATTTTCTGACCATCGGCCTGACCGGTGGTGATATCCATCCACAATTCAAATGGGGTGTGGATGGTTAAATCGGCATTCGCCGGTGTATCGATTGCTGTGGTGATCTCACCGTTATTAATTTGAATATGGCAGTTCGCGTTCTTATCTCCGGTAAACTCAAAAGCGATGATGGCCTGCAGGTTGCCTGCAGCTTTTGGATTAAACCCATACTTCAGAAAAGTCAGGTAGGTTTCCAACGAATCGGGTCTGGGCATGATCCCTTTGGCATTTATTTCCCTTGGGGTCATACCCTTTGCGAGACAAGTCTTCCAGTGAGCATTTGAGATCTGGGCCAGGTGGTGTGAATCGCAAAGCGGCTGTTGAATCGTCTCCAGCGTCAACGAGGAGACCTGGCCGGATGTCACTAATTCTCGTCCGGCCTGATGGGTTGCGGCCAGAATCTCTTCCATTTTATCTTTAAATATCGGCGATGCCATAGCTTCCACCGCTGGGCGATAAATTTCAGCCAGCAGTTTGCGTCCGAATTTTGAAAAATTATACCGGGCATAGGCCGATAGAATTTCAAATTCTTCAATCTCGGGAAAACCGGCAACGGAAAGCATCACCACATCCGGGTAGGTTGCGCGTATGGGATGAAACGATCGACCCTGATCTTGTTCAAAGTACGGTTCGAAGGCAGGCAGTGTCCTTTCCACAAAGTCTTTCATACTGGAGGTCATCAGACGGTTGTAGAGTGGGGTGGCATAGACAACCACTTCGGCGGCCAGTAACCTGGGTAGCAGTTCCTGAGTCATATCATCTTTGTGGATGCAGCGTCCGGGTGTTTTTGTCCAGCAGGTATAACAGCCGATGCAGTTTCTGATTTTCTTTTCTCTTAAATTGACGACGTCTACCTGAGCGCCGGCCTCTGTCATGCCTGCGGTTAAATAACGCAGCATCATCTCGGTTTTGCTCTGGCCTGCTTTGCGCGGGCTGGCATTAAGTGCGAAAACCTTCATTCATTCCTCCTATCAATGTGCTGTGAAAAGCTACGTCCGGCAAATTCACGCCCATACACCAGACTAAAAAGTTGTTATACATGAGACAAAAATGGCGATCAGAACTTTTATTAACCTTGGGTAATTTTACTGTACTGTTTTAATGTCACCTTAATCTGAAAAATTCAAGTGCTTCTCTTCAATCAGACCCTGGAGATTAGCGCACCCTTTATCCCATCCCTGTCATCTGCCTTTTCAAATTCTTGTTTTTTCGTGTTTGAAGATTATATTCTGGAAAACGATCTTTGAGGAGGGGCAATGGAAAAACACCACAAATTTTCGATCTGGTACATATTGCTCGGTATTTGGGGAATTCTGATCCTTCATAATTTTATATTTTCAGCGTTTGCAACACGCGTGAGAGATATAGTCAATAGTTGTGTATGAAGAAATTAGGCGGCAATCCGTTTTTCTTCGACACCATTGACAAATTTAACTCCTCTAATTACTTCTGCCAGGCGTTGCGGATGGTGAAGTCGA
>Ga0126331_1000551_pt1 | contig 11341 bp, 5 predicted proteins | sample InaspJWI98metaG_FD_96379 | JGI IMG/M metagenome (GOLD analysis project Ga0126331, IMG submission 96379) | Marine gutless worms symbiont microbial communities from Oahu, Hawaii - Inanidrilus sp. 2 OAHU.JWI-98 metaG | ecosystem: Host-associated > Annelida > Digestive system > Unclassified | place... | reverse complement strand
GGTACCAGAAGAAACATTCACCCACTCACACCCATCCTGATCATCGGACATCCTTTATCATCTTCCTCCATTTACAATGATCAATGGCATCCTCTTTGTTCAGTTTACGAGCTTGACAGTCCTTGACAGAGCTTGATAGTCTTGCTCATTATTGCTTATATATTCATCATCACATTCTTCGCAAAAGTAAACACTGAAATCATTTATTGATGTCTGTATATACTTAACACGAAATATATACATGGTTATTTCGATGAAATTTTTATAAGTATATCCCAGTCCCATTCGACATTTAATATAATACAAACATCGAGAAATAGCTATTCAATGTGCATTTGTTTACTTCTGCACGGCAAATGAAAGACGGCAACGAATGATGAATGAGAGCTTTATGCAACAAATGGTAAGTCCGAATTCAACGTAAATGAGTCTGTAAATCCACTGGATTTCGGATTTGCATAAAATTGTCGGATTCGACGTCTGACACATCCCTAACCAGTATGCTATAACGTCAGTGCAAAATGACTTACAAACAAAAAATTCCTTCTATAATGGCAACATAAAGCCGAAACAGCCTACTAACGCTGAAATAGGCTAGCCCCAAACTAGACGTAAGTAAAGGACAGTTTTCCCTAACAAGATTTTCCTGACATTTCCCTGACATATGGTTAATCCCCCCCAACGTTTGCCTGTCAGCTGTCAAATTCCCTGACATTTCTAAGTTTTCTAGAAAAGTGGTCACCTTGATAAAAGCTTACAAGCACATGCATGAAAAACGCCAGTGGTGACTTACCTTAATTTTTGCCGGAGCAAACGACTGACAAGTTCCACTCCAGAGAGCACTGATCATCTGTGCAAATGCTATGGCCAGCTGACCTTTCATTCCCAGAGGGTTAACAGTATTGATGTCCTTCTCATACTCACCCGCTGCAACATGGAACATCCCAACACTGTCCAAGCCAAATGTTCATATTCATTGATTTATATGTACAACATACTGGAGCTGAAGAGTTGAAACAAACTGACATTCAGTAGGTAAGTTGGTGGATTAGTAAATGAACAGGAGAGCAGCAGTGGGTCATTTTCTGAGGCTTTGACCTGTAAAAATGTGCAACAAGTACAAAACTAAAATCAAGACAGGAACTGGTTAACAACGTAAAGGGACTGAACAGATGGATAAATGACAAGAAGACTTGAGTAGCATGGTTTCCTCATAATGCCAGGAAACTATCATGCAAGCAGGAATAAACGTAATTCAGCAACAATATAGAAAACAGATTCTTCTATAAGTTGTTTCCCTTACCTTCAACGTGCCAAACTGCCAATACAGTTTTAACAACCGAGTTACTTGCAAGAATTTATTCAATGTGTTAGATATTCCAATCATTTACCCAGAATCTGATCACAGTCAACTGTAATTGCAATGCTTTTGGTAAATTTTACCATCTAGAACAGCCTGCCGTCAACTACTGGAAATGTCTTGGACAACTGTTTAAGACATCTAAAACATTCGCTTTGCTTTTAATGGTGTCTAGTTTCTGTCTACTGACTGCTTCTTCCTACAAACAGTATACTGCATTCTACAATAAAAAATTTTTTTCACTGTAATGTAATGTAAAGAAGTACAGCTAACATACCGAGGAAGTACTGACGAAGTTCAACAGTATTTGAGAGCACCTGCAGTATGCTGTTCATGAAGCAAGTATTGCCAAGGTTGTTAAGTCCTGTCCAGCCCTTCTTTACAACTATATGACCAGTTCCTGATAATGATGACAACGTTCCACTTTGGTCAGCTGATGACAATGGTGACACTTTACATGTCGGCTTCTGTTTGACAAATATAGACAACTATTGTTTTATGGATGTGCACTTCAGTGCTTTCACACTGTTGGTTGGGCGTCAGGAAGAGCGTCTGGCCTGTAAAAATTGAATATGAGGTGTTGGTGTGGTTAACGGTCTGGAGCGAGGTGCAGATTGTTTGTATATGGTCCAGCTGATGCCATTACCATCCTAAAACCCCATCATCAATTGCCTCATTTAAATCAAGACTGGTTTTACCTTTCTGGTACGTGCTTACCCAGGTTGTCCTGGAAAAGAGGCCGTTAAACGGGTGTAGTAGTAGAAGTATTGTTTTATAGATGCCACATACAGAGCGCACGAAAAAATCCCAGACTTTGAAGCATCACCGAATTTATTTTTTTCAAACAGAAATATTCTAAAACTGAATATTGTGTTATGTATGCCATATAATAAAAAAACAACTGTACATATGAACTACTGGTCAGTCCTAGTGGAAACACAGTTTCAGAACATGTGGACTATGGCTACACGAATGATTCTTCAACCTGACGTATTGTACACTACTGCAACTTTGTAATACTTCAGTTTTTGTCCAACAAGCCTTCTTTACCAGAGTTACTGAAGTCTAGGCAATAGTACCAAGTAGATGCTTATACAGGCCAGATGGTGGACGTCCTTCCTGCCACCCAAATGAAAAGAACTCAAAGCACTGATGTTAACTGCAGAATATTATCCACTCAACCTCATCCCTTCCTGATCTACTAACTGACTTATGAGCATGCTGCACCCTTCTGACACCAGTGCCAAGCTGACATGTGGTAAAGTTGAGTTACATCACTATTCCGCTAACTTCTCATCATCATTAAACTATCACTAACAAACCGGCGGCGTGGCATAGTGGTTAGCGGCATTCGTTGCATTAATGAAGTTAACCCATGTCAGGCCAGGTTAGTACTTGGATGGGTGACCATCTTCGGGTGGGTATACCATCTCGGTGTGTAACCTGCAAACTAGGTCAACTCAGCCTTGCATCTCTCCAGGGTCGCTAAATCAAGTACCAGCTATGACTGGGGTAAGGGCGGGAATGTCACCTCTGCTGGGTGGCAGGTAACACTGTGTGATCTAATATGGCACGTGAGTTCCCGTAGCAGTAAGGATAGTTGCTAACTGCTATACTCCATTTACCTTACCTTTACTTCACATGATGCACCTGTGCAGCATACAGCATCACCTTCAAACTGTGGTCACTAAAGTCACAGGAAATGGAACAACTCAGTAACGTGGACAGACGTAAATTCATGATTTGAGACTTATCAAAACATTTCTACGAAGATTCTGTTGTTAACTGCAGGCTGCATTTCAACGTTTAATATGTTAGCAATTTGCAAGGAAGCATTAGTGATTACCTACTTACACGTACTTCATATATTTATAACTGACAACTGAAAGATGATGTCAAATATGCTACAGTTTTAGAATTAAAAGCATTTCATTACTTAAGAGTTATATGGCACCACGAAATAAGGAGAAGTGGAGCCTATTTAATTTCCACAAATTTTTCAATCTCTCTCCATGACTTTGACATTAAATTGTGCACGTTTTTAAAACCACCATAAAAGAGTAAAGCACACTTCCCCATGAAACAAATCGGACCCTAGTCACATCATAACTGTGCCATGCATGCACATCATGCAGTGAAAACCAGGCACCGTAATAACCTGGTGAGTGGGAGTGCTGTCGGGTGGCAGTTGGCCAGCAGATGTGGAGTCCACAGGTGGAGAATGGGGTGGTTTTGTGGAAGTGCTGCTATCTGTCACAAACTCCCGTCCGACATCCATTAATTCATCACGTTTCTTCACCGAACTGCTGGAGAACACTGGAGCTGATGCTGATGACAATGACCTATTGTTCACCGGTGGTGTTGACACTAGTACATACAACTGCATGTGACAGAAAGACTTGTCAGCACTCAACTCAACTGCAGTATCAACACTAATATAAAGCAGCACACATGACAAACTCCTTTAAGTGACCATTATTATTTTAGTTACTTACTTCATGGCCTTTTCAGTGGTGAACTGCAAGCCTCCATTTAAAAACTGACATCATTAAACTGTATCTAATACATGCAATGTGAACAACAAGACACTTACACCTGTAACTTGAGCAAGAATTGACTGGTTTTAATAACTACAGCAAAATATTAATCTAAAAAAAGCAATCACGATCTTCCCACTTCATTTAACTATTGTTTCAGCACTTGCTCGCAAAAAAATATGGAGATGGTTGTATTCTCGCAAATATTGCATCAATAATTCAAGTTACTGAGCTGTAATTAATCAAGCCTGAAATGAAAGTTAACGAAGAACATTAATGGAATGTGTTAACAACATTATACAGTGAAATAATAGCTTACACAGCCATACCTAAAGGGGTTAGAGCTTTCAATGTCGACCACTTCCTAGACTGTGCCTTCATTAATGTGATTTCAATCTTAGACGGAGACGATTTATAAGTACACTTGTCACAGACAATGGCATCCCTAAAAAATATTACAATCAAAATTCACAAAACTCAATCAACAATGTCGTACAACAAAAGAACCTCTCAATTTGTAGTCACAATTATGCACGGTCACATATTTATACAGCTTTACCACAGCCTTCTGGAAAGCTAAAAGTGAGTGTAAGAGACTGATCCCACAAGCTAGCATAAGAAAAGGCATCCAGCCAACAACTTTTTTACAAAATCACCAATAATGATCAAAATAGTTTCACTGTGTCCAAAAAAGTGCTGGCACTTTATATAACAACTCAGTAATCCTGACACGCAACCAACAGCATCAAAGCCCAAAACGAGAGTTCCAGTAAAGTTCATAGCACAAAAATACACGTTCTGCCCTACCACAGATGTGCTATCAGTCAAAATCTTGTCAACTGTAGAAACAAGTGGTACACAAATCCACAGCAAATCGAAGTAATGGAGTTAGAGGATTACAGCTGAACGACTTGTAGTAAAAAGCTATGACTCGTCAGTTGTCATACAGGTGTCATCAACAAGCTCAACCGCTGCCATTGACGACGGGTTTTGTTGACAACATGATCAACTTACCATGGCAAAAAAGGTAAGTCCGGAGTTTGAGACAAAGTTCCAGAAGGAAGTACCCTAATTTTTGGAGATACACATATCTCCTTATAACAGTGTGTGACAGGTGGAAGAAAGACCCCATACCAAGAACTAACTCGATTCCAGTCGTTTCGATACAATACCGGCTAATGACAGACAGACAGACGGACATATGATGACAGCGTATAATGTGCTAGCATAGTGTTGCACAGTACAAATTAAATACACAAAGCACGATACATACGCCAAAGGATCAACAGTCCAGTTAAACCAACACTCAGCACTAGCTGCATCATGCAACTTCAGAAATCCAGTGTCTCTACACACAAAAAGAACACATGCAATGCCAACATTATATACTGTTTGATTTTAGTAATTTCTACAGAATGCAATGCACTAGGACGGCAGAAAACTAACTAATAATTAATTCAGACTCACCAAAAATAGCAAAAATGTTGTGCTTTAAGAAAACAGTAAACTGTCGGCCCAAGAAAATAAAGGCATTGAAAGATTAATGGCAAGAAAACTACTGGTAAAAAACAACTTCTGATCAAAATATCAAAATATATAAAATATATCAAACATCAAAATATATAAGAAAATATAAACTGAACAATGCAACTGCAGAATGACAAATGATAAGCAGTCCACATTAACTACATTACTGCATAAACTTTCTACATTTTCTACGTCAACTAACCATATTTCAGACAACGAACCTCGTCTGAAATGCAACTGTTATGCTGGCCAACTGGAACTCAACATGAAGAGTGTCCTTTACAACTTGTTTCACGTAGACTGACACGACCAGCTTTGTACCTCCATGCTGCACATATTCAAGACAGAAAACCCATGTTCTGCGCTGTGCTGAAAAAGGCCAGGCCAGTGGCCACAATCAGTCAAAAACGAGCCAAGTATTTCACTAGAATGTCTAGTATCATCTTAAGTCAGGTGGGAAACTTTAATACCATTCTTACAAATTTACCAACAAATAAGAAATGAATCAACTATATTTCATACCTCAAACTATTAGCAATCAAATGACTTATAAATACTGAAGTTTACCAAAAAATATACCTGTAACTTAAGCCAACTGTAATTTCACCTACTGAAAATTATCTGCTACTATACAACTGTGAAAACTGAAGCTTAATGTGTCAAGTTTAGAGGACAAGTAATGCATCGAAAAGTAATCTTCAATACACTTTTAAACTTACTTGATAAAAGTCATGCCTCAACTCTGTCACATTTATGACATTATCTGAAACATTTCATCATAGCAACTGCTGTCAAGCAGATGAAATGGCTCAGTAATCGACAATCAACAATCTGCTCAATGCTAAAATTTTATACAATAACGATGTAACACAACTGACATTAATGGCACATACAAGACCTACTGACATCAGAAATAAGACTTACATTTTTGCTGCATGCAATTTTTTTAAATTTTAACAATGCAAACAGATACACTATGAGATGTAAACAATATATTACTACTGTTAATAAACTTGCAAATATGGTCTAAATGCCATATGAAACGTGTCAAAAATGAAACAACTTCAAATGATTAAACTAGCACAGTATCTGCTATATCACGCTGGGCACAATGTGTAGGTATCAAAACCGGCCAATCTCCCAATCGGTAATAATTTCCACGCCAAATGAGCAACTGTGGATTTCATAAACTGGTAAAAACATAGTGTAACACAGAGATACCCAAAATGCAGTTACAGACCTCCACTAAGGCTGACTGTACCAAGCAATTTTCCCACAGTGGAAGGGATATCCCTGCTGATGTTAGTGGTAACTGAACACTATCCCATAGAGGACTTTCCTAAGTGACTTCTCCGCTGCAACATATACACTGCAATGCACTGTTGCATACTAACAGCTGCTTTTGTTGCAAGACCTACTGCCTTCCCACTATGTCAAAAAAATCCTTCCCCAAGTTCTTTTCAGCAACTCTGCTGAGGGGCAAGGACAAACCAACAAACAAACCAATGCAGCACATAACCTTTTCACCACTTCCAAAGTTATGATCAGGATGCTACTGCTACTGTGAGAGTGAAATGTTGATGCTGTTGGCGACGTTGGCTACAGTGCATGCATAGCATGGGAATGCAGCCTACTGCTACAGATGGAGTAGTGTGATTTGTTGTCTGTGTGTCCATCAGTCATGATCGTAAGCCCTGCAAAAATGGATGAACCGATCAGGATGCCATTTTGTCCACGGGGCCCTAGGAACCGCGTATTAGACAGGGGGTCCAGATCCTCCAGTATCCTCATAAGAAAAAAGCACTCATGAGGGCGACGAACTGGGAAATGCCCAGTGGTTATTACGTATAACTACCACTAGTGCATCTTTACTGCAGTGCTTAGGTCGACTCAGCCTTCCACCCTTTGTGGGACGGTAAAATGAGTATCAGCCTACGGGCTGAGTAATAATAACAATGGAGAGGTGGATGTGGATGATAGCTGCCAATTTTCAGCAGACTCACAGCCCAAGTCGACTGGCTTGGTCTGAGGGTTGGCGGCCACCCGGTGCTCAGTCTACATTCATCAGATGAACCGGGTGAACTCTCGCAATGACTTTGGTCATCATGACAGCACCATAAACATTGTCATGGCTATTATTATTATTACTATTTATCAGTCGGTTCAGGTATCAAAAAGCGATCGAGTTAACATACCGGCAGAAATGGTAGAATCTCTGGCCACTTCTTCACTGACATCAATGTCCATGTGACTGACTGCAGAGGAGATGTCGGCACATACAGTGGACTGAGTGGAGATATCTTCCACGGCGTTCTTCTCCTCCACCGGCATGTCATATACAATGTCATCTGCTGGCCCATCTCCCAGTGATGCTGGTTCACCACCAGCCAGATCAACAGTGGATATCGACTCACTTGTAGTCATGTTCTGATCACTGGCGTGAAGGTCCTTCTGACTACATGCCAAGGCCTCAGAGCCAGTTTGGGATGAACCCGCCAGGCAGTCTGAAGTGGCACTGTCCACCACCAGTGACGGTTCATGATCACTGTTGGCGCCACTCTCAGCCTTCAAGTCAACACATGAAACGTGAGAACCATCTGCTTCCTGCATTTCACAGCATAACTCTCCATCTCCTTCGGGCCCAACCTAAGCCAAACAAAACACAATCACTCTACTGGACACTATCAAGTTTGCACCACTTCAATAATCTGCTGGGCAACAGGTAGGCCATCTGGCTGGCCGGCAAAATGTATTGCTCCAATGTCCACAAAGGCCAGAGTCTCCTATTTTGCTAGAGATTATTTTGGCACATTTTGGAGACACAGCCCAACCTGGATTAATTCGAAACACCAGGCCAGTTAAACGATAACTGAAGCTAACAATAGCACCAGCACACTACAAATGCTGTTCTTGTTAGTCTCTGTTTTCAACAACCAATGAGAAAAACTTAATAACATAAAACAGCTCACTAACACTGAACTGGGTTGTGGTATCCTTATGTGAAGGATGCAATGTCCCTTGCCTCAAGAGTCACTGATTGCTATTTCCACTGTGAAATGCTGACTTATTACTTTCTATGTTCTTACTTTTGTCAGTGACTGCTTCCACTGGTTAGCATGAGGAAAGGCATCCAGCCGCAAAAATTGTTTTTTTTTACAAAATCGCCCTTCATGATCAACGGGCAGTCAGCTAACCCAGGTTCACCTAGAACATTGCCATTACACCAAAGCATGTGTGCCACTGTGCACAGTCTGTTGCAGTGCCGGCGTTACAGTAAAATCTTTACATGACAATGTTTATTACCTCAAAATTCATCCATGACACACCCGGCATTTTCTTCTTAGCAATCAGGTGAACTTTCATTTTCTTGAGTCGAAAATTGCAACCGCTTTTCTGAACCGGCTGCGAAAAATGACAAGACCACTTTCGTCCATCTAAACACAACATCACACTTCCAACATGATGCACACCCAAATTGATTTATCACGGTGATGACGCTCTGTGCCTGGAAAGTTAAAGCTGCGTTCACAAAACATTATCACATTAGTAACCACAAGTGGTATATATGTGGCTTATACCCAACCCAACGACGACAAAACGACAACTGATTTATCATGGCAGAACGACAACATTTTATTGTAAAAACTTGTGCAAGAAAACTGATCCAAGTGAAAAATGACCATTAAACAGAGGTAGAAATCAGTAACAGCAATTGTTAGTTTGCAGAGAATATACTCAGTAAATTAACAAAAATACCACATAAAAGCAGTTAAACATCTCTATACACGACCAACTTACAATTTTGACTAAAAGTAAAAAAAATTACCAGTGAGACCAACGTTCACTTTGTCGTCATTAAAGACGACTTCAATGTCATTTTGCTTCAATGGACGTCCAGCATGTAGAATAACTGTTACATCGTCAGCAGTCTGACTCCATCGTACAACTGAAATACACAGTTCACTAATCTGCCTGAGCATAACTGCCTTTATTCCAGGAAAACCTGGTTAAGACAGTACTAGATACATCAAATCAATCACTCCCTCTCCACATCGCTAGCCTAGTCAACCTCTGTTAATCTCTATTTACTACGAATCATTGAAGACATCTTAGGTATTTACAATGAAAATGTTTTCAAAATATTGAATAGATAACCACTTGTCACATGCATATACATGTACTACTACTACTACTACTACTACTACACCCAGTTAATGGCCTCTTTTCCAGGACAACCTGGATAAGCCAGTACCCTAGAAGTAAAACTGGTCTGGACTTTAAAAGAGGCAAGAGATAGGGTTTTGGGATGGCAGTGGCATCCGCTGGACCATATGCAAACATAGAACTGCACCTCACTCCAGACACTGGCAGACAGATAACCACACCAACACCTCATCATCCAATTTTTACAGGCTGGATGCTCTTCCTGACGCCGAACCAACAGTGTCAAAGCACTCTTGGCATGGTAACAAAGAAACTAAACCCAACACAAACAAGAAATCGCATATATCTGACTCCGCTCCGGCCGGTATTGCTCCGTGGTTGTCACATGCATATGCTGTGTGAAAATAAAATTCCCCCCTCTGCTCCATCAATCAATTAACATCTACTATATCTATGTTCACGAGGTTGACGCACAACGCATTAATATTAAGTGGCGGGCGTGGCCTCAGGCCCGGCTGGCTCTAACTGAATACCCGCTCGCCCAAAGGGCGAGCATGTATTCAGCTAGTCTTAACAATGACAACTGTGTGGAGACTAAGAGGGAAGATTACCAGAAAGCTTACTGGTATTGGACAAATCACAGACATGCCACCTCGTGGAATGCCAACTCATTGCCTAGTCAGCTTCCACAGTGGACAGCTATGTGCACTAGTCAAGTTGCAAACCAGTCAACTCACAGACTGGTCAACTCATGGATGCCACTGCTAAGAGTAGTTTTCGTGAACTACTGTGTGTATTTCAAAAATTTACTGTAGACTCCGGTTTTCATGTACACCAAGTATCTGTGTCATCATATCTGACTATCCATGACAAGGCCGCAGTATTTATAGCTATAGCTGTGTATAGTGACAAAGAAACTGAAGGCAAAAGTCAAAATGCTGCAAACAGGCACAGCAAACAAGAAAACATTTGACACAGAACATTTACTTATATTCCAAATATTAGCAAAAGTAGAATCGTAGTAAGATTACTGTTAGTGACAGCATCTGCAAATTGACCATCTGCATAGCGTGAATAAAGCGCAATGGGATGACAACCCGATGGGACAGACAACGGGACAATCTAGGAGTGGTATCTAGAAGTGTTGCTGCCACCAGTCTTCTCATCTGTCCTATCGACTGTCCAGTCAGCGCAAGAACACTGTCCCATTGTCTATCATATGTGTCGCAGTCCCATAGGGACAACGGGACAAACAACGTCCCACCTTGTGTTGGTCCAAGAGCCTTCTCGTCTAACCCGTCGTCCTGTCATCTTTTAGTCAAAGCCAATCTGCAAGTTGAGTGACTAGTCCACACCTTGTCTAGTACTCAAGCTGTCCAGTCCACAAGACTATCTACTGCGTGAGCTGACTAGACCGCGAGCAGTCTCACTAAAAGATGATGGGATGACGGGACGATGTGACAGACGATGGGACAGTCTAGGCCTGGGGGCATCGTTTAGAAGTGTCGCTGTTACTGCTGCATCCACCCCGCCCCACCCGGCCATACGCACAAGATGATTAGTACTAATACGATACAATACAAGATGCTATTTTCAGTGATGGGAGCAAGGGCTTAGGTACAAGGCCAAAGACCTGAGCTTCAAGGCCAAGCACTTGATCTTCAAGGCCAAGACCAAGGACATGACCTTCAAGGCCAAGGCATGACCTTAGTCAAGGGGTAGCTCAGGCTACTGCTAATTATATGTAATAATT
>Ga0126331_1000549_pt1 | contig 11396 bp, 8 predicted proteins | sample InaspJWI98metaG_FD_96379 | JGI IMG/M metagenome (GOLD analysis project Ga0126331, IMG submission 96379) | Marine gutless worms symbiont microbial communities from Oahu, Hawaii - Inanidrilus sp. 2 OAHU.JWI-98 metaG | ecosystem: Host-associated > Annelida > Digestive system > Unclassified | place... | reverse complement strand
ATGTGAAAGTGATGAAGCCAGTAGCAGCTGCAATGGACCTGCTGCAAGGTGAGGGTGATTGTTACATTGGTCACGTGATTCCAACTATTAAGGGCATACAGCACAAGCTCCAGCTGTTAAATGACAAGTCCATGACTCCACTTATCAATGCCATAAACAATGGCTTAGGCGAACGTTTTGGTGACATTCTAACCAGCGATGACTATAATGTGGCTACGATGCTCATTCCAAAGTATGCCAGTGATTGCTGAGAGTGAAGGAAAACGAAATAGGCGTTGGAAAGTAAACTTTTTTCATTTAATTAACATCAAAAGTTTTAACTACAGTCTTTCAGATTTAGTTAACTTAAAAGTTTAACTAGTTTTACTAACTAGTTGGGGTTAAAGTTTAACTAAAAAAATTAGTTAATGCCCATCACTGCTCATTAGCCAGTAACGTTCATAAACGTACAACATTCCAGACTGTGTCAAACAAAAGTTCAGTTCAGTTCAGTTCATGTGTTGTGACCAAATAGTTTGAAAGTTGGAAAAACATGGCAAAACAGTAGTAAATCACTTCAATTTAAAAAACAGTCTACATATGAAACATGTAACCAGTGTATAACAACATAACATCTTGTAACAACTCTACATTTGCATTTAAACACTAGTGAACATGATACAAAGTGTGATTTTGTATGTGTACAAATGTGCTTGGGGCTTGCACAATTCCTAAATTTGTTTGTTACACATGCACATACACAGTGAAACGTGTCCACAGCTACAGTCCATTCATTACCACTATGTTATAAACTACATGTATGTAAAAAATGAATCCACAACAAGTTCATCACACTGCAGTAAATGGAGATGTTACTATGGCAATAGTGTAACATCTAAAACTGCAGGGATGTATAATGCTCATCAACAAACTAGCACACACACAACTGGTTTAATGGCCACTGTCCATGTTTGGCTGGGTTAGCTAGTGGGTGACAAGAAGACTGTTGGACACTGCACGTTGAATGCCACTGCTGATACTGTTAAGTCAAAGCAGCCAAGTCAAATACACTGTGAGTCAAAAAACAAGACACTAAACTCTTGCCCATAACTTCCCCAAATGTTAACAGATTTTCAAAATTCTTTCACTGGCAGACTCAGTGGTAAATTTGCAACAAACTCACATTTAAGTATCCGACTACACCTTAAATATGTCACTACACAACCTTGTGAAATATCTATGCTCAAAAAATGACCGTGCTCCAGAAGAAATTGAATAAACTGCTATGTACGACTTAGCCACTCAAAAATTTCTCGTAAATTACTTGTCTGGTAAAATATCTTTTAGTTAAGTCAGTAACAAAAAGACGTTCACATCGACCATATAAAAAATCCCACTATCGACCGTACACAACTGCTGTAACAAAGACAAAGATGCTGCAGTAATATGCCAGACATGATCAGCAGTCGGTCAGTCACTGATGACGTCAGTTTGTAAGTCATTAAGTCAAAACTGCTCTACAATAGTATGATATTTGTTAATAATAAACTCACATTAATCTGTCTATTAATATAACAACAATTAGCAACAGTTTCTGTCCGTCATACACACATTATTTTACTTATCTGGTGAGTTCTGCATCTCTGAGGACAAACGTGGCGTATGACACAATCAACCATTTCAACTGAAGCTTTGCCAAATGTTCACCGATTTTTCACTAGCAAATTAAATGATATATTTGTAATGAAGTAATGTATCACATTTAAATGCTTGGCTATACTGCCTTGTCATTTATCATTATTCACAATACATACTTCAGACTGGCACCAGTTTTCTGACATTCATATTTCACAAGGTAGTGTAGCGACATATTTAAGGTGTGGTGGGATATTTAAATACGAGTTTGTTGGAAATTTACCACTGAGTCTGCCAGCGAAAGAACTTTAAAAATCGTATAATATTTGGGGAAGATATGGGCAAGAGTTTAGTGTCTTTTCTGACTCACGGTGTAGAATAATAAATTCAAACTCAGTAGAATATTGCAAATACAACAACTATGCAAACAATATCGAGAAACTTGCACAGCAATATATTCCCTCACAGTATATATATATCATTACTGTTTGCATAGTTATAAAATATCAACATACAATAATTTACAACAAAACAGCAGAAGCATTCATTCAGAAGCAGGGTGAATCGAGGTTTCTCCATTTAGCACAACGTAGTATTAGAATAAAGTGTATAAATATGGATAATCTTATACCAGTAAAATCATGACGTAATGCTGTCATAGCAACAATAACGTCATAGTGTTCACACATGACACATTGCTGCTGCTGTGGCAAGCAAGAGGATCACGCTATACTGCATGGTGCCTGTGGAATATGGCACAGTGGCAGTCCCTCTGCAGCGATCCTTCGGCGTGATCATTGCAGAGGGCTACCAGCAAAGCTGCTAGTTATTACATATTCTTGTTATTAAGAAACATTTGCACTACACATGTATTACACATATAAAATGACTGCAGGTTTCAACAACCAATTCATTAAGCACGCTAAAAGCAGTACAAATATAAGCACACAGGTAGGTATATAAATCAGTAAATAATTATGTTATGCCACTCATGAATCCACAGCAGATGTTAGGAGTTCATTCAGTTCGTGTGTTAGTCCATCAAACAAATTGTCGATATCTGAGAATTCAGTGTCGTCACCCAACTGCCGCTTGTCACTTGCTCCAGACTTCTCATTACTGGAAACATAACCACGATCCACATCACATTCTTAGCTTCTATCAAGTTGAAATTACACAATGGGCCAAAAGACCACACATTTTCAATTCACTATTCTGATGCAACAGCTGAAGATAAAAAGAAATGGTTTTCACCAAAATGTTCTTAGAATTCATGAGTATAAAGATTATATTGCAGTTTTATTGTAGCCATTTAATATTCTATGCATAAGTGAAAATCTAGTCATTTGTTCATTAATTAGTTCTGTTTGACAACAGGATTATATAGTTTTAAAATTCTAGAAAGGATGAGGAACAACTGATAAACTTTTTGATCATTCAAAATAAAACTGCAGAAAATCTGACACTGTCAAATGTTAACTAAAGGTTTTAACGAGTAACCTGATAATTTCTTTCAAATACCCAAATTTATTTCATGCTCTGCATAACAGCATATTATTTCTCCCCGAAAAACCCACAAAATGCTCACAAAAAGAACATGTGAAGTGAAGTTTACCGCAAAGCACATTCGGAGACTGCTTTGTTGCTATGCTGGTCTTGTAATACACCTTTCTTTCCAGTCACTATCACAACAAATGAGCACAAAACTACTGAATAAGTCAAACAGAACAAACACCATAAAAAAGCAAGAAAGTCGTTAAAATTATTTACAGATAAATTGGTTACGCCACGGTCTGCAGTACGTTTCACAGATCTGACAGATGCTCTTCCCGTTAACTAACCAATGTCAAATCACTGAAGGGACAGTATCATTATGCAATACCATAACCAGTGAGGTGCATATTAAAGTGATCATAGAACCACATGGCAGACGACTAACACACACACACACCCGTTTAACGGCCGTTTTTCGAGGACTACCCAGGTCAGCCGGTACCAGAAAGGTAAAACCAATCTGGATTTTACTGAAGCAAGAGACAGTGAGTGGCACTGGCATCAGCTGGGCCATATGCAAGTCTGCACCTTGCTCCAGACAGACAACCAAACCAGCACCCCACCACTCTGTTTTTTACAGACTGGATGCCCTTCCTGCCACCCAAACAACAGCGTCAAAGCACTGAAGGCAAACGACTAAATTCAACAAAATGTCAGATCACAAAAAAGCACAAAGATACGACAATTCGTTTATTGTAGGGATTGCAATCCGGGATTCCAGTCACATTTTCAATCCTGGGTATCCTACCCGGGATATCCCAGATTTTGTGGGATTGGAAACTAGAATTACCTAACTGACTCCAGTCATAATAAATAATAATAATGTACAATAATAATAGTTCTTTGCACAATATTATTTACAACAGCATGCAAAGCAGATTCATGTATGCCTACATGTATCTTTTTCACTTTTTTTCGTTGTAGGTCTTGAAAGGCATTGTTACACAGTAGACCTATAGATACGATATTGAACACATATTGCCCATATTATAGGCTTTATAGTTGTAAATCCCATACTGTCGATGAGATCCCATAATGCTGGGTGGGATTCTGAGATTACAAAATCATGAATCCCGGGATTGGGAGAACCGGTCCAGGACTGCAATCCCAAATTTATTGCACTCGAGGAATAGGGAGGGAAAGCATGATCATCATTACCATAATAGTGGTTGTTAAATGCGACCTTTAAAAAGACAAACAAGAAGCTTAAGTCAAGGACTGAAGCATAAGCTCACGTGTGTAAAGGCTTACCACGTCGTCGCACAGTGCCAGAGTATTCATCATAAACAGGTTTATCATCGTCGTCATCAATACCAATCACTCTCTGTGCAGCTGATGCAGAATTTAACGCACCACGCTGTCGAATGGTGCCTATATTCTCGTTGGCAAAGGGCAGTGTGCTGCAGTCTCCACTACTGCCAGTTTCCACAACAGACACAACTGCTGCTGTGGTAGCGGCAGAACACTGCACATCACCAGCTGCCACATCTAAGTCATGCACAGTTCTTGCAGTCTGTTGGCTCTTCTTTGACATGCGATCTAAACTGCCACAATTTGCTGACCTGCACTGAGATCTGTTTGTATCAGCCACAACTGGGCTGTCATGTCCTTTTACCGAGTTCGTTCTCTGAGGTGGAACAGGTGGAATTTTTGTTGGTGTCGCACTGGATGGTGTCAGTCGGGACGTTATGTGAAGTGGTGTTGAAGGAGCACTGCCTCTAGAATATGGCAGACGGGCACCACCACTGTTGACACATGATAGAGGTGTCAACATAGAATATGGACTTGTGGTACAAGGTGCTGAATCACCACTAGCTCGGCGCATGCGAATGCCACCCATGTCATCGTAAGGTGACATAATTTGGCCACCATCTCGAAGTGGGACACCATGAAAAGACTCGCACCCAGGAGGTGATACAGGAACGTCGTAGATTGCCGGTAACTGAACATTCATGGACCGTTTCACCTGTATTGCTACCATCTCAGGCTGATGTGGGGCCAATGACCACGGCTGTGCAGCATACACACTTTCACCAGATCGACGACAGATCTCATTATTGGCAGCAAGGTAGTAAGACGGTGATTTCTGTGGTCCAATACAAAGCTTAGACGACGAGTCATACACAACAGAAGGTGACATATGACACTTGTAATGTTCTGCAGGTAATGCTGAGGCCTGAAACAGTTCAGCATTCTGCTGAGCACTACGTTTGGCAGCAAGTTTCAGTTTCTTCAGCCGATCAATGGCCAGCATTATTTTTTTCTGATGACCTGCATAAAAATATCAAACTGGAGGTATGCTGTTTTCACAGTGTACATGACTAGTACATACTCTATAAACACATTTCACATACAGTACTAACAAAAAACAAACTAAACACATCTGCCTCTGAAGAAGTCTGCTCACAAACACACACACACACACACACACACACACACACACACACACCCGTGTAATGGCCCTTTGTCCAGGACTACCAAGGTGAGCCCGGTACCAGAAAGGTAAAACCAATCTGGATTTTACTGAAGCAAGAGACAGTGAGTGGCAGTGGCATCAGCTGGGCCATATGCAAGTCTGCACCTTGCTTTTTTTTGCTCCAGACAGACAACCATGCCAGCACCCCACCACTCAGTTTTTTTACAGGCTGGATGCCCTTCCTGCCGCCCAACCAACAGCGTCAAAGCACTGAAGGCACAAGTCTGCTAACAAAATCGGATGTTTATACAAATTCAGCACACTGTTGTATTTCCAAAACCCTTCTGTTCAGATTAACATTGAACCAAAAATTGAGATAAATGCAACCATCAAAGTACTGAAACAAGCAGCTGTGGGGTTGCTTATTAAACAATAAAATGAACTGCAGTATGTCAAATGACCTGTCTGTGTTTTGTATAAAAGCAGATGAAATTAAAAACCAAAGTACAGAAAGTTTAAAAATACCTAGTTTTTTAATTCCAATTTCCTCCAGATCTTCCCAAGTAATCTCTACCACATGATCAATATCATCATAGTATCCATCAGCAGTCAACGCATCATGGTAACCAGCCATCTGCAGATGCTGCAGCCATTCCAACACACTCTCCTACAAACACACCACAAAAAACATCATTTCACATACCAAGATAATACAACATGATCATTTTACTGCCTTCAGTGCTTTGACACTGTTGGTTTAGCGTCAGGAAGAGCATCAGGCCTGTAACAAGAAGATCAGCTGGTTAACCACATATGGCAGTGTAGTGCAATAGACTACAAACTGTATTCTATTCAGACCGAATAGTGTATTTGTATTAAAACGATTTGGCCCAAATAATAACTCTCAATTATTCTTAATCGCCAAACAGTAACTTCCCTCCATTAGGTACAGTACAGCCCTAGTTTTACAGTGTCCACACAAAAAGTATGTTAGCTATACAAAAAAACAATTTCAAGAGGACAATATTACCGGTATGTAGTTTGGTATGCCATCACTAATCCGCAACTTGCTTATTTCAGCTGTAAGTCGTTTGCGTATCACTGGCTGTGTAATTCCAATAGCCGTTAAATCCTGCAAATCACAATTCACATGAACCGTCACGCACTAAGTTCACAGCAAAGTGACACAATCATATTATCAGAATCTTCACAGACGTTCAGTTGACACAGAAATAACGACAGGTAATGATCACTACAAAGTAGTGTTTATTGGTACAAAAAAATGAAGACATCTGCACAAAAGGCCCCCATAAACACACTCAAGTGCCAGCCTATCACATTCATACTGTCTGCTGCATGTTGCATCACAAACACGAGGCAATTAAACAATAATTTGCTGTCAAAATATTGCCACCATTAGTAAAATGGTTCAAACTGAAACTAAACTAAACTGTTAAAAACAGCGAGCTAAAGCATACTTCTGGCGTCATCCGGGAGATGGTCGGCATATCGTATCCAGCACTGTCAAACAGCTCCCAGCAATCCTCCATACGCAGTTCACACAACCACGTACGCACAATTTCAGATTCCTGCACACATAATAAAACACATGCTGTGACATCAACTGCCATGTATTAGCAAATGAGAAAAGCATGCAGTAAACACAACAATACCAGAATACAGAAAACAGCCACATCACCATATCCAGAGCCAAGTCAGCAGATACTCAAAGCCGATTTCAGGCACTTCCAGTCACCAAAACAGCATGACAGTTGTTGCATTTGATTCGTCATCACTCTTGTTATTACGTCACACCATCCTGGACTGACCCTGACAAAGAGCACATCTCCACAGATCAGTTGGTGAAGGGAGATTGTTGTCAGGAGTGAAACTGATCCAGCCACTTGCTTCTTGGGCGATCTGGAGGACGTTTCCAAGCTGGATCCAGGAACCTGTCCAAGAGAGATGTCAATCTGGTGTCGCAGAGTTTGATGAGCCGGGGTGTCGTCCGCAAGTGTGGCTACATGCATTTTATTGGCAAGGTATAACTTCCTATTCTTTGACGCTGTTGGTTGGGTGGCAGGAAGGGCATCCAGCCTGTAAAAAAGCTGAGTAGTGGGGTGCTGGCATGGTTGTCTGTCTGGAGCGAGGTGCATACTTGCATATGACACAGCTGATGCCACTGCCAGTCACTGCATCTTGCTTCAGTAAAATCCAGATTGGTTTTACCTTTCTTGTACCGGCTCACCTGGGTAGTCCTGGACAAAGGGCCGTTAAACGGGTCTGTGTGTGTGGTGTTCTAGTGGTCATAGGTCTAGGTGAAACTGTTGTCGAGTTATAAGATATTAAAGACTGCAGTGCTGAAATCCCCCAATAACAGGAAGAAGATTGTGGAGCTATATGTAGAGCCAATGTTGCAATGTGAAGTGGTTAATAAGTTGTGATATCACAGTGACAAAAAGCCAAAACATGTAACACAACAAATCCAATCTACACGAGAATATGGAAGCATACTACTCTGCTAAAGACTATACAAACACAGTTTGATAATACGATACATGTACTGTTGTTGCCTTCAGTGCTTTGATGCTGTTGGTTGGGCGGCAGGGAAAGGCATCCGGCCTGTAAAAAACTGAGTGGTGGGGTGCTGGTTTGGTTATCTGTCTGGAGCGAGTTGCAGACTTGCATATGTCACATGTCACAGTTGATGCCACTGCCACTCACTGTCTCTTGCTTCAGTAAAATCCAGACTGGTTTTACCTTTCTGGTACCGACTTACCTGGCTAGTCCTGGAAAAAGGGCTGTTAAACAGGTGTGTGTGTACTGTTGTTGTAATAGGAGAGCAATAAAGCTCATGTGATGCAGAAAACCCACTCACCGTATATCCGTTCTCGTAGAGCTCGGCGAAATTAACGATGCTTGAGTAAGCACTCTCGTCGTCCTCTGGGAGGCGGTTGATGCTGTCATGGCTGGAGCCGGATGCCACACTCAAGTAGCTGAGTCTTGAGGATGCGAATGATGCAACGCCAGACTCGCAGCTGTGGCCGGATAGTCGATGCTGCTGCTGGCGTGCAGCTGACCAGCCACTGCCAGCTGGCGCCACACCGTTACCACAACTGCCATGACCCAAGCTTGCCTGCAATGCCGGTACACACTATCATTTTATGGCCATTATACAACACAATCTGTTGGCTGGCATTCCCAGCTAAGAACTGGAGGATTTTGTTGGAGCACAATTTTACAACCCATGCGCTCATGCTGACTGCAACTAGTGCATTCTGATTAGGGAAAAAAGCTAAAGTTCTTCTCAGTGGTCACCTATACTGTCTCTAAACCTTCAGTACACATACAAAATCAGAAATCTCTCATACTTTACATGTCAAACTAGAGCTATATCACAAGGTGAGAACCAATGAAGTGTTGGGGGGGGAATGCACAGCATTTTCCTAACACTTCCTCCATCCAATGTCATCTTAACCAATCATGGTTATCACAGTGTGGCTTAGGCTATGGTTATGTGTGTGCATGTACGCCTGAAACACTGATGCATTGATGCATATTAGCCAAGCTAATCACAGTGTGATTAAGCTAATCATGTGTGCACATATTTAGACTTAGCATAGTCAGGAAATTCAGCTGACAGTCTACCGGATAGCCACTGCTGCCACTGCTGCTGGTGCCGGATGTACTGCCAGGACTGTCTGTGCCTCCACCCACTCGACACTGGTAAGCACTTTCTTCAATGATCTGATCCACCGGCGAATGACTTCGCTGCATTGGTACACCATGATGTGCAGATGACACATTCTGCAGACGCTGTCATCAACACAAGTCATATGAAAATATAAGATATGAAAGGACAACATATGAAAACACAACAAATCTGCATCGATCCTCCACTTCACTGCCTGCTATCGATCAACGAACAGACACTGGAACACCATATTGTTACACAGACGCTCACCGGCAGAAGCAATAAGCAGCTACAGCAACGTCATCTTGCTTCACTGTAACCACCTTTACTGGACATCTGGACTGAAGAAACTTCTGCTCAATGTGCTTTGCCTTGGACCCTATCAGTCTCTGTAATGTTACCCTGTATATGTACATATGTCTCAAATTTTGACAATAACTTTTGACAGACTGGATTTAATTTCATCTACCAAAACCAACCAAACAGCAGCCAACAGAACATATACGATAAAAATGCTTACCGGACAGGACGACAGAGGAGGTAATGGATTAGCATCAAAACTGGCGTGCAGAACAATGCTGCCACAGTCTTGACTTAAGTCTACAACAAGCAACATCAACAGATGATCTTATCTACTGTACATAAAACATATGCCACTAAAATGGTATGGTATGGTAAATATCGATTTATATATCGCTATTATCACGACAGTCTCTAATGTGCTGAACACGCTAGTATCTGGAGAATAGCCAAGTTTTCAGGCCATGTCTAAAGGACTCATAGTCCTGCTGTGCGTGGAGGTCGTCCGGCAAGGACTTCCAGACCATGAGGCCGGGCACAGCAAATGCTCGGCGTCCAACAGTGGATAGCCGATGTCGTGGCACCACCATCAGTTGCTGTGTGGCTTACCCGAGACGCTGCCTGCCAACAACATCGGTGACCGGTGTGCAACAGTTGACGAGGTACTGCAGAGCCTTGCCATGCCGACATCTGTGCATGATGACACCGAGTTTGTACGTTACTCGATCTGCCACATCGAGCTAGTGTAAGTCATCATGCAAGATCTGAGTCAGGCCATGGTCGAACTTTCTTGTGTCAATGACGACACATGCGGCAGCGTTCATAACATGCTGCAGAGTGTCAGTGACAGACTTCGTGGCTCCGGCAAGTATGGCATTGCACTAGTCAACGTGGGAGGTCACGAATGCATGAACAAGTGTAGCTGCTGACTCAAAGTCGAGTGATCGTTGGACACGTCTGAGCTGATGCAACCGGTAAAAAGATGTTGCGGACACGTTAGACACATGATGCTGCAGACTCAAGTTCGATATAATGAGAAAATACATAATGGCATGCAAGTATTCCGAAGTTACAAAGGCTTATAGCATGGCCAAAACGTATGCTTCTTTTAAACTCATATAACATAATGGTGCAATTATGTCAAAAGTTTATGCCATAATTACTGCTAAAATTCCATTTTTAATCATCAGTCAGGGTACCGTCAGTTAACGGGGACCCACTTACATTTGGAACATTTTTCATGAAAAAACTGGGGTGTATTTTCATGAATGGCTGCTCTGGTGTCAGATGCAACAAACTACACTATGCAAAACATAGGTTGTTCAAAAACAAACCTGAATGCTGGCAATAGCTGTGTTACCAAGTGCCAAAGTCAAAAGATACCGAAACAGTATTTTGAGCACTTCTGGTCATCAGGGCAGCATGCAACTGATTCACTCACGAGGTGTGATTTCCAATTGGTGTTCAACTGACCTCAAGTCTAGGTAAAACCGTTGTCGAGCTGTAAGCCGTCAAAGTCAGCAGACAACAATTCCCAACAAGAAAAAAGCAGAAAGATGCCTAAGTATTCTATTAGCCACTCTTGCTAGATGTGACACAGCTAAAAACACAGTTGTAGCATAGAAAAACCTACCTACCTAGCTAACCTCACCCTGATTAACGACAAACAAGTACCAGCTGTCATAGATGGACCAGCATTATGGGCCGCCTCATTTGGATCACGCTGTACACAGAGATAAATGCTCAGTGTGACAAACTGGCCAAGCTAGTCAGTCAACTTTCAACTGGCAAAGCATCCACCTTTTGTGGAACTAAGTT
>Ga0126331_1000548_pt1 | contig 11411 bp, 9 predicted proteins | sample InaspJWI98metaG_FD_96379 | JGI IMG/M metagenome (GOLD analysis project Ga0126331, IMG submission 96379) | Marine gutless worms symbiont microbial communities from Oahu, Hawaii - Inanidrilus sp. 2 OAHU.JWI-98 metaG | ecosystem: Host-associated > Annelida > Digestive system > Unclassified | place... | reverse complement strand
GTGCGTGCTTCTGTTGTCATTATTGGTCTGACTTACCGAACCTACTCAGGGTGCTCGATTTATTGCTGCAAATAGTAATACTATCAATACTTGACGACCAGTAAATGGAGAAAGTTTTGTATTTTAAACCAAACACAAACCGAACGCTTACTCAACAATATTGGAAGTTCTGCTAATTTCTAGATTTACCGCAGACTGTCATTGTAATTTCTGTATGCATGGCTTACGTTACAGGCTTAACGCGCATGCCTTTCTTGCGATTTTAGTCGAAGATACTAGCAGCCGACGTTGAAATTGTAAATTGTGGGCAACATAAACGAAACATAAACAACGCGGCTCTGCTCTGTCAGACAAGTGCGTGCCTGCTGTCTGAATACTCTGTATTCTATAAGTGTGTGTCGTGAATTTGAAACTTTCTAACCTCGAAAAAAGCCTCTGTTACAAGCATTCAATGATTTTGGAGAAGTCAAAACAGCAATTTAGGGCGAAAATTATAAGTTGCATCTGAGATTTGTACGATAATATTCATTTTGGGAGAAACTCACCTCTAAAGATATATCTGGAAGAAATAGTAGGCCTACACGGTTCACTCTTCTTTTACTCAAAATAGTTCACAGTTAGCTAGCACATTCACTCAACCACCGTATACTGCTCGAGAAAAATATATAATGTATGTGAGGCTAGAAGGTTGGCACCAACAATCACTCTGGTAGAAAACACTACAGTCTGATTAAGCCGATGACCGGCTATCCGTCAGCTTTTCAACGCAAAGTAAATAATTACTATTTCCTATCGCGTTTCGTAACGTGACTCACCAAATTGCCTATCTTTCAAGTCGTCAAATTACGTCGATCAACGATTGATGGTAGACCGACGACATATCAGTCAAAGTCATATACACTAGCCATGTTCGCTGGCCGTGGACATGGGTTGTGTGGATAGAACACTCGTAAACATGGCCCGTGAACAAGGGTAGTGTGAACTGAACACCCGTGCTGACGGCCCGTGCTGCCAGAAAGCACTGACGTTAACGCCCCAGACCAAAAACGACACCCACGTTCACGGCCTCTGCCGCCCAAACACGGATAGTGTAGATGGACCCTTAACACTACCCGTGTTCGTGGGTGCTCAGTTCACGGCCCCGTGGACGGACCGTTAGTCGGACATCACTTCGAACTCCTGCGAGTGTATCTTTGACTCGTCGACGCTGTCCGTGACGCTGTGGTCGATCTCGTAGAGCAGCCGCGCGACGCGTCGCTCCACCTCCGAGTCGTCGGTGTGCTGGTGATGATCGTCGTTGATCCAGATCGTCGTCGTCGTCGTCGTCGTCGTCGGGTCGCCACGCTGCTGCTGCTTGCTCCCCGTCGCCCGCCTCTGTCGCGGAGGCGGTCGACGCTGTCTCGCCGGGCACGTCACCGCCCGGCGCCGAGGTCCATCGTCCCTCGGGTCCTCGTCGTCGCCTCCCAGGTCCTCGCTATCGACATCCGGGTCCTCACCGTCGACCCACGAGATTTCGATGTGTGGCCGCCGTCGTCCTCTAGGTCTTCCTCGTTGACCCCAGGGTCGTCGTCGTCAAAAACCCGGGTAAATTCGGTAATTCGCCGTCGTCCGCCAGGTCTTCGTCGTCGACCCCCGAGTTGTCGCCGTCGACCCCTGAGTCGTTGCCGTCGACCTCCGGGTCGTCGCAAGCAACCCCTGCGTCGTCACGGTCAATCTCCGGATCATTGCCGTCGATACCCGGGTTGTCGCCGGCGACCCCTGCGTCGTCATGGTCAACCCTTGGGTCGTCGCCGTCGATCGACGGGTCATGTCCATCGTTCCTCGGGTCCTCTTCGCCGACGGTCTCCTCCAGTGCTGCCGCTGACTCGATGCCGGTCAGCGACCGCGACGACGAGATGCTGAAGTGAACGTCGGACAGCTGACCGCGGCGGACGCGCACCGACTGACGCTGGGCTTGGTCGTCGACGTCGTCTTTGGAACGAGTCTCCGAAGTCTCGGACTTCACCGGGATGCAGCGCGTCGTCCGCCCGTCGTCGCGCCGTGGCTCCGGCGGCTGCTGCTCGGCGGTTGACGCTGAGTGACGCCGGTCGAGGCTGAACGGCGGAAACAGGTTAGTCGTATGTAAATAGCGGTTCTGTGTCACTACTTCCGCGATTTCTACACTGCTGAGGTTCATCGACGCGGACGTCGTCAGCGATCGCTCGACGCCGCCACACTTTCCGTGGTCTCTCTGTGTGTATGTCTATTGGACACGACCGTGACCACCGCGAAAACGGCTGAACCGATCGAGGTGCCGTTTGGGTACAGACTCTGGAAAACCCATACTATCATGTACATTCGATGGAATCTGTCGACGCCGCCACGCGTTCCGTTGTTGTATCTTGTGTGTCTGTCTGCTGGGCGTGACCGTGAGCTCTGCAAACACGGCTGAAACGATCGAGATGCCAGATGAGGTCGCTCGACGCCGCCGCAGGGTCCGCCTGTCCAGTCCCGACGCGAGACCGTCGACGTGGAGCCGTCGCGCGACACGTCCGCCTCCCAGCCGGAGTCGCAGACGCCGAGCCGCGACGAGCACTTGCTCGACCACGGCAGCGAGCGCTGAGAGGCGAACAGACCGGCGCTGCTGCTGCAGCTGCTGCCGCCGCCGCCGCCGCATCCCGCGCCACGCACCACCAGCGTACAGCCGGCAGTGTAGCTCTCGCGTCGCCCGGCACGACCCGGCTCCTCCTCGAAGCACGATCCCCCGTCACACTCGTCAACATCTGACGGATCGTACCGACTGACGAAGATTCCGGGTAGCTGCACGATTGCGCTGTTTCGTAGTAACCGTGCATTCGAAAGGATCGCTGTCTATAGCTGTCAGATAAGCACTGCTGTCGAGTAGATCATCTGTGTCAGGCGGCGTGGCGTTAAAATCTGTCTGCGTTTGTGTTTGATCAAGATTCCGGGAAGCTGCACGGCATCAACTCGCTGAGAGCGGTTGCTCAGCGTTGGCGTTTTCCCGCCCTTTTCTTCTTCCCTGTCTTCGTTCTTTCCGTCGGCCAGATACGTCACGTCCGACACGGATTTCTTCATGGTGCTTGTGTCGAACGAGGACGATAGCTTAACGTCGCTAATCACAGTCGTCGAATTGGATTTCATCATCAGTGAATCGCGTTTCTTCTCGCTGTTGACACGCAACACACGTTGTTACAGTTTATTAACAAATATTTGATATAGCTACCGAGCGCCCCCAGTAAATGGTTTTAAGAACATGCCTCACTTCACAAGTTGCTACAGTATCGCCGCTGCCGCATAGACCATTATAGTGGGGCACACCTTCGTGCCCATTTCACACCGCATCTGTCTACATTTTTCAATGGGCAAAAGTTCCGCACATGTTACTCAAAATGCCCATTGCCGTGGGGGATCTGGACCCCCATCAAAGACATGGTTTCTTGGGCCCACCCGACTGTGATCTGAGTGCATTCCACGGCATCTTAATCGTTTTTGCAGAGCTGACGGTCGTGACCAACACACAGACAGACCACGTAACGTGCGACAACTGTAGCAACGGACTGCTTCTATGCTATGCATGCGATGCAGTTCGATAATGTTTATTATAGTTGCTGATCGTCACTAACTGAACCGAGTTTGAGAACTTGCTCTGATTATTAGAAACGATGATGTTAGCTAGCGAACCATGCGTCGAGCAGTCGGAGGTGTTCGAGCAGCTGTTGTCGGTCGGCAGGTGCGAGCTGCGGGTCGCCGGGCTGCGCCGGACGACGCTTCAGCACGTCGATGGCGAACGCGTGCAGCTGGACGCGGTTGCGGAGCCTTGCGGCACGCTCGCGGCGCCGCACGCGCTGCCGCCATTTGTAGACGAGCGCGCCGCCGACCAGCCATACCATCACGCCGACGCCCAGCAGTAATGGCCCCACCACCTGCCCATCAGCAACACCGCCGCCGCCGCTGCCCGCTGATGACATTTGCGCCATAATGCGTGACATTTTGCCGCTGTGGCTCCAGTGAACAGTCTCAGCAGGCGCAGACCGACCCGCGTGACGCGCTGCCTCTCGCAAATCTTGCCATCACAGAGCTGGGCGCTAAATGTGATGAACTGTGTGGCCAGTTGGTCGGTCGAACGTCGACCGTCGCAAGTACTGTCAACTCAGTTCGACCGACGACCGTCGACAGTTTATCACAGTGAGCGTCACCTGTGTGTACAGTACGATGGGCATAACGCAGCACGAGGCCGTCTGCGGTAGCTGGAACGGTTGTTTACTTTTGCTCAATCATTATTGCTCGCTCGCTATGCTAGCACGGTCTTAGCTATGGTTATGTCCGTCCGTCTGTCCGCCAAGGCCTTCGACCTCATACACTATGTTATAAGTTAATTCAGGTATCTACAAAATAAGGGTACTTCTCTCTGGAACTTTGTCCTAATTAAAACACTGGACTCAAAAATTTTGCCATGTGCGGCACGTCGATCGTCACAACGTGTAGTCAACTTAGCTTGACAAAGGTGGACGCTTACGTGTGATAAACTGTACCGTCGTCGTTTAGCTAAGTTGACAATACTTGCGAAGGTTGACAGCTAGTATATGGCGTCCGTTCATCGTCCACTTCTGTCTACAGCACGATTCCGTCACACGAGTTCATCTGCTACACGTTTTGATTTGTCGTGGATTTGTTTTTTTATTTTATTCATCAATCTACATCCAGAAGGCGGTACACAATTTCACAAAAAAAGCACAATTTAAAAAATAATAAAATAAAGATAAAACAACCGTGTGGATTAAATGGCCAACAAAACTTGTACAACGCTCTTACAGGTTGCATACAATGTACAGTTGACAATATAAACGAGACTGATACCGAAACAAGTTGTGCAAGTAAGTAAAGGATCATTTTCTGCTGTGCGATATAACTCGCTCATTCTCAACTATACACTGACAGGTGAGAGAAGCAGGTAGAAGTCGGGAGAGTTACCTGTAGTACGACGATGATGACGCGCGGCCGACGTGCAGGCGAGCTGAGCACCGGTCCGTAGCCGGCCGTCGTCATGAAGACGCCGATCACGAACGACGCAAGGCTGGCGACGACAGCGCACTGGGCGGCCGTGCGGCACCGGTCGACGACCGCAAGCCGCGCAGGCCTCGCCGCCACGAGCCTCGGCCTCGCGCCGGCGGGCACCTGCGAAGCCGAGTCGATCGAGACCCAGAGCGATGTGCGGGCCGTCAGCGAGCAGTCAGTCTCGCGCTCTGACGACTCCGACGTCATCGCCGCCGCCGCCGCCGCGTCATTCCACACACTAGAACATGCTGCTACTGTAGACCGCATCGCTGTTGTCACCTAGCGAATAGCGTTGAGTTTATCGACCTCGTGCGAACGCGTGCTGCTGCGCTGCGCATAATGTTCAGTACGTTGACAGCCTGCTGCCCCGTAGCGAATAAGGCTGACAGTGTCGACCGCAGGTAAATCTGGGCATGCCCAAATACGACCCCCAGAAATACTCCTTCCCGTAACGGGATCCGGCCCCCACCTAATACATGGTTTCTTTGATCCTCAAGAGTCCACGCCCCCTAATGGCATCTCGATCGGTTAATCCGTTTTAGCACAGCTCATGCTCGTAAATCACGAACACGCAGACAGACCACGCTACAACGCAAACAATAGACCACATCTTATGCTACGCCTCACAGTGCGGCCTAAAACTGCCCTAGATCGAAGACCGATGTCAAACCGACCGCGTTACCATCCTGGCAAACCTCAACCCTAACTCTTGGCCTATGACCTTGATTTTCGATCCTTCGCGAGCCATGGTCATTACCCATACACGTGCAAAACATCAAGGTCAAGGGTCAGTCGGTTCAAAAGTTCGAGCGTAAACAGACAGACGGACACGACCGAGTTTATTACCTTCGTTGCTATCGTGATCGATAACCAGCTTCTGCAACCGCTCCGTTGACTCGGACTCATCCAACCGTTTCAGCAGCGGGCGTCTTTAGCTCTGGCGGCCATCAATTATTCACCTACACAGGTGCCCGCCCGTCCGCTCGCTGCCGACAGGTGAGTTCGATGCCAACGGCACAATGAGACCCACGTAATGTTCTTGGCATCGATTCGCGCAGGTGTGCGTGGACGAAGCATCGGACAACAATCAGTGCAGCGGACAGCACGCACGCACGCACGCAGCGTGTACGAACGAGCACTAGACTGAAGACTCTGGAGGCTCGTCGACTGCAGCCGCTGACTCGCAGCGCCAGTCGCCAGTCGCCAGTGATTAGCTTCAGCTAGGGTTGCCACCTTTTCACTTTTCCAATCCGGGACGCGGGTCTGGGGCAGAGCCCTCAGCCGATGGGTGTCCGGGGGAAAACTTTTGGAATTCTGTATGTGATTTGGTGCATTTTGACGAAATCTGGTGGCAGTTATATGTAGGCTGCCGGACCCGGTACATTCGTAACTTTGCAATAAAAACTGAACCGATATACCAATCACAGTGTCCTCGTGATTGTACTGCAGTGTTACCGCTGCTTGTGCTTAGTAACGAGCATGCCTTGAAATCCGGGACATTTGGCGTCCCGGGGCTGGTCCTGCTGGGACGCGGAACCACATGGCACAAATCCGGGACATCCCGGGAAATCCGGGCTACGGGTGGCAACCCTAGCTTCAGCATCATTCAAGTCACGTGAACTGAACTGAACTGACCTGCATGAAGTCGACCCAGTTACGCGACGCGTTTATCGGTCGCGCGCGTCAGGGTCACGACTTGATTGGCTGCAGCGAAACTATAGGACGGCTGGTGATCAATCAGTTCGTGCGCTGTGAACACTGCCATTGGAATGCACGTGTTCAGAACTGGAGTTCAGATCAGTTTCATGTGTTGTGAACAGACCTTAAGCCTCATCTACATCACATGCAATAAATTGAACTGGCAACATTATTCTGAACACGTGTATTCCAATGGGAGTGTTCACAGCACCGGAGCTGAAGTTTGCAAATTACGCAACCTAGTTCGCTGTGTCTGCAGCCAATCAGTCCGAAGTAGTTCGATGCGCCGTGACGCGGGACTGTGCGCACGACCAGGGGTGTAGTCCTAAAAAAGTAGGGGGGGACGCCTGAAACAAGACTTTGACAAATATTTTTAAACAATTTAGGCCTAAATACACGTACACTCATACACGTCAGAAAAATTGCCACAGCCGATCTTTGGTCTTGTCCTGCTATACAGCTAAGCCTACTCATGTTTGAGTGTCTGTAGCAGATCGATATTAATTCTGCTGTACTGAAATTATCTAACACTGCGTTTCAGTAAGTAACCAGTTGCAACAGTGGACTAACGTTTGCACGAATTTCAGTCCAAAAAAGTGGGGGGGGAGTGGACGACTCGCCCCCTGTCGAAAAAGTGGGGAGACGCCGTCCCCGTCCCCACTACACCCTTGCGCACGACAAACTAACGTCCGATGTAACTGGGTCGACTACTATGACAACTAGTTCAGGTCTCACTTCAGTTTTTGCGATGTGAACGAGGCTTTGGCGACGAACTAAAATTAACGTCATCATAAACATCCGTCTGTCGCACGTTCCTGGAAGCGCTACCGCCGTCTACTAACTTACGTACGACAGGATAAGAACTGTTTAGTGCGTGGTGCCCGACAGTCAGTTTGCCGCGCAAAAGCACGAACAGAAAACTATGAAAAAGAAAAGCAGACTGTACATAAGGGCATACCTCCACAACGCTACATTAAAATCGACACAGTGTCGTTACCGACATCGGCCAAAACTTTCCCACACTGCGCTACAACTAGTTTCTAAAGTCAGTGATTGGCATCTAACTAATTTTTGTGTTCCGTTCATGATACAACTAGAAAAGCGATGCTTCTGATAATATTATACATGTAGTAAGTGAAACTGTGAAACGTAAGTACAAACATAAACTCTGTTCTTAAATTCTAAATTTGAAAAAATATGGCATTTGCAAACTGGTGAAAGAAAGAGCGAGACGTTTAAACGTGTGCAAGACAATTAGGCAAGTCAAATATAAGCAAGTTTGTTTGTTCAGCATCCAATGTCAGCTATCAACGTGATACTACGCGCATTTGCTGCTGAGCGCCGTGCTGTGCCGCCGCTGCTGCTGAGTGCTAGCCGTGCAGCAATCGATCGATCGATCGATCGATGTGCCAGCCGAGCGCACAGCAGCAAACGCGCAGCAGCGGAGTGCGGCGGGCGAATGATGGGATAGACGGACAGACAGACGGACGCCCGGCCGTTACATGGACGCTGCTCCGCATACTATGCGAGCAGTGTAAAATCTGGGATAAGGCTGACGGACGGTAAGAATCGGGGAGGTGATTCCAAACAGAAGATGAAGCATATCGATAGAAGCGACCGCGGACGATGATGTCGATGGACAAGCAGGAGTGATAAATCTATATGAGTTGCATGGCGCGGTCGCTCTGCGATGGCTCAGCTTCTTGATAAGTTAGCCTAAAACCCGGTCCTGGTTTTAAAACTGCGTCCAACCCGGTCAACTAATAAAGCGACGCACGGGCGTGTATATCTTCAATCTGCCAGCTAGATCGAGAGCCCTTCAACGTGTCGACGGTCGTATCTTTTTGTAGCCTGAAGGCAGTTTATAACGAGCAGCAGCACGCGATAATGAATTTACGTTAAAAACTGACCACAGTGCCTGGCATTACAGCTAAAAAGGTACGTATCACACGCCGTATACTGCATATTTGCTGACGTCGCCATAAGGCTATGCCGCCAGATAAATGCACAAAAAAATCGATTTCAAAAAATCGATTGCCTTGTCATTGATGAAATAAACACTGGAAACGTTTAAGTCATTTTTCGAAAGGGCAGCTTCGCCTTGGAGAAGAATGGCAAAGGGAAAAGATTAAAAAGGAAACTCAGACAGCACAGTGATTGAAGTGAATTAACCATTGGAGATAAGAAACTTTAATAACAAAATATGAGTAGGCCTAGACTATAGAAGCTGGGATGACAATTAGCGCATCGCAAGAACTGACATCATAATTCTTCAGACTTTTCCAGAAGTGCAGATTGTCAAACAGTTAAGCAGCGCCAGTGTGAAGCGAGTAGCGGCCAGTCGCGAAGCCCTTTGAAATTACTTTTCAAAAATGTACAGACCTCTAGATTAGCGGTGTTCAGTTCCTTCGAACAGTGTGAATACTACTCCCATCCCACCTGCGGATCTGTGTTCGAGACAGCGCAAAATAGTTTCACCAAGACCACGAGCCAACATGGCTCCTGTACCATATGCATTAGCCAATAGCTTACGCTGACAGTTATCCACGTGTTCATTGTCATGACTGTTTAGTATAGTTGCGCAAGATCTATAGTACTTCACCAATACGTGATGCCCGTTAGTAGTTCTGATATTGTAGGCAAGTTTGATGAGTGTTGGATGCAAATGCAGCGACCGAATTAGCTGGTGTGGGATGGCGAATCCAGCAACATAACTGTCTGTCAGGAGTTGGTACACCATTCTGCCACCACGGAGGGCAGAAGAATGGCGTGAAGCTCGTTCCACTCGTTTGAAACGCCAACCCGGAGTCTGCAGCAAACGCGATCTGGCGACAATCGTTGTGGGAATAGTATCTACACGTCTCAACCGGCTGCTGACAGTTACCGATCGCATAAACATGTTCCGTGTGGGTGTTCGCATTAGAGTCGTCAGAACGGAAACGTTGCGTCACATAGCCGGGGAAGGCGATATATCCGCGGCGTCCAGACCGGGACGGAGAAACGTCCGGGGCGGGAAGTGTCCGGGAGGAAATGTCCGACACTCGCTGGGAAGTCCGGGGTGCTCGAAATCTGCGCGCTCGCCTGAGCAGGCTGCCGTCGGCGAACATGTTGCGACAGAGCGGATGAAGCGTCCAGAAGCCGCCGTTTCCGGCCGCCCGACTCGTCTTGCCGTCGACGCTCGGCGCCCGGCGGCGATCGACTCTGACGAAGCAGTCGTTCAGCGACAGGTTATGACGGATCGAGTTCTGCCAGCGGCGCACGGCGGGATCGGCGCCGCGCAGCCGGAAGTACGGGAAGCAGGTGGAGATGTAGCGGTAGATGTCGGCGAGCGTGGCGCGGCCGCCAGGTGCGCTCGCGATCGCCATCGCGATCAGCGCCACGTACGAGTACGGAGGCCTCGTCGCCGTGCCAGCACCTTGGCGCACCTGCGTCGTTGCTAGGAGATGGTCCGCGTCGCTTGACAACGAGGCAGTCGTCTCGGGAACTATCACTTCCGGTTCAACACCACGTGACAGCGGCATCGAGGCGTAGCGAGTGTGACCGCCGACGACTTGTCCGAATGCACCGCTGTCACTGCAGCGACGTTCACGACAACCGTCACGGCTGAATACGCCCGAACCTAGCGTTGCCATTTCGTCTAACGTTTACTGCTTCGATCAATTCTGTCGAATTTTGCCTTAATATCAGCCGCTTTACCGTATACTGCAGATAGCATCGGTCGTCTGTCTGTCCAATTGTTGCACATTGGCTTACTATGTGGACAGCGACTGGCGATTCTGTTTCGGTCGACAATGGAATGCCATTAGGCCGATAATTTTCCTTTATTTCTGCTTCAGCGAACACTGCCAGCTGCAGACTGCAACAAATAAGCCGGGTAATGGGGTAAACAGGTCAGGTATACACCATGTAGGATACATTAATACAAGCGCCCGGAGGCAATAGGTATTATATGGCGGCGATAGCGGGACAATTTGAAGTCTCGGTGGCACTGGACAGCTCGGAGCAACCCGGCTAATAGTAATTATTGCGCGTTACGCCAATGCTGAGTGTCGTGTTGGTTCGAATGCTCGGCAAAGCCGGAGACTTGATCTACAGGCACTTGTCATGCCGCAGTAGTCGTGCGCGCGATTGGCACAAATCCGCCGAGATTACTGCGCACGGCAGCCCAGGTAATTGTAAGTCACTGACACTACCACCTATACAGACCATACAATAGCGCCAATTAGGCTACACTCGACCCGCTGCGGTTATACAGGATGCATAGGCCTATACGAGAGCGATGAGGCAAGAACAAGCGGCGTCGCGATTTCGTTTCTTCTCGTGGGCCTATCGTGTTTCTGCAGTGGAATTCCAATGCATTGCTTATACTCACAATCACAATTAGACTCCGCCCCCTGTTCTGTGCTGCTGCATAATGGTGGTTCAGTCTGAGTATGAGTATTTTGAGTATTTATTGAACAACATGTAACAAACGTACATGCAAATCATGACTTTAAAGCAGTGGCACAGCAATGATAGAAAAAGTAAAATAAACACTACAACATGAGTAAAAAAAACTGGCAATGAGGAAAACATACTACTACTAGGGTTACTACATACTACTAAATCTATTTAAATCGAAAAAGACTACGTATAATAAAAGACTTGCGACTAAAACT
>Ga0126331_1000547_pt1 | contig 11422 bp, 5 predicted proteins | sample InaspJWI98metaG_FD_96379 | JGI IMG/M metagenome (GOLD analysis project Ga0126331, IMG submission 96379) | Marine gutless worms symbiont microbial communities from Oahu, Hawaii - Inanidrilus sp. 2 OAHU.JWI-98 metaG | ecosystem: Host-associated > Annelida > Digestive system > Unclassified | place... | reverse complement strand
TTTTTCATGCGCACAATTAATAATGTGCGAAGTCAACATGGCGGCAGCCGCCGTGTGATTTTTTTTTATTAAAAAGCCATATAATAAAATATGAAAGTCGTAAAATATCAAGAAAAAAAATTGGCAAAAACACCATAGCCATTGTCAACGTTAGCAAACATTAAAAGTGAACACAGCCCGTGAATATGGGCGTCCAAGATTAAACCCGTGTTGATGGGCCGCGTTGACGTGAACGTGGGTAATGTGTAGTGTAGTCGCTATTGCGATACACAATGTCTCAGAATGACGTCGCAACTTTCTATTTTGAAAATGACTTTTTGGACTTTTTGGATTTTTTTTACAAAGTAGTAGGCCTACGGTGACATTTTAAAAGTGTGGTGTGCCACTTTATAAACATTTATTCAAATTTATTTGGAATTTTGTATACCAAAGTGTTAAGATCGGCTCTTTTTGACCGATTTATTTCTAGAATTATAGGTGTACGTTTTGGTGACACACTGTATAACAAGTCTATGTTCAGCTACCTACGTACGCTCACAACGTGGCACTGCCCGAATTTCTCGCTGCACGCCGCTGCTGCAGTAAGCGATCATATTTCCTGACTGCGGGCCCATGCTTGGACAGACAGACGGACGGAGAGGCCGACACCGTGCCGTTTTCTAGACCCTACTCCGTATATTATGCGTGCAGTGCCAATAACGAGCGATGGACTGTATCGCATATTATGCGTGGTATCGCTGGTACGGTCCATCGCTCGTTATTTCCTCATTTCTGTTGGTCGCTCGTAGTCGGTTCGCAAATAACTCAGTGAAAAAAATGCAAAAAAATCTAAAAATTATTGCTAACTTCTCCAAAATATTGCCTTTCGTGCTGCGTTCTTACCACGGTCGCAATTCGCAGTGGCCCAGTGGCTAGCGCTTTTGACTGCGGTGTGAGAGGACCAAAGCTCGAATCACACCGCAGACGGTTGTGTTTATCGCGACAGCCGTTGCGATATACAGCCTTGGGTACGGGCTGCGCACCTTTACTGCACTGCCTAGGTCGACTCAGCCTTCCACCCCCATGACGGTAAAATGAGTATCACCATGGCTGAGTAGTAATGACAATGGCGATGGTGGATGTGGACGGTAGCTGCCAATTTTCGGCAGACTCACAGCCCAAGTCGATTGGCTTGGTCTGAGGGTTGGCTGTCGCCGGCGCTCAGTCTACATTCATCAAATGAACCGGGTGAACTCTCGCAATGACTTTGGTCATAATGATGGCACCATGAACAATGTCGTGGTTATTATTGTTATTATTATTACGGGTGTCGTGTTACACTCACGCTGACGGGCCAATACCGGACGGTGACAGTCCAATCCAGTTGACTGCGAAAACACGCCAATTGTCGGTCAAGTGCGCTGTTGCAACCTCATCACGGCCTCTGAAGAAACTCGAGCAATTTCTTACAAGCAACAAAAACGGCTTTTTCGCGCGAGATTTCTCTCGAGAATTGGACGAGTGACGCTGTCGTGGAGCGCTGTGGGCCACCAGCTGAGGTCATTAGCCGTCGCAACATCGAGGAGATTTGATGTGATCACAGCAGAAGATAAAAGTCACTACCACTATGTTGTTGACCGGCAGCGGACAAGCCTCGAGGCGTATCTGGCTGTGACAAACCCTGCTGATACATGGATACTCACGTCTCGTTCACATCGCGCCAACTGAACCGAACAGAAGTGAACCGGCCCAGTTAGATCAAGCGATATGTAGGTCATGTGCACAGTCCAGCGTCACGTCGCATCGATCTGCTTTGTACTGATTGGCTACAGACACAGCGAACTGGGTCGCGCAGTTCTGAACACGCATATTTCGGCGGCAATTCGCGAACTCTAGTTCCTGCGATGTGAACGATCCCGTTGGTTTGCATGAATTTAGAACTTGAGTTCCGTGCAGTTCGGTTGGGTTCATGTGACGATGATGCAAACAAGGCTTTATGCAACTGAAGAGCGGCTGCCGCTCACCGCGTCATCATCCCACGCTGACAGTCGCAGTCTTCGCTTCGAACCGACCACGTGTGATCACATGATCACAGAACTTGCTTGTTGCCCGCTTTCTTGTCTTCAATCATCATCGTCACCATCTGTGTCAACGTCACCGCTCACCAGTACGATTGCGTTCAACCTGTTTGCGTGACAGCCAACAATTTACGTCATTCTCGTAGCAATTCGAACTGAATTACAAAGGTATGCGACTTATTGCTACCAAAACAAAACATTATTTAAGCATATAGGAGCCGCGTCGCGTAGCATGGACAGCTCAGTGGATACTTCGTGGCCTTGTGGCGCTGTTGTTTTTTTCTCTTTGTTCTATTTCCTGTTGGGTTTTACGTTTTGCTGACTTTAACGGCTTCTGAATCGACAGCGGCTCCATCTAGATCTACTGTCACTATACATAGGGTGACAATTACGTAGTTTTGTTCCATATCTATGCCAGTTGGTTTTCGCCACCATCTTGTGGGTAAAAGTCTGATAAATGTTTGTAACTGTTTAAATACGCTTTATTAGTAAGTTAATGATCATATGGACATTTCCTTAAACCAACTGATTCAATTTTATTTGAATAACACACTAAATCTTCGCCCCTTAACTACACAAATAATTTCGTGTTATACTCGCAAAATGGCGATCGTATCGTGAACACAGATTATGTGACGTCATTTCACCCTATATGTATAGAACACCAATGGGAAGCCATTCCTTGCGAGTCGATTTGTACAATGGGCATGCTGTTCCGACCACCGGAAGTACCAGAAATCGTGACGTGGTACGGCTATTACCGGCATACGAGTCTTGTTTATTGCTCTCGCCCATTCGATCGCTTTAGCGAGACAAGAACTGGGCACTGTCAATAGGTGATGGCTGATGGGACGTGTAGTATCCCTGATTGAGACAATTGTAGAGGAGTGCGGGCCGCCGGGCGGAGCTAAAGTATGTAACGACGGGTATCACAAACTTGGAAATCAGGCGGCAACAATGCTGCATTCTACTCACACTACGTATTAATACAGTGATTCAAAACGTGAATTAGGCATTTTCGCCAGATCAGTCCGTGTTGAACTTCTGAAGTTCTACTACGTGGTTGCAGCGCCACAGACGCAAGTACCGCCCGCTACGCACCACGCTCCTTCGTCCGCTATACGAGTCCTCCTTTAGACATCAAAAGAGGTACAGGAAATTAGACACGTCCAATACGCTTCTGATTTCGTGGAGCTGGGATTGGAGTGTCGCGGCGAGTCGTTTCCAGCTTTGTTTTACGTCGTCAGAGCATCTGGACGACGGGCGTCAGCGTTATTACTCACGCTGCTCCATGGGATTTTTAACACGCCAGACCTCCGACATTTGTGACCGCCAGCATTTGTTGAGTAAAAAAACTCGCTAAAGGCTTGTTCACAGCACATGAACTGAACTGACTTGAACTGACCTGAACAAGTCAAGCCAGTTACATGACGCGTTTATAGGTCACCACTATACTTCGTACTGATAGCTTCCAGCGAAAGTAGGACGATTAGTGTTCGGTTAGTTCTTAATACGTGTATTTCAATGCGGCTGTTCTCCCTGAAGTTTGCAAAATAGTTTGCGAATGGGAGTTCAGTTTATGTGCTGTGAACAGGCCTTAACTGTCGAGTCGTAGGGTGACTCGGGGGAGTCGCAGCCCAGGTCGCTGTAGACTCGAGAGAGTCACAGAGCGCGTCACCAGCACGTCGGCCCGGAACGTGTCTGCGGGGTTGAACGACTTGCAGCACATCATACACCTGTGGATGAAAAGTATGATGGTGTAGGCGGGGTGCTCATATCTCTTTCTTAGAACTTAGCCTGAAGGCGAATAAGACATCGAAGTCGATGACGTATGGCCAGTGTCACACCAGATCCCCGGTTACCTTCCCAGCTTTTGGGCATTACGGCTTTCTGACGAGTTCCAGTTTCTACTGCTTGATACCAAAGGAATATGTGTGTAAACAACTTGCCCAAGGTTGTTACTTGACAGCGGAACGGCCTGGAGTCTGAACACGCAACCTCTGAGTCGTCAGTCCAACGCCCTAACCATTACATCATCAGGCCACATATGTGGTGGGTAAAAAGGTAAATGAGTGCAATACCCTATTAGGATGTGCAGGTGCTAATCTCCCTTTGTTAGGCCGTGAGCCTGTAGGTGGATAAAGCACTGAAGTCTGTGATGCACAGCCAGTGCGACGCCAGACCTGTGGTTACCTCCCTAGCCGCAGGGCATCACCGCCCCTTGACCGGTACCAAATTATACTGCTTGTTGAGAGGCATGCGTGTGCGAACAACTAACTTGCCCGAGGTTGTTATCTGAAAACGGAACGGCCGAGAATCGAACCCGCGACCTTTTGAGTCGCAAGTCCAACGCTCTAACCACTACACCACCAGGCCAACATAGGTCTACGTGGGTGGACGTGATAAAAGTGCGCAGTGAAGGCAGATTGCTGACACGTGACACGTGAACATATACTCATGTAGGCCCCGAAATGAATAGATTAAACAAATGCAATTTTATATCAGACGACCAAATAATTGTCAATATTTTAGTGACTGTTGCTTACACTAGTGCACATATCACGGCAAGCTCTGAGCGGTGTTTGTGTTTCCGAGAAATCTAAATAAGACTGATTGCGCTAGAGCAGCAAATTGGACTTTGAAGACGCTATAAATAGATTCAGATGGACCCTGCGGCTCCAACGAGCAGCGAACTGCCTTAGCTGTAACGTCTGTCGCAAGCCGGTATTGTGTCAAAACGGCTGTACGGATCGATCTGATTTTCGGCAGGGAAACTTCTTTCGACATGCCGTACATTGTATTTTAAAGGTAGTCCACTATCTCTATAATTAATGTACTTTTCCCCCTGGAAATATGCCCGAAGGCCGAAACTCCAGAAACTGCAGAAAAATTTCGCAAGGCACGTCAATCGCCACATCGTCAACTTAGCTCAACAAAGGTGGACGTACAGTGTGTTAAACTTGACCGTCGCTGGTCTAAGTAAAAAGGCAAAGGTAGCCAATACTCGATTGCCAAGCTTAGCGTTCCGGAGCTGATCCCGGTTCTTGGCAGTCAGCCTGCAGGTGACGTGAGTCATAAACCCGGCGGTAGGCTGCCATTAATTTCCGCCAGGCCTGCAGTTACCCTCGCAACCCTTAAGAAGGCTGCTACCAATTTCTCTGCTTGGTGAACAGAGGCACGATGGGTGTGAACAGTTTGCCTAAGACTGTTACCCGACAGCGTCGGGGCTGGGATTTAAACCCAGGCCCTTCTGCGCCTGAGTCTGGTACGCTATATACCACTCGGCTACCGAGCCACCCACTGACGAGCTTGGCCGTGCAGCTTGTCACAGTGAGCGTCCACCTCTGTATAGAGCACGATGCGCGAGAGGCAGCTCGTCGCGCAGTTAGATCCACGACAGAAGATGTTTGTATTGAAATCCCGTACGCGGCAATGGAACTCATTGCAATCGTTGTTAACTCCGCCCACGCCACTTTGCGGCGACAGACACCCAATCAGACTGCGAGTAGAAGGTAAAATGTGCAATATCCAGTTCACAGCGTCCGACCCGACCCGACCCGATCCGACTGGACAAAACTGTTTTATCGCGTTGCGTCGGCGTCGGCAGTGTCAGTTGGTAGGCGGGGTGCTCATGTCCCTTCCTTAGGCCTTGATCACGTATGCAGATAAACCAGTTAAGTATGCGACGCATGGCCAGTGTGATGCCAGACCTACTCTTTCCTCCCGGGCCGTAGTGCGTCACTGCCTTTTGACCGGTACCCGGTACAAAGTAAATTATATTGATTGGTGACATCTTAGCCGAATTATTCTGCTGTTATCACACCGTCCAACGACATGTTTTAGTGACACGCACCTGGCTATTTATTTATTTATCGGTCATCAATAAGTACTGCTATACTACACAGCGCGATAGCAATACCGCCCGTCTATTTTTATCTGCCACACGCTGCCAGACGCTGGATTGTATTTAAAACAACTGAATCAGTTGTCACTCTAGTTTTCTTATGCCCAGTGGCGAATCCAGAGGGTGGTGAGGGGGACAGGCATACAGCTATTTTTTTTGCCCGTGAAAAATACCACCATCACTAGCTTGCTTAATTTACTTACCGATTATGTGGACGCCAGTATAATAACTATTTAATATAAAGTCATCATCTACGTGGCAAATTGTTACAACCGGAAGCGATTTGTAGACTCAAAATGCATAAAAAGCGTTTGGCAACTGACAGGGGGGGGGCTTACAGCGCTCCCCAGACATTTAAGGATCTAAGGGGGTCGCTGCGCGGCAGGAAATGGAGGGCAAGCATGGGATAAAAGAGGAAGAGGGAGGGCGGGTGAAGTAAGAAGAGGGATCACTCCTTACCACCAGTTCCTGGATCCACCACTGCTTCTACCAAAGACCCTGGTGAAATTTCAACGGGAGCAACTCTCAGCGGGGTGCCAAATATACGTGGGGTACTAAGTAAAATTGGCGATTTCCGACCGAAATTTCTCTATATCCAGGAAACGATACTATACACAAGGAAGACTGTGATAAATGATATCGAATGGCAGGATTTAGCAATCCTGAATGACTTCATCTCAAACTACCCGTAGGGGTTATATATTATGTCCTGTATTTGCACTGTTTGATAGAAACGCCAATGGAAATTTACAAATCATGCTAGATGTGTGCGATCAGAGGCCCAGTTCTGTACCCGGAAAGATGAGTTACAATACTTCATGTGGCACACAGATTGATCACGGTGAAGTTAGTGAAAGCCGACCTATGGGCGATACAGAGTGTATGCAGTACCAAGTTCGGCGTGCAAATATCGATAGATGTGACAGGTGTTTGTTGACCTGCGGCAATAATGTTTCTATACCGCAATGATATTCGTGTCCTTGGCAGTCATGCAGGGCGTGCAAACTATTCGCACCCCGTCTTCGGTCTGTCAAGAAGACGATTTGTACCGCAGTGGCGTGGAGATCGAGTGGCGAATAGTTATCTACTAAAACTGTAACTAAAATTTTAGTTAAACTGAGTTTCGGTTCAAGTAAAACGCTTAGTTGTCCGTCATTACCTGGACAGATCGAAGGTGGGGCATGAATCGTCGCACAGTGTCGTGCAGATGCTGTAGCCTACTGGAGAGACGTGGCGTGTTGTAGGTGTTCTCCAGGGCTCGTGTCAGCGGTCGTTGCTAACGATGCGTACCCTGGCTTGGACGACTCTGTCCATACTAATTCTGTCGGACGCCTGCGGCGCCGGGCGCCTGCCGTACCGGCGGCTACGGTCAAGGACCGGGACGCAGGAGGGCTGCAGGTGCGTGCCTGACCAGTCAACTTGGCTCGACATACGTGGACGCTCAGTATGATAAACTTAGGGGGTCGTCGATCGAACTAAGTTGACAGTATTTGCGACGGTCGATGTTAGACCGACGAGCTTGGCCACGTAGCTTGTCACACTGAGCGTCCACGTCTGTCTAGAGCAGGTGCGTGCCTGACCAGTGGGAGGGCGTGATGACGACCACCGAGCACGAGTTCGACTTTCACGACGGCCGCCATAGCGAAACCGGGAGCCACGTGCGCGTCTACTACGACTACAGCAATCGCAAGTTCGCTACTCACGACCTCATTACCGGGCGACGCTCGGTCGCCGACTACGCCGCTGTAAGACGCTTATCTTCCTATCGAACGTGGCACGATATATTTACGTACGCCCACTATCCTGCTTAATTTGCCGCACAGAACCCAGACTGAAAAAATAACGAACTAAAGTCAAAAAGCGTTAAGCCTGGAATACTCGGTCCAAGTTGCAGTCCGCAAATGAAATCCCCAGGGAAGAAGGCAGTCTAGGGCAGGAGGTATTCGTATCTCCGTGAAACATACGCATTTCTTTTAAGCCAGCAGTGACAGAATGAGGAAGTAACGGAATGGATGGTGAGAGTGATGAATCGACATAGATGATCTGATACATGTAGAGTGAGTTGAGTGAGAAGTAGGAAGACTGGCGATATGTAATTTTTAATCATAGAACTGTCATCGATCGAGGATCGAGGTCAAACGGACCGCGTTATTACGCTCACACGCGCTGGATTCGGTCGATGCCACTGGCCTCAGCCGTGCGCACGCCTTGTCGTACCAGATCGTAGCTAATAACGTCATAATGGAAACCTACTGTTACGGCCGTCAATCAATAGGACGCCCTAGCAGATACTCGTGTAGCCCACATATTTGTATTGACCTTTGACCTATGACCTCGACTTTAAATACAGGTCATGACGCATACACCTGCAAAAAAATCCAGGTCAAAATCAGTTGGTGCCAACGACAAAATGAAAACAAACGGACGGACACGACCGATCGCATTACCGCGGTAAGTAACAAAAGTAATGTTCGTAAGTTAAGTAAGTAAGTTGGTCAAGAAAGTGTGACCAGAGATGAGACAATGCAGATATGTTCTTCAAATCACGATGCTTTGGTGCCATTGAACCTGTTCAGTTCTGTCTTCTGGAAGTCAGCTCATGGTCAGTAAAGTGGCCTCGTCGGGAACTACGATGTTCGCCGACGTAGCTGGCGGGTTACAGAACGTGCAAACTCCAGGGCAGCAGTGCGACTATGCGGCTCTCCGATGTGCATTGCACCATATTACTTACGCTTATGCAATTTGGTTAAAAATTTTAAATTACACAGAAAAATGTAATTTTGTTACAACTACGAATTGTTTTTTTTTAAATTTTGATTATTATTTTGGATTAAATTTTCAATTATAAAATAGTAATTTCAAATTAGTTTAAATTACAAATTAGGCCTACACTGACTATTGACTAGATTGGTGACGATCGAAGCGCGGCATTCTCAATTAGTTTACTCTGTTAAAGGTGGCAGGTGATAGTAAGTCTCCCGCAGCTATCAAATGAAAGCCGTTCTTGAATTCAGACACGTTTTGTCTCATTGTGTGACGTTATAACTGACTTCTATTCAGCTTGGAGTGCGGCGATATATTGACACGGAGGTGTGGCGGTAGGGGAAAAGCGAGATTGCGGCGTAGTATTTGCAAGATACTTTAAAAAGATACATTTTGAAACTGTCTTGACAAAATGTTGATACTTTCGAAGACTTTCGAAAGACACTGTTTAGTCGAATAATTCAATCATATCGCCTACACCATTATACCGCGCGACGCTATGCAAGCGCGGTACTAGCTATGGCCCTGTGTCTGTGTCTGTCTGCCTCTGTCACAAGTCAGAGTTCTATCGAAACGGATCAACGAATCGAACGGGAGCGTCCTTCCATCTATCCTACCCTGCGTTATAAGGAAATTCGGGTATCTCCAATCCATCATGACCAAATGTAGGTACCTACATTTGTGCAGAAGTTAACAAGATTTAGACTAATTCAGCGTGTTGCTCACTCCAGTAGGCCCTACTTCATTATTATTAATATTATTATTTTTTATACCCCAGGTAGTATAGATCGTGACGGGGTTAAAAGCTAAAAGCTAAAAACAAATATAACTTCAGGCTAGAGGCTATTATTATTATTATTTTATTTTTATTTTTATACCCAGGTAGCAAAGATCCCCGGGGTTAAAAACAAAAAAAGCTAAAATCAAATGTCGGATGGCTATACATGTAGGTCCGGTACAAGGTCAACTGGCAGAGTGTCGTGCAAAAGCACGGAGCTGAAGCGTTTTATTATTATTATTATTATTATTTTAGCCCACCAGCATAAAGCCGCAGGCAGAAAAAAAACTACGCTAGACATACAAAATTACAAACTCTGCATCACATTTTGTCTGCCCATCTGTCTGCCATCCATTTCGTGTGGGTTGGAAACTCGAAACTAAATGCCAAATCAAAAATCGAACTTGATGACAATTTTTAGTAGGCCTATAGCAACGTAGATTTCGACAATAATAGTTAATCATGCAGGAAACACGTGAAGTAAAAGGTCTTAGGCCACGACATACACTACACATGGTTGTCTCGTGTCAAATACGACCACGTAAAATCCAGCGAAACGATAAGCTTTAAAATTAAAATCCAATAGTTGTGAGCGAGGTGAAACCAAATCACAAAAGATGTACATAACGATTGAATTGCAAGTCGGCATTAACGTGTACGATACGATACGAGATGCTATTTTAACGTGCGCTCGAAAGCCTGACATGAATCAGTTTAATCTGCAGCACGGAGCTTAATCTACCGTGTTGACCATCAAAACTGCATATTTCGTAATTCTGAGAAATAGGCGGTAACACATGCCTAGAGAAAGCTGCATTCACGTCAATGTACGCGATGCGAAGTCGTATAGGCTAACGCACGCAATAACGTAAATGGCGATGAACATCGGTGCCTGCGGCCAGGTTGTCAAGCGTAAGCTGTTGATAACTCGAGACTCGACATATGCGACTAAGCGACTCATTTATACAGAATTCGTATGTAACGTATACGGCAAATAACAAATAGTTTGTCACGTTACATACGAACGCTCATCATTTCGTTTCCAATTTTTCTGTTGACACGTGGATAATATAATAATAGTAATAACTAGATGCAAGGCAAAGCCTGACTGTAGCCCACCCGGCTATTCCTCTAACCGCCTGTTAATTATTGTTAATTTGTTACTTAACTGGTTCGGTTCGCCTGCGTCCATCGAATCAGGTACTTTGTTTGCCGGCACCCTACATAGCAATTGCCATTTTTGTCGTTTGCCGGCGGCGCCGCCCTAGCGAATGTCATGCGAACTACAAGGTGTAGATTGGAGGTCGATTATGCCCACAAAATTGGCTGCCACGGCAACGTCCCTCGAGGAATGGAAAAAAGTAATTTCAGTTCGTTCATCTACGGCCAAAGTTCTACCAATCCTGCAAATTTAGTGAAGATCGGTCCGGTAGATGTTGAGATAACTGTTCTGATAGAAATCACTAAAATATAAAAAAAAAATAAAACGTCAGCAGAAGACAAGTCCTCCTCGCCTGCGTGTGGGCTAATAATGCCGTTTTTGTTACCGCGCGATGCTATGCATCCGCGGTACTAGCCATGGGCCTGTGTTCGTCTGTCTGTCTGTCTGTGTCTGTGTCTGTCTGTCAAAAGCCGGTGTTCTACTAAAATGGCAAAACGTAGGATCACACAAACAACACCACACAATACTCCAGGAACTCTAGTGTTCTGATGCCAAAGATCTCCGCGAAATTCGACCGGGGTCACCCCCTACGAGGGCGCCGAATGCAGGTGGGGTGGTCAAAATCGGCGACTTTCGATAAATAGCCGGCTATATCTCGAAAACGGTAAAAGATAGACACATAGTTTCTATTAAAGTCGAATAGGAAGTCGTATGCGCTCTATCGAATGGTGACATTGCCGTTGACCTTGAGTGCCCCC
>Ga0126331_1000546_pt1 | contig 11423 bp, 14 predicted proteins | sample InaspJWI98metaG_FD_96379 | JGI IMG/M metagenome (GOLD analysis project Ga0126331, IMG submission 96379) | Marine gutless worms symbiont microbial communities from Oahu, Hawaii - Inanidrilus sp. 2 OAHU.JWI-98 metaG | ecosystem: Host-associated > Annelida > Digestive system > Unclassified | place... | reverse complement strand
CAACCATTTTATTTATTTTACGGATAATTTCGTCTGTAAAGTGTTGACCGCAAACCAGCATGGAAATGAGCTTAGCATGCCGGCACCCCCTGTGTCCAGCAAAAACTTATGGGACATGGTCAATTTGACAAAGGGGGGGGCAGGGGGGATTTTCAACGATCGTAAACGCACTCCAATCGGAACATAATTATGACAACTGCTATAAAACTGCTGTTTGCAACGGCGATGCTGATATATCCGACGGATGTCCGGCCGGATGAAACAGATGATTTTATTCAGCAATGGCAGATCGACAAACAATGGACAGGGGATTTCGACGGCATGGTTAAGCGCCGAATGATCCGGGTCCTGGTAGTTCACAACAAGATGATGTTTTTTTTCGACAAAGCGACTATCCGCAGCGTGACTTTCTAAGGGTTTCGGGAATTTGAGAAGTACATATACAAATATTATGTGGTCTATCGTCTCGCCCGTTTCAAACAGGAAACCATGCAAAAATAGTAGAATGCCTTCCTGATTTCCGTGATATTTCACGGATCCTTGATATTTCACGAAAAATCGCATTCCTCCAAAAAGTCCCCTATAATTTAACAGAATTGAATTTAATCAATTATATTGAATGGTTAAATTAAATTCTATTTTACTCCCCATCCTGGCACGGATCTTGGAAATCGTTTTATCCTCGTAAAGGCGGACAAATTCACCAGGGTTTATAAATTTTCCGCAGTCAAGATGCTTATAGCGATTTTCAAAATTTCGTTCCCTTTGAGGCAAATTAAAAATTCAGGATTCAAATTACTAACCATAATTTTTGCTCTTATCTGAAGAAAAGAAAAAGCGACATGCGGCGCACTCGTCGCGCAGGCGCCTGACGCAGCGGGAGCGCCTGCGCTGCGCGAGCGACACCGTGATCCGGTATCTGGCAGCCTGTATCTGGCATCCGGTATCCGGTATCTGGCCTTCGGTATCTGGCATCAGGCATCTAATAATTCCCATTTAATGAAAGGAGCACGAAAATGAGTAATCTGGTTGTGATCGAATTCGAAACTGAGCAGGCGGGTTTTGAAATGCGTGCAGAGCTTGCCAAGATGCAAAAAGAGTATCTGCTTAAAATGGAAGACATCGTTGTCGTCACCAAGAATGAAAAGGGGAAGGTCAGGCTTCACCAGGCTGTCAATTTGACCGCTGCAGGTGCGGTGGGCGGCTCCTTCTGGGGGATGCTCATCGGCATGATTTTTCTGAATCCCCTTTTAGGCGCGGCTGTGGGTGCCGGGGCCGGAGCGTTGGCCGGCAAACTAAAGGACATAGGTATCAGTTATCAATTCATGAAAGATTTGGCAGAAAATCTTACCGAGGCAACTTCAGCTCTTTTTATCCTCATCCGCGAAGCAACTCCGGACAAGGTTCTGGACAGGCTGAAAGAAAAGGGTTTCAAGGGGAAAATACTTCAAACGTCGCTTTCGGTTGATAGGGAAGATGAACTTCGAAAAATTCTCGAAGGATGATTAAATAGAGGCAGTTCATCGTCAATAAATTAGCACGGACACCAAGGAAATCCTTATGATCCTTTCCATTATTAAAATGAACGTGCTGCCGGGTAAACGCAAAGAACTCTGGCAGACCATTCACTCCCTCTTTGCACAGATGAAAAAGGAAAATGGATGTCTTGGTTCAAGCTTTTATCAGAATGCAGAAGATGAAAACGATTTTTTTCTGTTCGAAGAGTGGGAGACCCGGAAAGCCCTGGATGATCACCTGCGGTCGGTCAGTTTCACAGTGTTGATGGGAGCCAAAAGCCTTTTAAGTCGACCACCGGAAATTATGATTCACACAATTTCCCACTCGTCAGTATTGGAGGTAGGGGACCACAAAAGATAGAGCAAGGAATCACAGAACTAGGAATCAAGGAAAGTTGGCTCCTGTTATCCCTGAGAACTCAATGGCATAACATTTATATCAATTTTTCGTGGGAGCGGCTTCGACACGACTGCCTTCGACAAGCTCAGGCCCCGAGCCTGTCGAAGAAAGCTCGTCGCAGGTCAGCCACGGAAAGAATTCTCTTTAAAGTCTTAATCGCGGCTGGATTCCGCTCCCACAGAGATAACACCAACTATAAGTTAATGACATTGCCTGAGAAAATATAACTGAAATAGGAGAATTACCGATGCGTTACACAATTATTGTAATTACAGCGGCGTTGATTGTCGCTTTCAATAATCCCGTGATGGCCGACACACTCGAGCTGGCGGATGGGACGCTGCTAGAAGGCCGTTATGTTACCAGCAACGAATCTTACTTCATCTTCGACGCCGGCGGTGAAATTAAATCCATTCCTGTCGACGAGGTGGCGGTGCTTTATCTGAGTACCGGTATCGAGAAGGCGCTTTCTGACGCCGAGGATCGCGAACCGGAGACAGTGACAGTACCGGCAGGTACCAGAATGCTGGTAACCATTTCCGAAACAATCAATTCGAGTCGGCACAGAGCCGGGCACCGGTTTCGCGGCCAGCTCGAGGGGGATCTTGTGGTAGAAGGGAACAGAGTCGCGCGGCGCGGCAGTTACATCTTCGGCCAAATCACCGAGGCCAGACAGGCGGGCCGCTTGAGAGGCAGTTCGGAGCTCCAGGTCGAGTTCACCGACATCATGATCGACGGGCAAATCTTTCCGATCAGCACCACCGGTTTAGAGGCTCAGGGCAGCAGTACGGGCAGACAGACTGCCGGACGCACCGCCAGGGCAGCAGCTATCGGCGGACTTATTGGCGGAAGGTCCGGTGCCAGGACAGGCGCCGCTGTCGGCGCCGGTGCATCGATCCTCACCCGCGGCGCGAGCGTCAACATCCCGAGCGGGACGCTGGTCGAGACGACCCTGGCCGAGCCCCTTACGGTACAATGAAATGAAAAACGCCTTAACATTTCATACCTGATGGGGCTTCCAATGGATGCGCTTTTGGATAAAGTGTCCAACCTGCCTGAGCAAAGTATAGTACTCGAGCTTCCTTTCTGGAGGGACGGTGCAGGTAAGGAGTTTCTTAGTAATGAGGCACTTGCGATGGTAGCGGCCTCAGCCAACGCGCCCGTCTACAGTTTTTGGTACGCATCCATCGGCACCGGTATTGTCGGTGGATATGTACATCACTTGGAGGAGGAGGCCGCTATCGGTTGATTGTCGTCATGACCAGCAAAGATTTCCTGGACGAGAATGGAGAGAGCAAGGAAAGACAGGCGGCCGGTTTTATATCATTCGATCAGGAATTATGTGACATCATCGGTGCCTGGATTCGCTTCGGCTGGCAGAATTTTAATTACACCATTAGATTTTGTTTTCGGCCCCCCATCAAATCTTGATCCTAATATCAATTTAGGTTATGGATACAATAAATTCATTTTAATCAAATATATCGGCACATTCAGTTAATTTTTAATATTTCAAAATAGATATCATGATGATTGTCCCTCCCTGGAAGCGATTCAATTCCAGCATTAGATTCATTGGAAAATTTGGTTTAATTCTGCTTGCCACCATCTTCTTGTTTTCATTTCCTTTTCCGGCCACAGCCTACACAGAAAAACAAGCAAAGAAGGTCCTGCTCCTCTTCCCTGAAGGAAGGGGTGTTCTCTATCAGACCTTGACTGAGAAGGGCATCAGGGCAGCATTTGACACAGCCAAAGAGTTTCGGATCGAATATTTTATCGAATTTATGGATATCACCCGCTATGAAGACCAGACCTATTACGAACGATTGCTTGATTTATACCGTTATAAGTACGCCGACAAAGCAATTGATCTGTTGATCCCTACGGTTTATCTTCCAGTGAAATGGGTCGCCGATCACGGTGATAAACTATTCCCCCAAACCCCAGTTGTCTTTGCGTCGACACTGGAAGAACAAGTAAAGTCGATGAACTTGACATCGAAATTCACCGGTGTGCTCGCAGACATCGACTTTCCCGGGCTGTTGGAAACAGCAATCAATCTCCATCCCCAAACGCGTCATGTTACTGTAATCAACGGCTCTACACCTTATGCTTTGTTTTTTGAGCAAGAATTCCGTCAGGAATATGAATCATATGCGAACCGATTCAAATTTATTTATTTGACCAACCTGACCTTTGATCAAATTATGAACCAAGTCCCGAACCTACCAGAGCATACAGTGATTATATTCTGCATCCTTTTTAAGGACGCCGAAGGGAAATTGTTTATACCTCAAGAGGCTCTTCGCATGGTGTCAGATGCGGCCAATGCGCCAATCTACAGCCTCTTAGACACGTTTCTAGGTCATGGAATGGTTGGTGGGTTGGTGTATAGTAACGTGGATGCAGGGATTAAGGCAGGCGAGATGGGCTTGCGCATTTTTCGTGGCGAGAAGCCATCTGATATTCCAATGTCCAGCCAGGGGACCAAAGTTCATATGTTTGACTGGCGCGAGCTGAAGCGCTGGGATATCAGCGAGGATAGGCTGCCCCCTGGCAGTATTGTCAAGTTCAAGGAACTCACCACCTGGGACAGATACAAAGGAAGGATAATCACTGCGATTGCAATGATATTGATCCAGGCATTGATTATTTCCTATCTGTTGTATCAACGCCGCATACGTCGTAAGGTTGAACAAAATTATAGAACTGTGGCTGATTATACGTATGACTGGGAATACTGGCAAAATCCCGACGGCTCAATGCAATATATATCTCCATCCTGCGAGAGAATCTGTGGCTATTCAGCTCAGGATTTGAAGAGCAATCCCGCTTTGTTCCAGGATATGATCTTAGCTGAGGATAAAGCCGTTTGGGATGAACACAAACACAGCGTTCAGAAGGATACAATGCCAGAAGAAATTCAATTTCGGATTCAAAGACCGGATGGAGAGATTCGCTGGATCGAGCATGTCTGCCAACCGGTATTTGACGACCAGGGCAATAACCAAGGTGTTCGCGCCAGTAACCGTGATATAACCAAAAGGGTATTCTATCGATCAGAAACCCACAAACTCCAATCAGAATTGGCGCACATGGATCGGGTTGTCACAATCAGCACACTGACCTCTGCCCTGGCTCACGAAATTAACCAACCGCTAGCAGCGATGCGAAGTTATGCACAAGCGGCTATACGTTTCATGGACAAAGAGCATCCTGAATATGATAGCGTGCAAAAAGCCCTGCAAGGTATTATAGCGGATAACAAAAGAGCTGCAGAAGTGGTTAACAGGTTGCGAGATTTGGTGAAAAAAGGACCGGCACACTGGGAAAATGTTGACATTAATTCAATAATTAATGATGTAATAAGTCTAATTAACAGCGAGTTGGTTTTACGGAACACCTCGATAACTTTGGATCTAAATTCGGATATTTCCGTGATTCAGGGAGATTTGATTCAGATACAACAGGTATTGATTAACCTGTTGACAAATGCTCTAGATGCGATGGATGATCAACCGATTGGCAAGCGCAAGATTACCTTATCAACCAAACCTGAAAATTTAAACGAAATCATCGTATCGATTTCGGACTCCGGAGGGGGTATCCCCCCGGGCACCATCGAAGCTATATTCTCACCTTTCCACACGACAAAGAGCACAGGAATTGGCCTGGGACTTTCGATAAGTAAATCCATCATTGAAGCCCACGGCGGAAAAATTTCTGCCGAAAACAACTCGGATGGAGGGGCGACGTTTTATTTTATCCTCCCGGCTGGAAGCCAGATCAGGTAATCTATTATTGGAACTAAAATATGATAGAAGACAAAGCCATAGTGTTTGTAGTCGACGATGATCCTTCGATCAGGCAATCTCTGAGGCTACTTTTGAGTTCAGCTGGATACTGCGTTGAAGCCTTTGCCTCGGCCAAAGAATTTCTCGAATCGGAACACGACGCACCGGCTCCTGCCTGTCTTGTATTGGATGTAAAGATGCCGAGCTTAAGCGGTCTTGATTTGCAAAAAGAGCTTAAATCAAGGAATTACGACATACCCATCATCTTTATAAGCGGCCATGGTGACATTCCGATGAGTGTGCAGGCAATGAAAAATGGTGCAGTCGATTTTCTTCCTAAACCATTCGATGATGGCCACCTTCTCGATGCCGTGAAAGCGGCTTTTTTTAAAGATCTGCAAGCCCGTTCTGATCGAAATGAACTAAAAAACATCATGCAAAGACTTGATTCCCTCACACCGAGGGAACATGAAGTTTTGAGCTACCTAATCACCGGCATGCTTAACAAACAGATTGCTTATGAATTGAAGATTTCCGAACGCACGGTGAAAGCTCATCGCAAACAGGTCTTGGATAAAATGGGTGTTAATTCCATAGCCGAACTCGTGCGATTGACCGAGAAGGCGGGTTTCAAACCGGCGGAAGCCTCTATTTAGTATTCCAATCCATTTTCGACATCAAAAAGCAAACCTTGATTTCCTTCTTTTTGGGTGCCTCACCACCATATTGTACTAAAGTGCAATGCACGAAGGTACAATTGATATTTCCAATTTAATTAAATATCCATTAATTGGCTTATAAAATTTTCAAACCTTTCATCAGGAGACTGCTTTGCCGGACGAAACCAAAATCTCCGTTTATGTTGTTGACGATGATGCATCTGTTCGTGAAGCCCTAAGAATGCTGTTAATGTCAGCAGACATGGAGGTCAATACTTTTAAATCGGCTGAAGATTTTCTTAAATGTCAGGTCAGGAAACGAAATGCCTGTCTGATATCCGATATAAAATTGAAAGGACTAAGCGGATTAGAGCTTCAGCAAAAACTTGCAGAAAGAGGCACTAAGATGCCGGTTATTTTCCTTACTGCCTTTGATTCGAATGAGATCAGGCAGCAAGCCAAACAAGCAGGTGCAACCGGTTATTTTCGAAAACCAGTGGATGATCAGGCTTTGTTGGATACTATCTACTGGGCCATAAGCAGCTATTCATAATCATAAAGGAGGAAACACAATGAGTGATCTCGTCGTAATTGAATTTAGTGATGAGCAGACAGCATTCGATATGCGAGCCGAGCTCGCTAAAATGCAGAAAGAGTATCTTATCAAAATGGAAGATGTCGTTGTCGTGACTAAAAATGAGAAAGGCAAAGTCAAGCTGCACCAAGCCGTTAATCTGACGGCTGCCGGGGCGGTAGGTGGGTCGTTCTGGGGGATGCTTATCGGCATGATCTTTCTCAACCCCCTGTTAGGAGCGGCCATGGGAGCCGGCGCAGGGGCACTGGCCGGAAAACTTAAGGACATTGGTATCAGTGATGAATTCATGAAAGAACTGGCGGCAAATTTGACGGAAGGGACTTCGGCACTATTCATTCTGATTCGTGAGGCAACAGCCGACAAGGTTCTGCCCAGGCTGCAGGAGAAGGGATTTAAGGGTAAAGTCCTTCAAACATCACTTTCGGTTGATAGGGAGGAGGAACTCCGTAAAATTATTGAAAAGTAATTTCAATTTTTTTCAAAAGAATCAGAACATCAGAAACGAGGTATATTAAGGCGTAGATTGAAGGCCATCCCTTAGGAGAAAGGTTTATCTGACGCGCCGCCTGACATTAAGGTGATCTACTATCGGATATTAATTTATGAAAGTTAGGAATGCGCCGAATGACAAAAACAGTTTTTCTGGTTGTAATATTTTTTGTGTCTATCATAAATGCCGTTCAGGTATGCGGTCAGGAATACGATTATTACGATCTAGCCAAACAAGCTCAAAATCCGGTTGCCAACCTGATTTCCCTGCCTTTGCAGAACAATACTAATATTGGTATCGGACCTGACGATGAAACTCAGAATATATTGAACATCCAGCCGGTTTTGCCGTTTTCTATTGGCAGAAATTGGAATTTGATTACCCGCACCATTGTACCACTCGTTTCCCAGCCCGATATTTTGACCGGCGGTCAGGGCCGCATCAATGGATTAGGAGATATGACCTTCACAGCCTTTTTTGCTCCCAAAGACACCGGTAAGCTTATCTGGGGTGCCGGACCGGTATTTTTGCTCCCTACTGCCACCGATGATGCCTTAGGAGCGAACAAGTGGGGAGCCGGTGCATCCGCTGTTTTTTTAAGCATGCCGGGAGATTGGGTTGTCGGCTCACTGTTCAGCAACGTCTGGTCGTTTGCCGGTTCCGGCAACCGGGATGTCAATCTGTTTACGTGGCAGTATTTCATAAATTACAATTTTTCCAATGGCTGGTATTTAACCAGCTCTCCGATCATCACCGCCAACTGGGAGGCGTCGAGTGGAAATCGCTGGACTGTGCCGATTGGAGGCGGTTTCGGGAAAATATTTCAGATCGGGAAACAGCCGCTTAATGGTCAGATTCAGGCGCTCTATAACCTGGAAAAACCAAATTTTGGGGCGGATTGGCAATTGAGACTTCAACTCCAGTTTCTTTTTCCAAAGTAATATTTAATGAATCATATTTTAATTAAAGGAATAGAGGTGCAACCGAATATGAGCTTGACTAATGAACTTGCCAAAGAGCGTAATCGAGAAGCATCCGACCGGACGCTTATGGCATGGATCCGCACGTCCATTTCTCTGATCGGTTTCGGATTTGCTATAGCAAAATCCTATGAATATATTGAAAAAGACTACATCGAAAAGAGCGGAAAAGCCCTTGACGCCTTTCATACACCCACGATCTTTGGTGCCAGTTTCATCGTCCTCGGCATGTTGGGACTTCTCGCCGGAGTTATCCAGTATGGGAGAATCTTAAAACGCATCCACAGTGACCAGTTTACTTATGAAGAACCCAGGCCCTTGCCAAAGCTTATGGCAATTATTCTTCTATTCATCGGCGTCTTTGGATTTATTATAATATTTCTCTTAAGGACAAAAGAGGCGAACGATGTAAAATATTCATATGTATAAGCAGCAAGGGTAAATCTAGAAAGGAAGGAATATATCATGGCAACATTTGAAAAATCTGAACATCCGTCAGTCGGGAAACTTCACGCTTACAAGGTGTATCATCACGCGGAGTATATGAAGACCACTGCAGAGCAAGCCGGTGGTACGAACACGCTGCTTCATACAAAAAGGTTACCCACAGAAGGTAACGATCCCGTTGTAACACCTGCACTTGATCACTTATATACAAAAGCAGTCATCGACCTTAGCAAAGGACCGGTGGTTCTTGAGATGCCTCGTGTTCCCAAAGACAGATACTTCTCTTTGCACATCACCGATCAGGAGCATTACACGATTTATGATGAGATTCGTCCTTCAGGCCGATATGTTTTTGTGCGAAAGGGCTGGAAAGGAAAAGTGCCAGAAGGAAAAATCATTGAGAGCCCAGGCGACTATCCTCACCTGTTTATCCGAACGCAAGTTAAGACTCAAGAAGACCTGCAAAATACATTTGAGGTACAGAATAAAATAAAGTTGAACGGAGAAGTCGGTACATTCGATTATGATAACGCCATTCAATTTACGCTGGACACACATGATATATACGAACAGAACAAGGGTATTTTGGAAACCCAACTTTCGTACAACGCCAAAGATCACAAAGAAATGTTTGAGTGGGTGGGTGAGTATTTCGCCGCGAACGTTACGGACAACACTGGCTGCTTTGGCCCGATAGACAGTGATGAGGCGGGCTCTGACGATCCGAAAATTCGTGCTGCCGGTATCGTCGGCCACCTTGGTCTTCCAGTTCATCACGCTTACTATAAAGGCATTTTTAACAACTGCGATGGCGAACGACTTAACGGCTCAAAACCCTATACGGTAACCCTGCCTTATAAGAACAACGTGAGAGCGTTCTGGTCAATTACGCGCTATAGCGGAATCACACGAAACACCTATCCGGGAAAACACGATGTGTATAATATGTATAATACGAAGCCGGATAAAGAAGGGAATGTAAGGATCACTTTCAGCGTCGAAGATCCTAAAGACGGTACATACTGGATGCCTGTCAACGCCGGGGAACCTTATTATTATGTCGAGCGTTTTTACGATCCAACTGACAAAGTTATCACCACCCAGGATTTCTGCAAATAATGGCATTAGAAAGGAGATAATTATGAGACAAGCAGTTCTACTTGAAGAAGCTAAACTTATTGGTGATGAGATTGTGAACTCACCGTATGGAGAAATTTCAATTGAGCACAACTTCATCACTAAAGGATCGCAGGAACTCTTTGATGCTATGGATTTCCAGCGGGCCTGCCAGGCCTATATCTGGTCCACACCGGCCGTGTCTTTCAAGCGGTGGCAAGTGGCCCAGGCTGAAACCTTTGACGCGCGTCATCTTGGCGATTTTGTGGTCTACAAAACGCTCAAAGAAAAACGGGGAATCGTCACAGCTAACCTGACCACCACTTATGTGGTCAACTTCCTGTCCTTAGCTGATGGTTCGATCAAGGTGAAAGTGCCAGCAGGTTCCATAGCCGGTATGTTTCTTGATCTCTGGCAGCGGCCCGTGTGTGATATCGGAATGACGGGTCCTGACAAGGGACAAGGAGGCACGTACATCATTGTTGGACCAGAAGATGAAAAAGCGCAGTATGAAGGCAAAGCGGATTATGTATTTCAGTCAGAAACCAACAACATCTTTATCGGTCTTCGCTTACTTGACCCCTCACCGGAATTTGAAACCAGGGTTCAGGAAGAACTCAAAGTGGCTCGTGTGGGGCAAGATTTCAAGCCCATTCGCTTTATCAAGGGAGTAGACAAAGAGTGGTCGGGAAATGCCCCAAGGGGCATGGGATTTTGGGAATTGCTCAGTACCATCTATCAAGAAGAACCCACCCGAGAACAAGACAAACTCTTCGCCGCCATGCTTGAGCCTCTGGGCATCCAAAAAGGGGAAACGTTCAACCCGGATGAACGGCAGAAAAAGCTCCTTCTTCAAGGTGCTGCTATGGGTGAGCTGATGCTACGGAATTTACAAACCAACCCGCGATTTGCCGACCCCTACTGGCAGGGAACGAGTTGGTATAAGAGTTTTGATTTTACCGTACCTCAGATCACTAAAGAGAAGGTTGAGATGGATGAGCGGGCGCTCTGGTTTTATGAGGCGGTCACTTCGTCGGAAGGTATGGTCAATCCAACGCCGGGTGCGGGTCAGGTCTATATGACGACCAAACGTGACAAAAATGGAAATCTGCTGCGCGCAGATAAAACCTACAGACTCACAGTACCAAAAGATGTGCCTGTTGCCCAATTCTGGTCCTTGACCCTGTACAGTGAAGATACCCGAAGGCCCTATGACAACGGCGGTACTGATATTCCGAGTACCAGCCTCGATTCGAAAATGCAGCAACTAAAGGTCAACAATGATGGTTCAGTGGATCTCTATATCGGAGAGATATAGTCAATAGTTGTGTATGAAGAAATTAGGCGGCAATCCGTTTTTCTTCGACACCATTGACAAATTTAACTCCTCTAATTACTTCTGCCAGGCGTTGCGGATGGTGAAGT
>Ga0126331_1000544_pt1 | contig 11452 bp, 1 predicted proteins | sample InaspJWI98metaG_FD_96379 | JGI IMG/M metagenome (GOLD analysis project Ga0126331, IMG submission 96379) | Marine gutless worms symbiont microbial communities from Oahu, Hawaii - Inanidrilus sp. 2 OAHU.JWI-98 metaG | ecosystem: Host-associated > Annelida > Digestive system > Unclassified | place... | reverse complement strand
TGCAAGTACAATGCAAACCTTCAGTCAGATAAAAAAAGTTTGGTACTTCACAAGTTAGTGTGGTGCATTTTCAAGTGGGGTGGGCAAGTGGATTACAGATGGTTTTTTTCTGAGATAACGTAAATAATCAGAAGTAAAAAAAGTATAGGTAGCCAATACTCGATTGCCGAACGTAGGGTTCCGGAGCTGATCCCGGTTCTTGGTAGTCAGCCTGTAGGTCATAAACCTGGCGGTAGGCTGCCATTACTTTCCGCCAGGCCTGCAGTTACCCCCGCAACCCTTAAGAGGGCTGCTACCAGTTTCGCTGCTTGGTGAACAGAGGCACGATGGGTGTGAACAGAACCTACCAGGCACAACCAGTGACAGTTCAGTTATTGACGCGCATACTAGGCGAGTATACGGCAGGGTTTGCGTAACGGTACGGTGTCTGTCCGCCCGTCTGTCTGTCTGTCTGTCCCAGCTATCGACCGTAGCAGCAGCGTGCGGCGGGTTTGCTGCTGTGGGCTCGAACTTTAAACAGCAGTAAAAACGATTCTATTACCAACCTTACTCACTCACACACTCGTGCATGGCTCACCTGTTCCAGGTAAGTGTCGACACCATCCTTCTGCGTCCTCAGTGAGCTCAGCTGTGCCTCATAGTCGGCGATGCTGGCGCTCCATTCATCCTGCGCCGAACTCAGCTGCTGCTGCAGGCCGCATCTCTCAGCGTCCGCAGCCAACTGCACATCTGCCAGGCTCTGCACCGCCTCCGCGTGGTCCAGCTGTGACCTGGCCAGTTCATCGCGAACGTTGCTCAGCGCAGCTCGGTAGTCGGCTTCTGTGCTGTGCCAGCTTCGCTTCTCGACCTCCAGCGCGTCCACACAGCCAGACAGTCGCCTCGTTTCCGACTCCATCTGCGCGGATGTCGTCTCGAGCTGATGTCGGAGTTGGTCCACCTCGCCGGTCAGCTGGTCGTTGGACAACTTCAGCTGCTTCAGCTTCGCCAACATCTTCGCCTTGGTCGCCGTCAGCGACTCGATTTCCGCCAGATTTCTCTCGTGTTCAGCTTCCAGTCCCTCCTTCAGTCTCTCGATGCTCACGAAGCGGCTCGAGTTCTGTCTTTCCACCGACAGTTCTTCCTTCAAGCTGGCGTGATCCGACTCCAGCTGAGAGTATTTCTCCCGTAGCGACGACAGGTCGCTGGAGTCTGGCAGCTGGAGGTCGGCGGCAGGTCTGGCCTGGCTCTTCTCACTGATGCAGACCACACCAGCTGCAGGACCCGACTCTGCCAGCCTACAACTAGCCAGCTCCGTGTTCCCGGCCGCCAATCCATCTCTGCCGAGACGATCAGCGTCGCTCGCACTAGCGCAGCCCGTGTTTCCCGCAGCCGACACAGCGTCTGTCGACGGACGACCATTGCGCAGCGTGCAGTTCTCGACCTCCAGGTCAGCCAGGCGATGTCCGACGGTCGCGATTTCAGCCAGCAGCCGAGCGTTCTCTTGCGCGAGTTCCGAATTCCGCGCCGCCAGAACCAACAACTCGTCGTCCGCTGTACCGACAGCGTCGCACGTTTCCATGGAGACCGTTGTCATGGTCACAGTTCTGTCTCCGGACCATGTCGCGACCATCTCAGCACTACTGGCAGTCTTGTCCGGCGCCGATCTGGTCATCTCCAGCTGCGCAGCCTGCTCAATGCTGCTGCTCTTCAGCAATGCTGGTTCCTCATCGCGCTGCTCAACTGAAGTCTGCAATTCAACCACCTGCTGACGATACTTTTCTGAGTCCGACTCCAACGCGCCCAGCCTGGCTGATGTGTCCGATAGTTTCTGCTCCAATTCTGCTATCAGCATCTCGGAGCTTCGGACTCTATCGTCGGCACTGCGAATCTGCTCGTGTAGACGGCTCAGTTCCTCGTCTCTGTGACGCACGGCTGCTGCGAGCGACTCACACTCAGCGCGATGCTGCTCGGACAACAAGCGCTCACAACTCAGCTCTTCAGAAATGTCGCGCAACGCGGCTTCCATTTCACAACTTTTCCGCTGCAATTCCGTCTCAACGGAATTCTTCTGCTCCATCTCTGTCTGCAACGCACTCAACTGCTGCCGATTCTCCTCAACTGCACAGACATCAGTCTCGTGCGCTGCAGTCAAGCTCGCTAACTCATCCGAATTCTGTTTCAGCATCTCGCTCCGTCTCGTCAGCTCGCCCTGTAAACTCTCAATCTCGTGTTTCAGCGATGCGCTGTGTCCAACGCACTGGCACATCTCGGCATCTTTCTCGTCCAGTCGGCGCAGAAGCCGCGTGTTCTCGGCAGCCAGCTCATTCAGCTCGCAAGCCTTGCGGTCGAGTCGGTCGTGAGCGACGCTCAACTCCGTGGCAAGCTGCTGAGTCTGCGACTCCACGAGCTCTCCCGTCTCTCGGTCGTTGAACTGCAGCAAGTTCTTCAGCTCCTGGTTGGCGGCAAACACGGCATCCAGCTGCGATGTCTGGCTGTCCACAGTCTGCTGGAGACTGACGACCTTTGCCTTGTCAGCGTCGCTCTCTGCTCTCAGTTCGCCCAGCTCATCATCTCTCTCTCTCAACAACTGCTGCAGGTCTTCGTTCAACCGGCTTCTATTGTCTACTTCACTCTTCGCGTCTTCAATCTCGTTCGTTCTCAGTAAAATTTCAGCCTCAAGTGCTGCTTTTCCTTCTGTCAACTCAGCAATCTCAGACTGCCTGCGGCCTTCAATCTCGCCTAGTTGCTCATCTTTCTCTCTCAGCAACTGTTGAAGGTCTTGGTTCACTCTGCTGAGACGCTGTTCCGTCTGACTTCTTCTGTCAATTTCTGCCTTCGAGTCGTCCAACTCTGTCGTTCTCAGCAGAATCTCAGCCTCGAGTGACGCGCTACTTTCTTTCAGATCAGAAATCTCCGCTTGACTGCGGCTTTCAAATTCCGCCAGAGACTTCCGATGGCTTTCTGTCAAGCTATCAGCCGAATGCCGCAGCTCTTTCAACTCTGCTTCCTTCTGCGAGCACCGTTCCTCCGATGCAGTCATCTGTGCTTTCACCTCTTCAAACTCTTTTATTCTCAGCAAAACTTCAGCTTCAAGTTTGGCAATCTCTACTTGGCTGCGGCTTTCGATTTCCATCCACGATTGCAAGGCATCAACTAACTGCTGTTTCAATTCAGCCTCCTTTAGCGAAAACTGTTCCTCTAGTGTGGACAACTGAGCTTTCAAGTCATCTATCTGTTTCGTTCCCAGTAAAATTTCGGCCTCGAGTGCTGTGTTTTTTTCTTTAAGACTCACTATCTCTTCCCGGCCGCTAGCTTCCAGTTCATCCTTCTCTCTCTGCAGATCTTCATTTGCTCGGCTCAAATGCTCTTCCACCTCGTTTCTCCTGCTGACTTCACCCTTCAGCTCTTCAGTTCTGAGCGAGAGTTCTGCTTCGAGCTCTGCTCTGCTCTGCGTAAGATCAGCAATGTCGGCTCTGCCGCGGCTCTCAATTTCCAACAGCGATTCCTTCTGGCTTCCACTCAAAGCATCAAATGACTGTTGTAGCTGCTTCAGGTCCAGTTCCTTCTGCGAACATTGTTCCTCCAACGCTGACACATGAACGTTCAAATCTACTATCTCTTTCCTCCTCAGCAGAACTTCCGCTTCAAGTGCTGCGTTACTTTCTTTCAGTCCAGTGATCTCTGCTTCGCTGCAGCTTCCCATTTCCGTCAAAGATTCATTCCAGGAACTGACTGACTCCTGCAGATGTTTCAGTTCAGCTTCTTTCTGCAAATACTGTTCCTCTGACGTCGACAACTGGGATGTCAGCTCAACTATCTGCTCTCTGCAGTCTTTCAGCTGATTACCAGCATCACTCAGGTCTTTCTTCGACTGGTCCAGCTGCTGTTTCAACTTCTTCGCCGCGGCTGCATACTTGTTCGCCAAAACCTTCTTGTCTGCGAGCTCTTCAGTCACAGCCTGCAGCCGAGATTCTGATGTGGACTTCAGATCGCGGACCATTTCCCGACATCGCTCTGCGTACTGTTCCACACAAGACAAGTCGTTCTCGTAAGGATCGGACTGGGTTGGACTACTGTCGTCATCCGATAGTAAGCTGGCAAGAATCTGCCCAGTGTTGAGCAGTATGCGTCTCAAAGCACCAGCGTCAGTTGCTGCATCTGACCTCGGCCACTGCACGTCCTCAGCAGCTGCAGTTCCGCTGTGATGCGGAGAGGATGAACCAAGCACACCAGTTCGCTGCGTTTCTGTTTCTTCTAGCGGCGCATTCTGACTTACATCCACAGGCACCGAAGAACCGACTGAACTGTTCAGAACACTCGCTTCCGAATCTCTCGCTCCCACCTGCTCCAACATCGCCTGAATCTGCGAGTTTTTGTCGGCCAGCAACGTTTCCAGTTCGTCGACCCTAGTGCGCGCGGCGAGGCACCGAGATTCCACATCACCCATGTCTCCGAGCAGAGATTCCGACTTCTCCGTCACGGCAACAACCTGCCGTTCCCGGTCCTCCAGCTTCCGCCTCAACTCGGAAGCCTCCTCCTCCTTCTGTTCCATCGCCGCCTGGTGCTTCTCCGACAACTCCTTGACCTTCGACACCGATTTCGACTTTAACTTCTCGAAGCGCAGGCTGCAGGTCTCCATCTCCAGACGTGCCGATTCCAGTTCGCGGTCCCGCTCTTCGAGACTCTGGCAATATTCCGCCAGCTGCGCGCGAAGACTCTCAGCGTCCTGCGACAATTCCACCAACATGTTACGGCAGTCGTGGCGCTCGATATGCCGACGAATAGTTATCACGTGCTCCTCCATAGCGGTCAACGTCGACAGAGGAATCAACGACGTGGTGGGGTTATCTGGTAGATCACGCTCACATGGTGGTGGGATTACGGAACCACTATCGGACGACGATACTTCAGAACCGGCTGCCAGGCGCTGTCGTGTGAGTGTAGCAGTGTGTTCAAGGTTAGCACTGATCGCTGACAGAAGACTGGAGAACTGGCTCCAACACTGCATCATCCGCGCCACGTCTGTGTCACCGAGCGCCGGCGTCTGTGATGTTATTCTGTAGCTCGCTGGTCGTACGCACTCCACAACGTCGTACATGCACGCAGCCGTCTCCCCGCCTGAACTGGCATTTTCCGTGGAAGGTTCAACACCACTCAAACTGGCGGACGTCTCCAGACTGGAAGCTTCTAGCGGACTCGCTTTCTCTGCTCGCGGATCACGCCTCTCCTCCAGTAACAACGTCGACTGTTCTGGACCTGGTGAAGTCTCCCGAGCCAGTCTCTCCACTTCTTCCAGTACCTCTGCTTCAGCCTGATCTTTGTACGTTCCCAACTCGGCTCTCAACTCTTCACGCGACGACTCCGACTCAGCAAGTCGCTGTCTCACCACGTTCAGACACTCGTTCAAACTTTCTACGCGCTCTGTCAATTCCTTGCTAGTCAACTCTGTCTGCTGTGCAGAAATGTCATCGCCCAACTTCCCCGTCTCAACGTTCTTTGTTTCAATCTGATCGTTAGCTGCAATAAGCTCAGTTCTTAACATCTCCAGCTGGGCCAACTGGTCTCTATTGTTCTTCAACAGTTGTTCATGTTCTTCATCCTTCGCTGCTAATTCTGCGTGCCCTGTTGAAACGGCATCTCGTAAACTATCCAGCTCCGCACCTAAGTGACCCAATTCCGCATCTTTTTCTCCGATCTCGTGCCTGCATTTTGCCAAATCATTTCTCAGCTCTTCGCACAATTCCTTATACTCTTCCTCCTTGCTAGTCAGCTCGGTGTCTTTTGACGAAATCACATCACGTAACTTTCCCAGCTCAAGCTCCTTTATCCCAATCTGTTCCCCGGCTGCAACAAGCTCAGTCCTTAACAGTTCCAGCTCAGACAACCGCTCGCCGATATTCTTCAACAGCTGTTCACACTCTTCGTCCTTCGCTGCTAATTCTGCACGCCCCGTTGAAACGGCATCCCGTAAACTGCCCACTTCAGCGTCTAAATGACCGAATTCGGCGTTTTTTTCTCCGATCTCATCCACGCGTTTGGCCAGCTCATTTCTCAGCTCTTCACGCAAGGCCTCAGACTGTGCCAGCTGTTCACCAAGCACACCAGTCGAATTACTCAAACTGGCAACAGATTCAGTCAACTGCAGAATACTCTCGTCCCTCCCACTGATTTCCACCTTCAGCCGCTCGATGCATTTATCTGCGTCTTCTATCTGCCGAGCGTTTGCTAGCGATTCATCCCTCAGCAACTGCAGCTCGGCACTAAACCTCTCGAGATCATCTGCCTTGCCTTCGGTGAGCAGTTCAACACGGGAACTCCACTCCAGCTCAGCGATCTTGTACTTCTCAGCGGCATCTCGCAGTAAGTAACATTCCTGCGATAACTCATCAAACTGCGATGTCTTCTCCGCCAACAACGACGCTGTTTCTGCACCCTGTCTCCTTAACTCTTCACGTTCTTGCAGGTAGTTTTCTAGCAAATTCTCCTTCTCGGCGATGAAACCTTTGCTCTCCTCCAACATCCGTGACAGTTCTTTGCAGCGTTCATCGTTCACAGCCAACGCATCACCACTGGCCGAAATCTCACCTCGTAGCCTCTCCAATTCAACAGTCTTTGCCTCAGCTTCAGCCCTAGTTTCTGTCAGTTCGTTTCTCAACCGTTTGCAGGCAAGTTCTGACTCAGCAAGTTGCCGTTTCAGAGCAATGGAAGATTCGTCAAAACTGGTCGCGAACTGGGTCAGTTCTTCTTCCTTTCTAGCCATCTCATCACGACTTGCTGAAATTGCTTCCTGCAGTGTGTCGATTTCTGCATCTTTCACTGCAGACTGGGCTTTCATTTCTGTCAACTCCTGCCTCAGTTCCTCACACCGGGACTCCGACGTGGTCAGTTGTTCTCTGAGGACACAGCTGGACTCATTTAAACTGGCAATCGTTTCAGACATCTCGGAAATCTTAGCATGTTTCTCGGCCACTTCCAACTGCAAAAGTTGCAAGTGTTTCACTGCGTCGTCTGTCTGACGAGCCAGCTCGTCTTTCAACGACTTTATCACACCCTGTTGCTCCGACAGCTGACCCACAAGCTCCGTGTTCATTACATCGTGTTCCTCAAGCTTCCGGTAGCAATTCCTCATCTCCGAGTCTTGGTCCATGATCCTCATGTCGCGCTCTTGTACAACAAGTTTCTGCTCGGAGAGTTCTTCATCCTTACTCTGCAGTGACGTCTGCAACTCGGAAATAGATTCAGTCAAAGACTCAATTTCTTGTCGACCTGCTGCGATGTCGGCATCTTTCTCGGACAAAGACTCGATCAAGCCTTCAAGCCGTTGACCGGTCTCCAGTGCGCCAGATTTCACCAGCTCAACTTCCTCATCTTTATCCTGCAATGACGTCTGTAAACTGGCGACAGTTTCCGAGAGCGACTGAAATTCTCTCACATTCTCAGCAATACTGGCATCCTTCTCAGACAACTGCTGAAGTATCTCTTCCAGCTGCTGCTCTTTTTCGGACATTTTGGCTACGGCCAGATCCAGGTCAGCATAAGTCTTCACAAGGTCGTCTTCCTTGCTTTTCAGCTGAGCCGAAAATTCTTGCTCAGTCTTCTGAAACTTACTGATAGAATCGCGAAGCAGCTCACATTCCTGTAACAGAACCTCCAAACCTGTGGTTTTCTCCGACAGCAACCTGTCCTTGTCCATTTCCAGAGTTCTGCTTTCTGCCAACAAACAGGTCAGCTCCTTGCAAGCATCTTCTTTACTGGTCAACTCATCTCGACTTTGTACCACAGCAGCTCTGAGCTGCTCCAACTCCAGCTCCATGGCTGTGATGTGAGCCTTTGCCTCCGTCAACTCACTTCTCAGCACTGCAGATGACGACTCTGACAGCTGCAACTCCACGGATCTTACTGCATCATTCTGATCCGATAACTGGCTCACAAACTCACTCTGTACTGCCTCATGCTGCTCAAACTGCTCACTACAACTCTTCAACTCCTTTTCCTCCACGTTCGCCTCCTGTTCTTCAACAAAACATTTCTGCCTCTCGATCTCGTCACTTCTGCTCACTACAGAAATCGCCAACTGCGACACACTTTCCCGCAGCGACCCGATTTCTCCCAAACGACCCGCGATCTTCGTATCCTGTTCCGACAGCGCCTGGATCATGCCTTCCAGCTGCTGGTCCTTCTCCGCGATCTGGGTTTTCAGCAGGTCGAGGTCGGCGGTGAATTTCTGAAGGTCGTTCTGTTTCCTCGCAGTCAGCTGACGCTCCGTGTTCTTCAACTTCGCCGCAGTCACCTGCAGTTCCTCGAAGCTACTTGCCTTCTGCGGCCACACGGATCTCATCTCCTCGTGGTCTCCTTTCCACTCACTGATCTCTATCACGGGCTTCTCTAGAATATGCTCGCTCCTGACAACGAGGTGTCTGGCACTTTCCTCCATCGACGGCAAAAGTTCTTTACTTTCCTCTTCCGTTCCGGCAAACTCACGATGAGCCGATGAAACATCATACTGTGACTGTCGTGATTCCAGCTGCTCCTCTGCTCCAGTCTGATCTCTATCTGCCGTCAGATGATCTCCGATCTCTTCATGCGAGGACTGAGATCCGGCCTGCTGTTGACTCAGGACAATATCAGACTCATTAAAACTGCCAAATGATGCAGTTATCTCCGAGCCTTCGTGCTCTCTCCCACTCAATCTCCTGATGCCTGCTGTCATCTGGCTCTGCAGCCTCTCAATCTCCTCATCTCTGCTCTGTACACAGGTTCTAAGCTGTGACACAGTTTCCGTTAAAGACTCAATTTCTCTCAGACTTCTGGCAATATATGCATCCCTCTCCAACAATGCCTCATACATGCCTTCAAGCCGGCTATCTTTCTCCATCGTTTCAGACGTCAGCAGTTCAATTTCTTCGCTCTTATTTCCCAACGAAGCTTGCATCTGCGATATGACTTCAGTCAGTGATTCAACTTCTCTCAAACTTCTGGAGGCATTTTCATCTTTCTCCGATAATGTCTGAACCATGCCATCAATTTGTCGCTGTTTCTCTATAGCTTCAGTTCGTACCGAATCCAAATCAGCATTGAACTTCTCCAGATCTTTCACTCTGCCTTCCATCACGGCTTCAATCTGAGCTGTCAGTTCCTGTTCACTAGTTCTGTACTTCTCAACGGTTTCTCTCAACAGACAACATTCCTCAGACAGTTCAGCGAACCTCGCTGTTTTCTCTGCCACCAAAGAATTCGCCTCTTCCTGCAGTTTCCTAACTTCCGCCAGCTCTGCCAACAAATCTTGCTGACTACCATTCTGTGACTTTCCCTCTGCTTTCTGCTGCATTTCTACCACTGATGTTTCCATCTCGGACGGTGACGTCTGCAAAGTTGACACTAGATCATTTAATCTTGACACCTCTTGCCCGTGTGCTTCCAACAATTTCTCCGTTTCAATTTTCGCACTTCTGCTCTCTTCCAGTGAATCACTCAGTTCACTGCAGCGTTTCTCGTTGTCACTCAAACGGCCACAAGTCACAGAAATCTCGCCATGCAGCCTCTCCAATTCAACGTCCTTTGCTCCGACGACCTCTCTGGTTGCAGCCAATTCTTTCCTCAGTTCTTCACACAGAAACTCCGACTGCACAGACTGCTGTCTCGGAACTGAATCATTCAAACTCGCAACAGATTCTGTCAGTTCCGTGCATTCTTCCTCTTTCATAGCCAACTCCCGACGAACGTCCAAAACTTCCTTCCGTAGCCTCTCTAATTCCGCTTCTTTTGCCTCCAACAAACTATGCAGAGATAACAACTCGTCATTTAGTTTCAACAAATCCATCGTTCCAGCCACTCCACTTCTGTCTACACAAAGCCGACTTTTCACAGCGACTTCATCTTTCCCCGAAGCCACGTTTTCCTGCAGTTGTTCTGCAGTTATTGTCAGCACACAAGTCTGCTTTGGCCGCATGATCCAGACCGACCTATCAACCTGCCTCTCACACTCCGCCATCGGACTGTTTCCATCTGTCTCCATCAAACCAGTCTCTTCCTTACCAGGCTCCACCCGGGTCTCCAGCAGTGACATCTCTGACGCGGTGGTGTAGAGAGAAGCCTCGGAGGAACTCGCGACGGTGCCATGCAGCTGCCGTAGCTCAGCCTGGACGGCCAGCAGCTGTTCATTCGACGACGCCAGCATGCCGTCCTTGTGCCACAGCAAACTCGCCCGGAGTCGTTCCACTTCCGCCTCTAGTTCCAGCAGCCTGCTGCTCAGCTGAGGTCCGTATCTGCGCATGGCTGATGTTCCCACCTGCGATCGACCGACAGCCGACAAGGCAGCATACTCTATCCGTGTATTCACACCTGCAGCAGTTTCGGCAACTGGCATCTCCTCTAGCTGCAAACCCTCGCTGACTTCCGGTTCCGCTTCCAGCATATCGTGACGCAGTCGACTTAGCGCCGACGGAGAATCAGAGTCCAGTCCGGCGACGGCTTCCGCCAGCCTCATCTCCTCCTGCCTTGCAACCCGCTGCCGAAGCTCCGACATCTCCTTGTCTTTCTTCATCAGCAGTTCAGCGAAGTTCTCCTGGACGGTCCTCAGCTGGTCGGCAAACGAACTTCGGTCGTCTCCGCCGTCAGATTCTAGCAGCCGATCGTGGAATGCACTTAGCTCCACTTCCGCTCTGTCGACCTTGGCACTGAGCCGGGCAATGAGTGCCTCCTGGTCATGCAGTCTGCCAGTCTGCCTGGAGATGCTCGCCTGCAGCAGCTGGATGGCCATGTCGCGACCTCGGATCACTTCGTTCTTCTCACAGACGAGCTCCCGCAGGTCCATGATGGCACCGTCCTGGTCCGTCAGTCGCGTGTTGAGCTCCACGATCTTGTGATCTTTGTACACCATCTGCGCATACATCTCCTGCAGCTGCGCCTGCGTACACAACACATACACAATTCTAACTGTCAACATCACAGTACAAACTATGAGTCGATGGCAAGTCACTCTCAGAATGCATACATGCCACTACACACACACGCATGCACAGATAGATGGACAACCCGAAAACAAAATGCCTCATGGGAACAAATTTGAACTTTTTAAAGTAATCGTCAGATCTTACTGGTTACAGAAACTGACCAAGATACAGTCTAACCCAAAACCAAAACATCTGGTTAACATTACTCAAGCTACAGCCAGAACAGCATTTGCAAATGCCTTCCTCTCTGCTAGCACCGACCTCCGCATGGAACTGAATAGCGTATAATGTGCTGATGTGCCGCTAAGAACTGCTCACTCAGTGCAACCTCTGAAACTGGCCAAGATACATGTACATAACTGTCGGACCTGGCTGGTTATACAAACTGACCAAGATACACTGTGACCAAAAACCAACCAAATCTGGCTAATATTACTCAAGTTAGGCTTACAGAATTTGTTGGGATGCCTGCCTCCTGGCTAGCACCAACCTCTGCATGGCACTAACACACACACACACAC